>WNFP01001008.1_pt1 | contig 22917 bp, 20 predicted proteins | sample 5400201 | NCBI WGS metagenome assembly WNFP01 (sample SAMN13153355, study PRJNA577476) | soil metagenome | isolation source: 115 cm saprolite under Madrone tree | place: USA:California | collected 2016-06-14
ATCTCAAGTGGCTCTTCTTCGGTCCGACCTGCATCGAGGCGGCGATGATAGATCGTGCCAACCCGCGCAAGGAGGAGCCGCGGCGCGCCATGCTCGGCTATGGGGATTTCGGCACGGTGATGGATGTGACCGCCAAGGTGGTCGCGAACGGTCTACACCTCATGGGCGAGCAGTTCACAGCCGCGGACGTCGTAGTTGGCTCCACGCTGCGTTGGGGCATGATGTTCAAGCTTGTGCCGGAGCGGCCCGAGTTCACCGCCTATGTCGCACGGCTCGCAGCGCGCCCGGCGCTGCAGCGCGCTGAAGCCAAGGACAAGGAACTCGCCGCGGCATGATGTGAGTCTCGAGAGCGCTGGAGGTGGCGAGGCACAAGGTGCGCGGTGCACGCGGGCCTACGCATCCGCGTGCCGGGATGGAGGATGTGCGCAATCCAGGCTACCGTTGCGGCCAATGATCCTGGCTTTGCGCATTCTCTATTTCGAGGATCTCTCGGTCGGTATGACCGAGGCCTTGTCAAAAACGATCGCGTCCTCCGATGTTGTTGGGTTCGCGCAATTGACCGGTGATCGCAATCCCATCCATCTGTCCGAGCATTTCGCCGCCAAAACCCAGTTCGGCAGAAGGATCGCCCACGGCCTCTACACCGCGAGTCTGATCTCGGCCGTGCTGGGCACGCGCCTTCCCGGTCCAGGTGCCGTCTACATCTCCCAGACGCTCAACTTCCGCGCCCCGGTCAGGATCGGCGATCGGGTCGACGTGACCGTGACGGTGGCGGAGCTCATCCCTGCGCGCCAGCGCGCGCGGCTCGCTTGCAGCTGCAAGGTTGGCGACGAGATCGTGCTCGATGGCGAGGCGTGGGTGAAGGTGCCGTCCGCCGCCAAATCGAAGCGCCCGCTGCCGCGGGTCTGAAGGGCTATTCCGCCGCCTCCGTGCGAGGCCTGCGTTTGGCGTCGCGCCGCGCCAGCACCGGCGCCAGAAATTGGCCGGTATAGCTGCGTTTCATCTTGGCGATATCCTCCGGCGTGCCGGCGGCAACGATCTCGCCCCCGCCGTCGCCGCCTTCGGGACCGAGATCGATGATCCAGTCAGCGGTCTTGATCACTTCGAGATTGTGCTCGATCACGACAACCGTATTGCCCTGCTCGACCAACTCGTGCAGCACCTCGAGCAGCTTTTTCACATCGTGGAAGTGCAGCCCCGTCGTCGGCTCGTCCAGGATGTAGAGCGTGCGCCCGGTGGCGCGCTTTGAGAGTTCCTTGGCGAGCTTGACCCGTTGCGCCTCGCCGCCCGAGAGCGTGGTGGCCTGCTGGCCCACATGGATATAATCCAGGCCGACGCGGTGCAGCAACTCAAGCACGTTACGCACGCGCGGCACCGCCTTGAAGAACTCCAGCGCCTCCTCGACCGTCATATCGAGGACATCCGCGATCGACTTGCCCTTGAACAGCACCTCCAGGGTCTCGCGGTTGTACCGCTTGCCCTTGCAGACGTCGCAGGTGACGTAGACGTCGGGTAGAAAGTGCATCTCGATCTTGATCACGCCGTCGCCCTGGCATGCTTCGCAGCGACCGCCCTTGACGTTGAAGGAGAAGCGGCCGGGCTCATATCCGCGCGCCTTCGCCTCGGGCAGGCCCGCGAACCACTCGCGGATCGGGGTGAACGCCCCGGTATAGGTCGCCGGATTGCTGCGCGGCGTGCGGCCGATGGGCGACTGGTCGATGTCGATCACCTTATCCAGATGCTCCAGTCCCTCAATGCGGTCGTGTGGCGCGGGGGCCTCGGAGGCGCCATTGAGCTTGCGCGCGATCGCCTTGTATACCGTGTCCACCAGCAACGTCGACTTGCCGCCGCCGGACACGCCGGTGACGCAGGTGAACAGGCCGAGCGGGATTTCGGCCGTGACGTGCTTGAGATTATTGCCGCGCGCGTTAACGAGAGTGAGGGTCCGGCGCGCGTTTCTGGGCCGGCGCTCGGGCATGGCGACCGCCATCTCGCCGGACAGATATTTGCCGGTCAGCGAGCCTGGCGTCGCGATCAGATCCTCGACCGTACCCTGCGCGACGATATGTCCGCCGTGAATGCCGGCGCCGGGGCCGATGTCGAGCACGTGATCCGCGGTGCGGATGGCATCCTCGTCGTGCTCCACCACGATCACCGTGTTGCCTAGATCACGGAGACGTTTGAGGGTCTCGAGCAGCCGCGCATTGTCGCGCTGGTGCAGCCCGATTGAAGGCTCGTCGAGCACATAGAGCACGCCGGTGAGCCCGGAGCCGATCTGAGAGGCGAGACGAATGCGTTGGCTTTCGCCCCCCGACAGCGTGCCGGAGGCGCGCGCCAGCGTGAGGTATTCGAGCCCGACATCGACCAGGAATCTGAGCCGCTCGCGGATTTCCTTGAGCACTCGCACCGCGATCTCGTTCTGCTTGGCGCTCAGCGCCTGTGGCAACTGCGTGAACCATTCGCCAGCACGCTTTACCGACATGTCCGCGACCTCGCCGATGTGCAAGCCGCCGACCTTCACGCACAGCGCCTCGGGTTTGAGTCGGTAGCCGTTGCACGCGGCGCAAGGAATGTCGGTGAAATATTTCGCCATTTCCTCGCGCGCCCAGTCGCTCTCGGTCTCCCGCCAGCGCCGCTCGAGGTTGGTCACAACGCCCTCGAACGGCTTTTTGGTCTCGTAGGAGCGCAGCCCGTCGTCGTAGACGAACCGGATCGCATCCTCTCCCGAGCCGTAGAGGATCGCGTCCTGTGTTTTCTTGGGCAGCTCCTTCCATTTGCTGTCGAGGCTGAATTTGTAGTGCTTGCCGAGCGCGAGCAGCGTCTGGATGTAGTAGGGCGAGCTCGATTTCGCCCACGGCGCGATCGCCCCGCCGCGCAAGGTCTTGTCGCGGTCGGGAATGACGAGATCGGGATCGATGTGCTGTTCGACGCCAAGCCCCCCGCAGGCCGGACAGGCGCCGAACGGGTTGTTAAAGGAGAATAGCCGCGGCTCGATCTCCGGAATGGTGAAACCCGATACGGGGCAGGCGAATTTTTCCGAGAAGATGAGGCGCTGCGGCCCGCTCTGGTCGTGGATTTTCGCTGTCTTTCGTTCGGCTGCCGCGTGCTCGGTGCCTGCGGCACCGTCTGCGAACTCCGCCACGGCGAGTCCGTCGGCGAGCTTGAGCGCTGTCTCGAGGGAATCCGCGAGGCGGGTTGCGAGGTCGGGCCGCACGACCACGCGATCCACGACCACGTCGATATCGTGCTTGAACTTCTTGTCGAGCGCGGGCGCCTCGGCGATCTCGTAGAATTTGCCGTCGATCTTCATCCGCTGGAACCCGCGCTTCATGTAATCGGCAAGCTCCTTGCGGTACTCGCCCTTGCGCCCGCGCACGACCGGGGCGAGCAGATAAAGCCGCGTGCCCTGCGGCAGCGCCATGATCCGGTCGACCATCTGTGACACTGTCTGGCTTTCGATCGGCAGCCCGGTAGCCGGCGAATAGGGCACGCCCACCCGCGCCCAAAGCAGCCGCATATAGTCGTAGATCTCGGTGACAGTACCGACGGTCGAGCGCGGATTTCGTGAGGTGGTCTTCTGTTCGATCGAGATAGCGGGCGAGAGGCCGTCGATCTGGTCGACGTCCGGCTTCTGCATCATCTCCAGGAATTGGCGGGCATAGGCGGAAAGCGATTCGACATAACGGCGCTGGCCTTCGGCGTAGATGGTATCGAAGGCCAGCGAGGATTTGCCGGAACCGGAGAGGCCAGTGAACACCACCAGCCGATCACGCGGGATCTCGAGATCGATGTTCTTGAGATTGTGTTCGCGCGCGCCGCGGATGGCGATGACGCGTGCGCCTTCAGTCGATGCTTGGTGGCGGCTCTGGTCGAAAAGCTCGTTCATGCGGTCCGTGGGCGCGATCATATCGGCGAGGCCAAGGCGGTCACATCGGCGAGGGCAAGGAGCCCAGCTTTACGCGCACGGAGCCCCGCGAGGAACGTAGTGAGAACCGGCGCCACCCGCCAGTGTGTGGAGGTGCAAGGCCCCTTGCTTTCGGGCAGCTGTGGACAAGGTCTCGAGGCGGCCTGAAAGGCCGCTTGAGCCCTGTGCCGCGTGGCGGAGGCCTGAGGCGCGAAAATTCATGCCGAGCCATTTGCATTTGCCGGTGTTTAGTGCTAGAACAAATCAGGAACATTGTCTGCATCGCTCGGCCCGCCGCGTGCTGTGGAAAAGCCTGATGGCGCGGGCGAGGGCGGCGACTTGGTCCCGCGCTTGGGATTAGGCTGCCGTGGACAAACACATCAGCAGGAGAACGTCATGGCCGGTAGCGTCAATAAAGTGATCCTGGTCGGCAATCTCGGCAAAGATCCTGAGATCCGGCGCACGCAAGATGGCCGACCGGTCGCCAATTTGAGCGTGGCGACCTCGGACACATGGCGCGACAAGGCTACCGGCGAGCGCCGCGAGCGCACCGAGTGGCACCGCGTGGTCATCTTCAACGAGGGGCTTTGCCGGGTCGCCGAGCAATATTTGAAGAAGGGCTCGAAGGTCTATCTCGAGGGGCAACTGCAGACGCGCAAGTGGCAGGACCAATCGGGCCAGGACAAGTATACCACCGAAGTCGTGCTGCAGAACTTCAATTCGCAGCTCACCATGCTCGACCGGGCGGGCGATCGCACCGGCGGTGAGTTGGGCTCCGAGGAAGATGAATTCGGTTCCGCCGGTCCTTCTGCGCGCGAGAAGAAGCAGCCGGCCCTGGCCGGCGCCGGCAAGCGCGGCGACATGGACGACGAGATTCCGTTTTGACGCACGCGGCGCGAGCTCAGTCCCCGCTCTGGCGGCCCAATTCAGGCAGTCGCGCAAGCCCGGTGTGCGGTGAGGCGGAGAGCCGACCGTGTCGCTCGCGCCGCTGCTGAACGCCGCCCCGACAACCCAGCTGCATGCGTTTGCCGCCTTGGCCGCCTTCGGGCTCGGTGCGGTCCAACTCGCCGCGCCCAAAGGTACGCTTCCCCATCGCACCATCGGCTGGATTTGGGTCGCGCTTATGGTGACGGTGGCGGCAACCTCGTTCTTTATCCACGACCTGCACATCTGGGGGCGGTGGAGCCCGATCCATCTGCTCACAATCTTGACATTGGCTACGCTGCCGCTCGCGGTCGTGCATGCCCGGCGACATCGCGTCGAGAGGCACCGCAACGCCATGATCTCGATCTTCATCGGTGCGCTCGTGGTCGCTGGCCTTTTCACACTGCTGCCCGGCCGCATCATGCATGCGGTGGTGTTCGGCCACTAAAGGCGCACCAAAAAGCCCAGCAATGTGAGGCCCTGATCGGCTGCCACGACTTGACGATAAGTAGCTGACTCACCATCTAAAAATGGCCCTGCCGCCAGCGCGTTTTTGGGTAGCGCCTGGCAGCTGAATCAGCTAAGCACAAAGCCTTATCGACAGGATTTTCCCTTGGCCGACGACAACGACCAGCAGCCGGAAGCACCCGGCCCGTCCGATATTCGCCCGATCTCCATCACCGAGGAGATGAAGCGCAGCTACCTCGATTACGCCATGAGCGTGATCGTGGCGCGCGCGCTGCCGGATGCGCGCGATGGCCTCAAGCCGGTGCATCGGCGCATCCTTTTTTCGATGCACGAGAACGGGCACACGCCCGACAAGAAATACGTGAAGTCCGCGCGCGTCGTCGGCGATGTGATGGGCAAATACCACCCGCACGGCGACCAGGCGATCTACGACGCGCTGGTGCGCATGGCGCAGGATTTCTCCATGCGTCTGCCGCTTATCGACGGGCAGGGCAACTTTGGCTCGGTCGACGGCGATCCGCCCGCGGCCATGCGATACACGGAATGCCGTCTGGCGAGAGCGGCCATGGAGCTGCTCGACGATATCGACAAGGAGACGGTTGATTTCCAACCGAACTATGACGGCAACGAGAAAGAACCGGTGGTTCTGCCGGCGCGGTTCCCGAACCTTCTGGTCAATGGCGCAGGCGGCATCGCAGTCGGCATGGCGACCAACATTCCGCCGCACAATCTGGGGGAGGTGATCGATGCCTGCATCGCGCTCATCGAAAATCCTGGCCTGGGCATCGAGGAACTGATCGGCATCATTCCCGGCCCCGACTTCCCGACCGGTGGCATCATTCTCGGTCATTCGGGCATTCGCGCCGCCTACACCCAAGGCCGCGGCTCGATTGTCATGCGGGGCAAGGTGGAGATCGAGACGCTGCGTGGCGACCGCGAGGCGATCATCGTCAGCGAGATTCCTTACCAGGTGAACAAGGCAGCGATGGTCGAGCGCATTGGGGAATTATGGCGGGAGAAAAAAATCGACGGCATAGCGGCCCTGCGCGACGAATCCGACCGCGACGGCTATCGCGTCGTGATCGAGATCAGGCGCGACGCCATGGCCGATATCGTGCTCAACCAGCTCTATCGATACACGCCGCTGCAGTCGACCTTCGGCGCCAACGTGGTCGCGCTCGAGGGCGGCCGCCCGCAGGTCATGAATCTCAAGGACCTGCTCACCTCCTTCATCGCCTTCCGCGAGGAGGTGATTTCCCGGCGCACGAAATATTTGCTCGGCAAGGCGCGCGATCGCGCGCATGTGCTGGTCGGGCTGGCCATTGCGGTCAGCAATATCGACCAGGTGATTAAGCTCATTCGCGGCTCGAACGACGCCAACACCGCGCGAGAGACCTTGATGGCGCGCGATTGGCCGGCGCGTGACGTGGAGGCCATGATCACGTTGATCGACGATCCGCGCCACAAGGTGTCGAAGACAGGCACGTACAAACTCTCGGCCGAGCAGGCCAAAGCCATCCTCGACCTGCGCCTGCAGCGCCTGACCGCGCTCGGACGCGACGAGATCAAGGCCGAGCTCGACAAGCTGGCCGAGGAGATCGCCGACTATCTCGAGATTTTGCGCTCGCGTGCGCGCATCCAGAGTATCGTGAAGGACGAACTCAGGGCCGCGCGTGAGAAGTTTGCCACCCCGCGCCGCACGGTCATCCTCGAGCAGGAAGGCGAAGTCGAGGAAGAAGATCTCATTCACCGCGAGGACATGGTGGTCACCGTCTCGCACCTGGGCTACGTCAAGCGCGTGCCGCTGTCGACCTATCGGGCGCAACGTCGCGGGGGCAAGGGGCGCGCCGGCATGCAGACGCGCGAGGAGGACTTCGTCTCGCGTCTGTTCGTGGCCTCGACCCATACCCCGGTGCTGTTCTTCTCCTCGCTCGGACGAGTCTACAAGGAGAAGGTCTGGCGGTTGCCGCAGGCGGCACCACAGGCGCGAGGCAAGGCGCTGATTAACATTCTGCCGCTGCAGCAGGACGAGCGCATCACGACCATAATGCCCTTGCCCGAGGACGAGGCCAAATGGGCCGGTCTCCAACTGATGTTCGCCACGACGAACGGCATCGTTCGGAAAATAGCGCTCGATCACTATGTCGACGTTCGCCCCTCAGGCATTAAGGCCATCAAATTGGAAGATGGCGACTCGATTGCGAGTGTTGAACTTTGCAGTGATCACGATGACATCCTTCTAACAACCCGAGAAGGTCAATGCATACGGTTTCCCGCCAACAAAACTTCTTTGAAGAAGGGTCGCGATACAATTGGCGATATTGGAATAAGATTGGCCGCCGAAGACAAAGTTATTTCGATGTCGATCCTGCGCCATGTTCACGCCAGCGCAGAGGAGCGCGTGGCGTATCTTAAGCGCGCCAGCGCCGTGCGTCGCGGAATTACTGGCGAAGCGGAGGAGATTGCGCCAGATGTGGAGGAGGCGACGGGCGCCATCGAACTAGGGGAGCGGCGGTACGTGGAAATGTCGGCGGCTGAGCAGTTCGTACTCACGGTCTCCGAGCGCGGCTACGGCAAGCGCACATCGTCCTACGAATACCGTACCACCGGCCGCGGCGGCAAAGGGATTGTCGCCATGGCGGTAACCGGCAAGACCGGGCCTGTGGTCGCCTCGTTCCCGGTCGAGGACGAGGACCAGATCATGCTGGTCACCGACGGCGGCCAGCTCATCCGCACGCGCGTCGAGGGCATCCGCATTGCCGGACGCTCGACTCAGGGCGTGATCGTGTTCGATACCGCGGAAGGCGAGCGCGTGGTCTCGGTCGAGCGCATCAGCGAGGACGGCGAGCAAAACGGTGCCTAGCGCCGTGCCAGTCAAGCAAGGTGGCTGGTCCTATCCGGGTTGCAGGGCCAACCCGAATTTACCCGCGGTGGTGACACTGCGGCTCTCGCCGGCTCGCGGCTTGGCGGAAGAAGGCCGGTTTTCAATCCGCCTTGAGCCCGAGGGCCTTCACGATCGGCGGCCATTTGCCGATGTCGCTCTTGATCAGCTCGGTGAAGTCCTGCGGTGTCCCGCCCAACGGCTGATTGCTGAGCTTGGCGAGCGCGGATCTAAGCTTCGGCGATTCGAGACCCTCGTTGACTTGGGCGTTGATCCTCTCGATCGCCCCGCGCGGCGTGCGCGCTGGCGCTAAGAGCCCGGTCCAACTGGTCGAGACAAAGCCGGCAAATCCGCTCTCGACCATTGTCGGCAGGTCCGGCAGCTCCGCGATGCGTTTGGCGCTGGTCGTGGCGAGCGCGCGAAGCTTGCCGCCTCGAATAAGTGGCAGCAGCACGCTCGTGCCCTCGAATGTCATCTGCACCTGACCTGCGAGCAGGTCGTTGATGGAAGGCCCGCCGCCTCGGTAGGGGACGTGTACGATATCGATCGAAGCCGCTGACTTGAACCATTCGCCGATCAAATGCGGCAGCACGCCGATACCGCCCGAGGAGAAGTTTACCTTTCCGGGATTGGCCTTCGCGTAGGCGACGAGCTCTTGCACCGAATTCACAGGGAGCAACGGGTGTACGACCAGGAGGTTCGAACTCTGCGCGACCAGAACGATCGGATCATAGCTGGCGAGCGGATCGTAGCCGGCATTCTTCTGCAGGATGGGTGCGAGCACGAGCCCGCTCGCGCTGGAATAGAGTAGCGTGTAGCCGTCAGGCTCGGCCTGTGCCGCTTCCTTCGAGCCGATCGTGTTGCCGGCGCCGGGCCGATTGTCGATCACCACGGCTTGTCCGAGGGACGAGGCCAGATAATTGCCAACGAGCCGGGCGATCACGTCCACCGGGCCGCCGGCAGGCGTCGGAACGATGATCTTGATCGGCCGCGTTGGGAAAGCTTCGGGAGACGCCGCGACAACGCTGCCGAGCGAGAGGCCCAGCACGGCGAGGGCTGCCGCTAAAATGCGTAGACCACTCATTTGTCCTCTGTGTTTCGACGCTTTATGATTGCTCTCGTGGAGCGCGCGCGGCGAGCAGCTGCGCCCGATCTAGAGAGGGTCCAAGCCTCGCGCCAGAGCACGCTCCAAGGAGAAGGAACCTTCTGCCCTGCGTCAGCGTTGGCAGCTTTCGGCAAACAGTTTTGTCGCGTGTTCCGAGCTAGGCCAATCCGAGATGTCCGTTCCCGACGACGAAGAGAAAAAGCAGAACGTTGTTCGTTTGGGGACGGAGACCCTGTTTGCTATCGCCGAGCAACTTCGTCGAATGTATGACGCTGATCTTCGCACCAAGCCTTCGGAGAAGCTGGAGCGGCTGATGCGACGCATCGAACGGGGCGAAGACGTTCCTTAGACAACAGACAAGCCGCCATCACAGGACGTCAACATTTTCACCTCTGATGCGCGTCGTCGATTTTGGCCGGATGCGTCCGATCGAGACGCAGAATCTGCTCATGTCCAGCAGCGAGATTGATGCTGTTCGCGAATTACTGCGCTCAAAGCCCAGGCCGGCCGGCTTTGCCGAACGACGCGAACGGCTGGACGCCATTGGCTCGATTTCTCCCGTTGCCGGCGATATCAGGCTGGAGCCGACCCGTGCGAACGGGGTTCCCGCCGAATGGTCGCTGGCGCCCGGCAGCGATCCCTCGAACGTGCTCCTGTTCTTTCATGGCGGCGGCTATTGCTCAGGCTCGATCGTCAGCCACCGCGGCATGGTGACTGAGGCCGGACGCGCGGCCGGCGCGCGTACGCTCGCGGTGGGATACCGGCTCGCGCCCGAGCACCCATTCCCTGCCGCAATCGAAGATGCACGTGCGACCTACCGTTTCCTCCTGGATCGGCGGATTGCCCCGTCCAAGATAGCGATCGGCGGCGACAGCGCGGGTGGGGGCCTCACGCTGGCGCTTATGATAGCTCTGCGTGATGCCGGACAACTGCTGCCCGGCTGCGCCTGGCTGGTATCGCCTTGGGTCGACCTGCAGATGACCGGGGCAAGCCTTGCGGACAAGGCCAACGTGGATCCGCTGATTTCGAGGCCGTACCTCGAGGAGCTGGCCTCCGCCTATCTCGCGGGCACCGATCCGGCGCATCCGTTGGTCTCGCCTCTTCATGCGGATCTCGCCGGTTTACCCCCTTGCTTGTGCAGGTCGGCTCAGCTGAGACGCTGCTCGACGATGCTGTGCGTATCGCGCGGCGGGCGGGGACGGCTGACGTGCGGGTCAGGCTCGAGATTTGGCCCCACATGATTCACGCTTGGCACCTCTGGGCCGCCCAGCTGGAGGATGCTCGCCGCGCAATCGGGTCGGCCGGTGCTTTCATTCGCGCGCAACTGCGGCGCTCGAGCGAAGCGCCGTGAAACTCGTAGCTCCCTCGTGGGAGTATTGCCACAGCGCGACGCCGAGCGTGCCGGCTCAATGCGCACCTGCCTGCTCCAGGATCCGTGCAATCTGCGAATAGCCGCGGGTTCGGGCATGTTGCAGCGGTGTCGTGCCGTGGCGGTCGGGCAACGTGACGTCGGCGCCGGCTTTGACCAATGCCTCGACCGTTGCCGTGTGGTTGTGGCCCCCGTTGCCGAGCACGACCGCCTCTAACAAGGCGGTTCGGCCGAGATCATTGACGTGGTTGAGCGGCGCTTTCGCCGCGATGAGAGCCCGCACGATCTCGACGTGCCCGCGATGGGCGGCGGCGATCAGCGCAGTGTCGTTATAGTGGCTGGTGATGGCGCGTGCGTTGCCACCGCCCTCCAGAGCAATGTCGAGCATTTCGAGATCATCGTTCACCGCCGCTATCGTGAGAATGTCGTAGCGCTCGGCATCGAGCGCATTCACATTGGCGCCCAGCCGCAGGAGCGCGCGCGCCGCGCCGTGTTGGCGTAGGAACGCGGCGACGTGCAGAGGTGTGCGGCTGTTGGCATCTTGAACATTCGGCTTTTCGCCTTCACGGATCAGCCGTTGGATTTCCGCGACCTCGCCGCGCGCGGCGGCATCGTGGAGGCCGGCGTAGACACGCAGCTCCCGTTCGCTTGGTGGTCTTTGTGCGAAGCTCGCTGTGCCGCCAAACTGGATCGCGCCAAGGAGGACCAGCGCAAGACAGGAAGGGCTTCGTGTCATGGCTAAATGGGTCCTTCGGTCGACTCACCGTCGGTAATCTTGCCGACCAACGATATCACAGCCACTTCGACACGCCTCAATTCGGCATGCGTAGCACCGGCTTGATCGTCGTCCCGTTCGAAGAGTCCTGCGCCGCGCGATTGATCTCACCGAGCGGATAGAACGTCATCATCCGGTCGACCGGCATTTTCCCTTGCATGAGGAAGTCGACGAGCCGGGGGATGAATTCTTGCGGCCGACTTTCGCCCTGGATCACGCCGCGCACCACGCGGCCGAACTGTAGAAATGGCATTTCGAATGAGACCTCCGTCCCGCGACGCGCGCTCCCGAGAAGAACGCAGGTGCCGGCGGCCATCAGCGCCTCGACCGCTTCGCGTAAAACCGCGGGCTGCGCCGACGCCTCGAGCGAGAAGCGCACGCCCTCGCCGGTGATCCTGCGGATCTCCCCGACCACGTCGGTGCGTCTCCTGTGGTTGATCACGTGCGTGGCACCCAGGGCCTGCGCGAGCGCGAGCCGCGCCTCGTGCACGTCGACGGCGATGATTGGCTCGCATCCGGCTATTCTGGCCGCCATCAGCCCGGCTAACCCGACGGCGCCCACTCCGAATACGGCGAACGAATCTCCCGGTTCAGGCCGCATCGAATTAAGGACTGCACCGGCGCCCGTTTGTCCGCTGCAGGCGAATGGTCCGAGAAAGTCCAGCGGGGCATCTTTCCTGACTTTCACCATGTAGCGTTCGTTGGCGATGGCGTGGGTCGCGAAGGAGGATTGCTGGAAGAAGGCGCCGTAAACCGGAACGCCATCCTTGCTCATGAGCGCGGAGCCGTCGGGGCGCGTGCCGCGCGTCTTCAGTTCCACACTTTTCATGCAGTGGAATGGCATATCCCGGCGGCAATTCGGGCAAGAGCCGCACCAGGGGAACGAGATGACGACATGATCGCCCGGCGCGAATTTTGTGACGCCGGTGCCGACGGCCTCCACTACTCCTGCGCCTTCGTGGCCGTATACCGCAGGATAAGGCATGTTGTAGTAACCGTCGCGGCCGTGCAGGTCGGTCTGGCACATGCCGCTTGCCACGATCCTCACCAATGCCTCGTCCGGCCGTGGATCGGTGAGTACCACCTTCTCGATCGTGAAGGCGCCGAACTTTTCGCGCACCACGGCAGCGGTGATTTCCATGACACGTTGAGGTGCTGTTGCGCAGGAGGTGGACGATACTAGCGTCTGGCGCAGGTTCGGAGGCAACAGCCGGCGAGGGCGGCGGCAATCCGATGCATCATTTATTCGCAATCCGGCACCGCGGATGGGATCCGCTAGGGCCGGAGGAAGTGCGCAAGCCTACGCAAGCTCAGAGTTCTGATTCACGAAGGCTCGCAAGCGCATGAGGAAGAACAAGGTTTTGTGGGTCCGCGGCCCCATGGCCGGGCGCCGCGGCCGCCTCCCACGACCTTGGCATGCGCCAGCACCCAATGCGCTGGCGCCGACCTTGCGGGCCCCCGGAGCGCACGCTAGACCGCCCTCATGCCGCGCACCGCGCTTTTCCCGGGGTCGTTCGATCCCGTCACCAATGGGCATCTCGACGTCGTGCGCCAAGCCGCCAGGCTCGCCGATCGGCTGGTCCTCGCGATCGGCACCCATCCCGGGAAGGCGCCCTTGTTCACGGCCGCAGAGCGGCGTGCGATGGTTGACGAGACCTGCGGTGCACTTGCGCGCGCGAGCGGCTGCGATTTCGCTTGCATCACGTTCGCCGATCTCGTTGTCGCCGCGGCGCAGCGCGAGGGCGCGACGCTCCTGATCCGCGGGCTGCGCAGCGCCAGCGATTTCGATTATGAGATGGAAATGGCGGGCATGAACGCGGCCATGGCGCCCGCCGTGCAGACCGTTTTTCTGCCGGCCGCGCCGACGGTTCGCCCGATCACCGCCACACTAGTGCGGCAGATCGCATCCATGGGCGGCGACGTCTCGCCGTTCGTTCCGCCGGCGGTCGCCGCCCGCCTGAAAGCAAAGTTCGCCGGCACGTCCGGCCGTTGAGCCCCGGGAGAGTCCATGATCCGCCTGCTCGCAGCTTTGGCCGTTCTGATCTGTGTGGCGCCCGCCCTCGCGCAACCACTGGCAGCTGGCGCCGATCCGCAGAACACAATCCTGATCGATACCAAATACGGGCGCATCGTCATTAAGCTGCGCAACGACATCGCCCCCAAGCACGTCGAGCGCATCAAATTGCTGGCGCGCGAGAAGTATTACGATAACGTACCGTTCCATCGGGTTATCGCCGGATTCATGGCGCAGACCGGCGACGGGACACGCGGCGACGGCACCGGAGGCTCGAAATATCCCAATCTGCCCGCCGAATTTTCCAATGTGCCGTTCAAGCGCGGTACGGTGGGCATGGCCCGCGCCAACGATCCGAATTCGGCGAATTCACAGTTCTTCATCATGTATGCCGACGGCGCCTTCCTCAACGGCAAGTACACGGTCGTCGGGGAAGTGCTGTCCGGCATGGAAGTGGTCGACAAGATCAAGAAGGGCGAGCCGGTGGTCGATCCCGACCGCATGATCCGTGTGCAGGTCGCCGCCGACGCAAAATGACGAGGAGAATCGGCGCGTGCGGCCATTCGCAGGCCGGCCGATCGTCATTGCCATTTGTCGGCATTCGGGACCAGCCGTGATCAACTGGCTGCGTGTCATGGCGGGGACGCTGGCGTTCGTTTCGCTGGTGGGGGAGGCGGTCGCGCAAGGACCTCAACTGCCGCTCAATACGCTCAACGAGGTCAGTGCCGCGCTGCGGACCTGCTGGATTCCTCCACCCATCGACCAGTCGCGCGCGGGCATGCAGATCACGGTGCGGATGAGCTTCCGCCGTAACGGCGAACTCTTCGGGCACCCGAGGATCACATTCGAGTCCACCGGCGCGTCGGATGATGAACGGCTGGCCTATCGCATTGCGGTGGCTAAGATGATCAAACGTTGTGCGCCCCTGCCGCTCAGCGATGCCCTCGGGAACGCACTGGCGGGCCGGCCGTTCACCATCCGGTTAATCGACGATCGCAAGCTCAGACAAGCAGAGAATGTCCCATGATGGATACCGAGAACACGCTCACGCTTGAAACCACTAAGGGCAAGGTCGTCATTCTGATGCGTCCGGATCTCGCGCCCGGCCATGTCGCACGCATCAAAGAGTTGGTGCGCCAGGGCTTTTATGACGGCGTCGTGTTTCATCGCGTCATCGATGGCTTCATGGCGCAGACCGGCTGCCCGCATGGCACTGGCACCGGCGGCTCCGGCAAAAAGCTCAAGGCGGAGTTCAACAAAGAGCCGCACCGCCGGGGCACCGTCTCGATGGCGCGCGCGCAATCCCCAGATTCCGGCGACAGTCAGTTCTTCATCTGCTTTGCTGATGCGCCTTTTCTCAATGGCAAATACACCGTCTGGGGACAGGTGACCGAAGGCATGGCAAACGTCGACAAGATCAAGCGCGGCGAGCCCGTTGTCGAGCCCGACCGAATTATCTCCGCCAAAATGGGCGCAGATGGGTGATCGTGTGAGCCGCCTTCGCGCGGCGATTGCTTTGAAACGCGAGCTGTGATCGGTGCCGTTTCATCGCGTAGAAGAGAAATCAAACTAGTGCGTTGCCCTGCGCGCGCGGCTCGGCCTCGCACACCCACGCCTCTTTCGCGAACCATTCATGCTCGGTTCGGCAGATTGGGCAGTGGACCCGCGCGAAGAAGACCGGCATCGACTCGAAGCTCTTGCGATCGGTGACCAAACCGGTAGGGATGTCCCGTCCGGTCTGCGGACATCTCACCATGACGGCGCCCATTGGCCTCTCCTGCCTTCTTTCATTGTGCGCATCAGATACGCCACTCCTGTGAAAATCATTTGACGCAACCGCGACAAAGCAGGGGAATTTCGAAACCCTCAAATGCGTCATTTGGGCGGACGCGATAACTCCATCTGGGAAATTTGTACCTGCTCGGAACAGGTCGGACGCGAGTGCGTTGATAATCTCCATTCGGCGGAAGCCGTTGCCGCACTGGTATGTATCTACGGCCCGGACAAAGCCCGGCCGTCGGTTCCGTAGTGCGGCTTGGCCCAGGCGATGACCTGCCGCGCGGGCCCTTGTATGAAGGGCCATGCGCACCGCCCTGTTCGATTTTGAACTGCCGTCCGACCGCATTGCCTTGCGTCCCGTTTCGCCGCGGGATGCGGCGCGGCTGCTAGTCGTGCGTCCAGGCTCGACGCCGGAGCTCGATGACCGCAGCGTGCGCGATCTGCCCGACCTGCTGCGCGCCGGTGACGCGCTTGTGGTCAACGATACTAAGGTCATTGCGGCTCGCCTGCGCGGGCGTCGCATCGGCCGCGGCGCAATGGAGCCCGCCATCGAGGCGACGCTGCACCAGCGCCTCGATGGCTCGCGCTGGCGCGCCTTCGTAAAACCCGCCAAGCGGCTGGCGGCCGGCGACGTGGTGCGCTTCGGGGACGAGGGCAAGGTCTGCTTCCTCGGCCAGCTCGATGCCACCGTCGAAGCTAAAGGCGAAGACGGGGAAGTCACGCTCGCGTTTGCATTTCATGGGCCCGTTCTGGACCAGGCGGTCGATGAGCGCGGCGCCATGCCGCTGCCGCCCTACATCCGGCGCCCGCCCGACGAGCGCGATCGGGCTGACTACCAGACGATATTCGCTCAGGCGGAGGGCTCTGTCGCGGCACCCACGGCGGGACTGCACTTCACCGATGCGCTCACGTCGCGCCTGATCGCGCGGGGAATCATTCTGTACAAGGTAACGCTGCACGTCGGCGCCGGGACATTCCTTCCGGTCAAGGTCGCCGATACCGCTGCGCATCGCGTGCACTCGGAGCAGGGAAGCGTCGCTGCTGAGACCGCGGCGGCGCTGAACCGCCTGCGGCAGGCAGGGGGACGTATTGTCGCCGTGGGTTCGACCTCGCTGCGCCTGTTGGAGACCGCCAGCGACGAGGATGGGGTCATCCGCCCGTTTCACGGCGAGACCGCCTTGTTCATCACGCCAGGCTACCGGTTCCGCGCGGTCGACGTGATGCTCACCAATTTCCACCTGCCGCGCTCGACCTTGTTCATGCTGGTGGCGGCGCTTTGCGGGCTCGACGTCATGAAGCGCGCCTATGCGCACGCGATCGGCGAAGGGTACCGATTCTATTCCTACGGCGATGCCTGCCTGCTGTTCCGGCCATAAGCGCGGGCGGGGCCGCAGACAAGAACGCGGTCCACTCGGCTAAGATATATCGATGGCCGACGCCTTCTCGTTTCGATTGCTCGCGACCGACGGTGCTGCCCGCCGCGGCGAGATCGCGACTGCGCACGGCACCGTCGCCACACCGGCGTTCTTGCCGGTCGGCACCCAGGCAACCGTGAAAGGTCTTGCGCCCGAGGCGTTGCGCGCCAACGGGACCGAGATCGTGCTCGCCAACACGTATCACCTGATGTTGCGGCCCGGTGCCGAGCGCATCGCGGCACTCGGCGGCCTGCACCGATTCATGAATTGGATGCGCGCGATTTTGACCGATTCCGGCGGCTTTCAGGTCATGTCGCTATCGGAGCTGCGCAAAGTCGAGGACAAAGGCGTGACCTTTCGATCGCACCTCGACGGGGCCGTGGTCGAGCTTTCTCCTGAGCGCGCGATCGAGATTCAGATCCTGCTGGGCTCGGATATCGCAATGCAGCTCGACGAATGCCTGCGCTTGCCCGCACCAGAGCCCGAGCTCCGTCGCGCCATGCAACTCTCGCTCGCTTGGGCCGAGCGCAGCAAACGCGCCTTCGAGCAGGCGCCCCAAAGCAACGCGCTGTTCGGCATCGTCCAAGGCGGCGACGACTCGGCACTGCGCGCCGAGAGCGCGCGCGTGCTCACTGACATCGAATTTGACGGCTATGCCATTGGTGGGCTCGCCGTAGGCGAGCCGCAGCAGGTTATGCTCGGGATCGTCGAGGGCGTCGTGCCTGCGCTCCCGCCCGATCGCCCGCGCTACCTCATGGGAGTAGGCACGCCCGAGGACCTGCTCGAGGCGGTGGCCCGCGGCATCGATATGTTCGACTGCGTGCTGCCGACCCGCAACGGCAGACATGGTCTCGCCTTCACCCGCTTCGGACCGATCAATCTCAAGAACGCACGCCACGTCGACGATCCGCGACCGATCGATCAGATGAGCGCGTGCCCTGCGGCGCGCGATTTTTCGCGCGCCTACCTTCACCACCTCGTCAGGGCGAACGAGATGCTTGGCGCCATCCTGCTGACGACAATCAACCTCGCCTACTATCAAGACCTGATGGCGGGCATGCGCAGCGCGATTGCGGCGGGCAGGTTCGTGGATTTCTGCGCCGACGCGCGCGCGAGCTGGGCGCGAGGCGAAGTCTCCTCGTCTTAGAGCGCTCGATTTTGGCGGGACGGCGCTATTCATAAAGGCCTCGACGCCACGCCCGCAGCAGCGCAGAATAAACCGCCTGGGCGCCCCGCGGTTTTCGTGCGAGCGGTCTCTGGAGACGCCAGGTATGGCCATCAATCTCAAAGTCAACGGAGCGAGCCGTTCGGTTCCGGCCGAACCGGATACGCCGTTGCTCTATGTGCTGCGCAATGATCTTGAGCTCAACGGTGCGAAATTCGGGTGCGGCCTGGCGCAATGCGGCGCCTGCACTGTGCTGGTCGACGGCAAGGCGGTGCGTTCCTGCGTCACACCGATCAGCACCGTGACCACAAGCGAGATCACGACCATCGAAGGCCTGGGCTCGCTCGAGAAGCCGCATGCGCTCCAGCGCGCGTTCATCGAAGAGCAGGCGGCCCAGTGCGGCTACTGTATCAACGGCATGATCATGTCGGCGAAAGAGTTGCTCGACCGCAATCCGCGACCGACCGAGCAGGACGTGCGCGCGGCGCTTGCCGGCAATCTTTGTCGCTGTGGCACTCACAATCGCATCGTTCGCGCGGTGCTGCGGGCCGCGCAGGCGAGCGGGAGGACGCGCACGTGACCAGCCCCGCTGTCAATCGGCGCGAATTTGCCGCCGGCTTCGGGGCCATCGTCATTGCGTTCTCGCTCGATCCGAAGCTTGCGCGAGGGCAGGAACGGTTGCCCGGAAGCCTGGAGAACAACCGCAGGCTCGATGCTTGGATCCGTATCAATGCCGACGGCAGCGCAACCATTTTCACTGGCAAGGTGGAACTGGGGCAGGGCATCCTCACCGCGCTCGCGCAGATCGCGGCAGAAGAGCTCGATCTGCCGTTGTCGCGGATCGAGATGATCTCCGGCGATACCGGTCGGACGCCAAACGAGGGACACACAGACGGTAGCCGATCGATCGAGAATAGCGGTACGGCGCTGCGCATCGCTGCCGCCGAAGTGCGTGCGATACTCATCGATCTCGCTGCCAAGCGACTCGGCGCGACGGCAGACCAGCTGACCCTCGCCGAGGGTATCGTCACCGCGCCCGGCGGTCGCAAGCTCGGCTACGGCGAACTCGCTGCAGCCGTCGATCTCAGGCGGGAGGCGACGGCGAAGGTCGAGCCGAAAACCGCCTCAAAATACAAGATCGTAGGACAATCGGTTCAGAGATTGGATATCCCGGCTAAGGTTAGCGGCGGCGCCGCCTACGTTCACGACATCCGCTTGCCGGGCATGCTGCACGGCCGTGTGGTGCGCCCGCCGCGTTATGGCGCGAAGCTTGAAACCATCAACGAAGCTGCCGTCAGGACGATGCCGGGAGTCGTTGCCGTCGTGCGCGACGGCAGCTTCGTCGGCGTCATTGCCGGGCGCGAGGAGCAGGCAATCAAGGCCCGTGCCGCGTTGAGTGGCGACTCGCGCTGGTCGGGCGGCACCGAGCTCCCCGATACGGGCAAGGTCTATGAGCAGCTGCTCTCGCTGCGGACCGTCGACACGGTCGCCAGTGAGAAGCGAGCGAGCGAGCGCCCCAGCGGCGCGCGCGTCGTGGAGGCGACCTACCGGAAGCCTTACCTCGCCCATGCTTCGATGGGACCGTCCTGCGCGCTTGCCGAATTCCGCGACGGGAGCTTGACCATCTGGTCGCATACACAGGGCGTATTTCCGCTGCGGCAGGACCTCGCCAGATCCCTGCAGATCGATCCCGCGCAGATCCGGTGCATCTTCGCGGAAGGCGCGGGGTGCTATGGCCGCAACGGGCACGACGACGTCGCGCTCGACGCGGCGCTACTCGCGCGCGCCGTTCCCGGTCGCCCGGTGCGCGTGCAATGGATGCGCGACGATGAGTTTGCATGGGAGCCGTACGGCTCGGCCATGGTGATGAAGGCACAGGGTGCGGTTGCCGACGGCAGAATCGTCGACTGGAGCTACGAGCTGTGGAGCGGTCCGCATGGCGTGCGTCCCGGCGCGCCCGATGGCAGCAACCTAGTCGCAAGCTGGAGCCTGGCGCAGCCGCAGAAACGGCCGCTTGCGCGCAACATCCCGCTGCCGGCGGGCGGCAGCGATCGCAACGCAATTCCGGGCTACGAATTACCCAATCACAAGATCATCAATCACTTCATTCCGGAGATGCCGGTCTGGGTGTCCTCGCTGCGCACGCTTGGCGCCTATGCGAACGTGTTCGCGGTCGAGTCCTTCATGGATGAGCTGGCCTCGGCGGCTGGTGCGGACCCGGTTTCTTTCCGCCTCGCGCATCTGAGCGATCCGCGCGCACGGGCCGTGATCGAGGCGGTCGCCAAGAAGGTCGGCTGGAAGAATAGCAAAACAAGTGATGGCGTGCGCGGTCGCGGGATCGGCTTTGCCAGGTATAAGAATCTTGCCTCCTACGTGGCCGTGGTGGCGGAGGTCGAAGTCGATCGCGACAGTGGCAAGATCCACGTGCCGCGCGCGACCGCCGCGGTCGATGCCGGTCTGATCGTCAATCCTGATGGGCTCACCAATCAGATCGAAGGTGGAATCATCCAGTCCGTGAGCTGGACCTTGAAGGAGGAGGTGCGTTTCGACCAGGGCGGCGTTCTGGCGCGTGACTGGCAGAGTTATCCGATCCTCACCATGCCGGAAGCGCCGATCGTCGATGTCGAGCTGATCAATCGCCCGAACGAACGCTCGCTCGGTGCCGGCGAAGCCTCACTGGGCCCGGCGGCCGCCGCCGTCGTCAACGCCGTCGCGAAGGCAACTGGCAGGCGCATTCGCGACCTGCCGCTTACTCCGGCGCGGGTCAAGGCGTCGTTGAGATAGCGGGCAGCGCGAAAAGAAGCTCACAAATAGCAGCGGCCCGATCGCGGCCACGCCCCGTTACATCCCGCCGTAAAGCCACGCCATACCGACGTAAGCCTCTTCCGGCGTGCGAGGGCCGAGCATCTGGTTGCGTAGTTCCGCCGCGGGCCCGCGCGCGTGGTAAAACTCGCCATAGACGCGCGCCATGATCTGCACCCGCGCGGTGCGCAGGTAACGCTGCTTCACGTAGGCGCGGAACGCCGCGGGTAGGTCTTGCGGATTTTCGCTGGCCTTGTCGGCGAGCCAGACCGCGTCTTCGGTCGCCATGCAAGCGCCTTGCGCCAGGTATTGCAACATGGGGTGGGCCGCGTCCCCGAGAAGCGTCACGGCCCCTTTGCTCCATTCCCTCACCGGCTCGCGGTCGCACAGTACCCACATGCGCCAAGTCTCGATACGCTCGAGCATGCGCAAGACTTCGGGCCGCTGGCCTTCAAAGTGCGCCCGCAGTTCGCCGGGATCGGCCTCGGCATTCCAACCCTCGACGTAACGCTTGGAGTGGAAGACGGCCACGAGGTTGTAGATCTCGGCGCGGCGCAGCGGATAGTGGACTAGGTGTGTGCGCGGACCGGCCCACAGGACCACATCGGGACTCCACAGATCGTCCGGCACCTCCTCGCGCGTCAGCACGGCGCGGTAGGCGATATGGCCGGATACCAACGGCTTGCCGTCGCCCACGATTTTGTCGCGCACCTTCGACCACATGCCGTCGCAGCCAACGAGGCCACGGCCTCGGATGCGCTCGCCCGACTGCAGGATTACGGTGACGCCGGCATCGTCCTGGTCGAAGTCCTCGACCGTGCGATCGGTCTCCAGCGTGATCAGATTGTTGCTCTTGCAGGCATTGATGAAGACGGAATGGAGGTCGTGCCGGTGAGTGACGGCGTACGGCTGCTGAAAACGCTCGGTAAAGCGCGGGTCATCGAGTGGAATGCGGGTCACGCGCTCGCCGCTGAGCGCGCAACGCATCTCTATTCCCGGTGGGCGATGAGCATCGGCGAGCACCGCCTCCTTAAGGCCGAGTCGCTCAAGCGCGCGGAAGACGTTGGGGCCGAGCTGGATGCCGGCACCGATTTCGCGGAATTCAGCGGCCTGCTCGAGAACCCGAACCGTGAACCCTTTGCGCGCGAGTGCGTGCGCCGCCGCCAGCCCCCCGATGCCGCCGCCCGCAATTACGATCGGCAGTGCTTGACCGTTCGATTTTGCCATCAGCACTCCAAAAACGCCGTACGGCGCCGTCGGCCATTCTGAGCCCGTTTCGCAAGCGCTTCAATTGCGCCATGGGTGGGCCAGCTCGAGTGTTGGCGCGCGACGTGGTCCGCCACGATGCAGGAGAAAACGCTGAGTTCGGCGTCGGCGGAGAAATGGTGAGCCCGGTTGGGATCGAACCAACGACCTACTGATTAAAAGTCATTAAAAGTCAGTTGCTCTACCACTGAGCTACGGGCCCGGTGCGCGGGTGTGTAGGGGCGGCCTGATGCGGGGTCAATAGTGGGGCCGCAGCAGGCCTGTCCAAGTGGAGCGCGTCGGCTTATCCTGAAGATGGGGGCCGGTTGCACGCGCTGGGAGGAGTGGGCTGATGCCGATCGTCAACCGGATTGCCGCCATGCAGGGCGACGTTACTGCCTGGCGGCGCGACATCCACGCCAACCCCGAACTCCTTTATGACGTGCACCGCACCGCGGCCACTGTTGCCGATAAGCTCAGAAGCTTTGGCTGCGACGAGGTCGTGACCGGGATCGGCCGCACGGGCGTGGTCGGCGTCATCCGTGGCGGTAAGGGAAACGGCCGGGTCATTGGGCTGCGCGCCGACATGGATGCCCTGCCGATCGAGGAGATCGGTGATGTGCCGTACAGATCAACGGTGCCGGGCAAGATGCATGCCTGCGGTCACGACGGTCATACCGCCATGCTGCTCGGCGCTGCCCATTATCTCGCTGAGACGCGCAACTTCTCCGGTACGGCGGTCGTCATTTTCCAGCCTGCGGAGGAGGGCGGCGCCGGCGGCAAGGCGATGGTTCAGGACGGGCTGATGGAGCGCTTCCGCATCGAGGAAGTCTACGGCATGCACAACTATCCCGGCCTTCCGGTCGGGGAATTCGCGCTGCGGGAAGGACCGCTCATGGCGTCCGCCGACCGTCTCACCATCGAGATCGAGGGCCGCGGCGGGCACGCGGCGCGTCCGCATTTTTCCATCGATACCGTGGTGGTCGGTGCCCAGATCATCAACCAGATCCAGTCGATCGTCGCGCGCAACGTCGACCCGCTGCAGGCGGCGGTGATCTCGATCTGCGTGTT
>WNFP01000917.1_pt1 | contig 22913 bp, 22 predicted proteins | sample 5400201 | NCBI WGS metagenome assembly WNFP01 (sample SAMN13153355, study PRJNA577476) | soil metagenome | isolation source: 115 cm saprolite under Madrone tree | place: USA:California | collected 2016-06-14
CAGCACAGCGGCGAGACGTTCGCGGTAGTAATTCCACGCGTAGCGTGTTAATTCGCCGGCTCGCGATGCGGTGCGCGTCTGATCGGGAGGAACGGCCAAAACCTTGCTGCGGCTTCCGAGTCCTTCGAACGTCGTAAACAAAAACTCTCGTAGCTCAGTTGAGGTGAGTTCGCGATCGGGACCGCCTTGTGCGCAATACAGACTCATGGTTTCAGTTTCTGGAGCACAACCAGGACAAGATGCCGCTTTGCGCCAGTTTTCTTTGTGCCTAGCTGTGCCGTTCCTTGCTGATACTGGCAGCTTCCGGATGAAGCGTGCTCTGCGGCAAACGAAAATAGTTCACCGCGTTCCGCTGGCAAATATCCTTAACCATCTCGCCGACGAGTTTCTCGTCATTGGGGAGCAAGCCCCTTTCCATCTCTGTTCCGAGCAAATTGCACAGGACTCGCCGGAAATATTCATGGCGAGGAAAAGACATGAAAGAGCGTGAGTCAGTGACCATGCCGACAAAATTGGAGAGCAGGCCGCAGTTCGAAAGCGCGTTGATCTGCCACTCGATGCCTTCCTTTTGGTCCAAGAACCACCAACCTGTACCGAACTGAATCTTGCCGCGAATTTCTTCTTGAGTGAAGGAACTGGCCAGAGCGGCAAAAGCATAATTGTCTACAGGATTGACGTTGAAGATGATCATCCGGGGCAAGGCGTTTTCCGACTCGAGCCGATCCATGTATGTTGCAAGCGCAGAAATTTGTGGCCAGTCTCCAATCGAGTCGCAGCCGACATCACGGCCAAAACGGCGAAACATTTGCGTGTTGACGTTGCGATAAGCACCCAGGTGCAATTGCTTGGTCCAGTCTTTTTCGGCGTCCAGCCGGCCAAAAAAAAGCAGCATGTATCCCGCAAATTTGGCAGATTCGTCGGCCGAAAGCTGCTTCGCCTCGAGAGCTTTCTGAAAAAGCGCCGCAGCCTCGTGGTCACCGCAAGAAGCTGAATAACATTGATTCAAGCCGTGGTCCGAGAGGCGGCACCCGTGACGGTGGAAAAAGTCGTGACGAATTCGGAGTGCATCGAGAAAATCCGAGAACCGTGTGATATCTACGTTCGCGGAGGCAGCGAGCTTTTCGACCCATTCAGAAAACACGAGCGGCTCCTCGGTGCGCATGGCCGCATCGGGACGAAATGTGGGAAAGACGAGTGTGGGGATGCCAGAGGCGCTGATTTGCTCGTGGTATTCAAGGGAATCGGTGGGGTCATCCGTAGTGCAGACAGCGGACACATGGAATTTACTCAATATTCCGTGCACCGACATTTCTTCTTCCTGAAGCCGGCGATTAGTACGATTCCAGATATCTGCCGCAGTTTCTTCGCCGAGCAAGTCGTCGATCTCGAAGTAACGCGCCAGTTCGAGATGAGTCCAGTGGTAGAGAGGATTGCGAAGGGCATGTGGAACCGTACGCGCCCAAGCAAGAAATTTTTCAAACGGAGCAGCGTTGCCGGTGCAGAATTCTTCGGCTACACCGTCAGCGCGCATAGCCCGCCACTTATAGTGATCGCCGTCCAACCAGATTTCAGTCAGGTTGTTGAAACTGCGGTTTTCGGCAATGTCCCGCGGAGGAAGGTGGCAATGAAAATCCAGTAGCGGAACCTCTTGGGCATACTCATGATAGAGGCGCCGCGCCGCACGTCCTTGCAACAAAAAATCTTCGGTTATGAAAACCATATTCGATGCTCAATTCCCGACCGGCTGTCCCGTTTAACGCACACGGTCGGCGAACAATCCGATCCGACGCACTGACAAATTCTAACAATGCCCGACGCCGAAAGCGGAATCGTCACTCGAGCCTTCGTATGGTACTTGAAATTAGAGCAATCTCGAAGAGAGCATGGTTTCTTTTTACTACGTCAATATTCTGGCGAAGTACGGTAACGGGCAAACTCCTCTATGAGCAAGTCTACGAACTTTCTGCGCGCCGGCTAGCTGTCGGCACCCGGACCAATAGCCACGACGAAGTATGTCGCAGGCTTATCGGTCGGGTTCGTGATGCCGTGCTCTTCATTAGAACGCACCATCGCCAGGGACCCTCCGTCAAGGCGATGAGCTTTTCCCTCAATCGTGATTTCCACTGTGCCTTCGCGAATTAGCCACATCTCCGTATGGACATGGTGGTGCGGGGGATGTGGCGCTCCTTTAGCCGGCAAAACCGTCTCGTGAACTTCAACGGACTCGCCGGTGGCCAATTTTCCTTTCAGAATAGGGCGCGTCTCGACCTTCGGTGACCGATGCACAGGAAGGTTTGCGAACGGATACACGGCCGAAGGCAAGGGATTCGGCGGAGTATCGTCGCTCTCTGCATCAGAAAACCCCGGCGCGACTGCGGACAGAAAAAGAGCAGTCGGCAAGAGTGAAACTAGCTCGCGGCGGTTGATTGGCATCATTGTCCTCACATTCTTTTTCTGGCCGTTGAAATCGGTTGAATAATATGCCATCCCAGACTTTTCTTTGCCACAAACACCGTTACCCGCTGACGTCGACGTCCTGAGTTGCCGGTGCCCAATTCGCGATTCCGCATTTGCTAATTTGCCTGCTCTCTGTAAAATCTGACCGACTTGCAGCTGCGTGAGAGGAGAAACGCTTGGGTCATCCTCAACTAAGTCTCAAAAATAAAACGGCTCTGGTAATCGGCGGCACGAGTGGCATCGGCCTGGCGCTAGCCAAGGGTCTCGCCATCGCCGGCGCTGACGTCGTAACCACTGGACGCCGTGGCGACCTTGTGCGCGCCGCCACACAAGAGATCCAAGCTCTCGGAAGACGTTCTCTCGAGATCACTTGCGACGTTACCGACGAAGCCACGATCCAGCATCTTCTCGAAGCAACACGCGAAGCTTTTGGCGATGTCCACATCCTTGTGAATTGCGCCGGACGGACCAAACGTACACCCACGCTGGACCTCTCCGACGCGGAGTGGAACTCGATTCTCGAAACGAATCTGAATGGAACGCTTCGCGCATGCCGGGTGATTGGCCGTCACATGGTCGAACGCGGGTATGGCCGCATCATTAATATTGCGTCGCTCTCTTCTTTCGTGGCCTTGTACGAAGTTGCTGCCTACTCGGCAAGCAAAGCCGCTGTCGCGTCGCTGACAAAGTCTCTTGCCATCGAGTGGGCACAGCACAATGTCTGCGTCAACGCCATCGCGCCAGGAGTTTTCCGGACCGATCTCAACTCCGCGCTTCTGGACGGTACTGAGCGCGGCAAGGAATTCCTTCTTCGCACGCCCATGCGACGCTTTGGCAAGGTCGAAGAACTGGTCGGGGCCGCGGTGTTTCTTGCGTCCGAGGCCGCGAGCTTCGTCACTGGCCACACGCTCATCGTCGATGGCGGATTTCTGGCAAGCGGAGTCAATCAATAATTGTAAATGTGTCATCGTCTCGCGTGCGAAATCCGCTCCGGATTTCTCGCTTCCTTCACTAAATCCACAAAGCGCGCCGCCAAACTGCGAATAATCTCCGCCTGGCGTGATTGTAGCGCCTCTTTCACGATCAACTCTCCGCCCACGCCCAGCGCTGCCGCTCCTGCGCGAATATATCCGGCCGCGGTCTCAAGATTCACGCCGCCCGTGGGCACCATGGGCACCTGTGGAAATGGTCCTTTCAAGGCCTTGATGTAGTTGGCCCCGCCCGAATTTCCACAAGGGAAGATTTTTATTAAGTCCGCTCCCGCTTTCCAAGCCGCCATCACTTCCGTCGGTGTAAGCGCTCCAACCATGATGAGCAATTGCAGTTTTCGCGCGGCGGCTACGGTCGCTGCGTCAAAGCCGGGCGTAACCAGGAATTGCGCTCCAGCTTCCGCGCATCTCAATGCCGACTCTTCATCGAGTACGGTTCCGGCTCCGACCAATACTTGTGGCATGCTCCTCGAAAGCTCGGAAATTACCGCGAGCGCGCCGGGCACGGTCATCGTAATCTCCACGATCGGAATGCCTCCCTGGCATACCGCTTCAGCCGCAAAATGGGCTTCTTGCGGGGAGGACACGCGGATCACCGGCACAATGCCGACGGACTCTATAAGGGCGCGCACTTCTTTTTTTCCAGTCGAAGCAGCCATCTCCGTTTTATCAGCGGGCAATTCGAGCTCCCTCTCCTTTCATAACTTGCAGCACTTCCTCAAGCGTCGCCATCGTCGTGTCTCCCGGGGTTGTCATTGCCAGCGCGCCATGCGCGGCGCCGCATTCCACCGCCCACTGCGCGTCCTTTCCCGCAAGAAATCCGTAGATGAGCCCTGATGCAAAAGAGTCCCCTCCTCCCACGCGGTCCAGAATTTCCAGATTCTCGCGATTCTTCGCTTGATAAAATTCTCCATCGCAATAACAAATCGCGCCCCAGTCGTTTCGCGTTGCCGTGGTCGCTTTTCTCAAAGTCGTCGCCACCACCTTCACAGGGAAGTCAGCTGCTACTTTGCGGATCATGCGTATGAAGCCTTCCGGATCCAGCGCGGAAAGACTGTCGTTCGTCCCGGGAATTTCGTAGCCGAGCGCAGCGGAAAAATCTTCCTCGTTGCCCAACATCACGTCCACATAAGGCGCTAGTCTACGGTTCACCTCTTGTGCTCTCTTTTTCCCACCGAACGATTTCCACAACGAATCGCGATAGTTTAGATCGTAGGAAACGACGGCGCCGTGCTTCCGCGCCGCCTGTGCAGCTTCCATCGCCACTTCCGGTGTTGTCTCCGATAGAGCACAAAAAATTCCGCCCGTATGCAGCCAGCGGGCGCCATGCGTGGCAAAGATTTCATCCCAATCAATATCGCCTGGCTTCAGCGCCGCCACCGCCGTATGCCCTCGGTCAGAGCATCCGAGCGCCGCCCGCACTCCGTAGCCCCGTTCCGTAAAGTTCAGACCGTTTCGGACTGTTCTTCCTACCCCGTCATAGTCCATCCAGCGAATTAGTGAGGAATCGACGCCTCCCTGATAGATCAAGTCCTGCAATAGTGAGCCCACTGGATTTTTCGCAAAGGCTGTCACAATTGCCGTTTCGAGGCCGAAGCAGCGCTTCAATCCTCGCGCTACGTTGTACTCTCCGCCGCCTTCGCTCACCGCGAACCGTCGAGTTGTCCAGATGCGGTATTCGCCCGGATCAAAACGCAACATCACTTCACCGAGACTGATCAGGTCCCAGCGGCACTGGCTCTTTTCTTCGATTGAAAGATGCATACGCTCCTCGGCCGACCAGCCAGGCTTCATCTATTGCCAAAACATGTCCGTCCACGTGGCTGCTGGCCAACGACCGCAACAAATCACGGTTCCCCAATCTGCGCGGGAGCAAGTTTCGGACTCAGCAAATGAACGAACATTAGGGCCACCAAATACGCGCACGCCGCAATGAAAAAAGGAATCGTGTAACTCCCTGTCCATTGCAGAACATGGCCAACGATTTGCGAAATCAGCATTCCCCCAACCGCTCCCGCCATCCCCCCAATCCCCACCACTGACCCAACGGCTCGGGATGGGAAAAGGTCAGAAGGCAACGTGAAAACATTGGACGAGAATCCTTGGTGCCCTGCTGCCGCGAGGCCAATCAGCAGTGTCGTGGACCACAGCCCGGACAAGCGATACACAATTGCGACTGGCACTACCATCAGCGCACAGAGAAACATTGCCCACTTGCGCGCAGCGTTCACGGAAAAGCCTCTTCGAATCAGCGTGGAAGAAAGCCATCCCCCTCCGACACTCCCAAAATCTGAAATCAGGTAGATCACCAAAATCGGTATCCCAATTTGCGTTAACCTCAGGCCGTGTTCTCGCTGCAGGTAATCCGGAATCCAGAAGAGGTAAAACCACCAGATCGGATCAATTAAAAATTTTGCTATCGCAAATGTCCAGGTCTGTCTGTGAGGAAGTAACTGTACCCATTTGATCTTGCCCGAAGAAGTTATCGGATCGCTTTGGATCAGCTCCAGCTCCCTTTTCGTGCATGACGGATGTTCTTCTGGTTTTCTGTAAAAGAGTAGCCAGAAAATCAGCCACGCAAAACCGAGAGCTCCGGTGAAAAGGAAGGTCCATCGCCAGCCGAGATGGATGGCAATCCAGGGCACAACCAGCGGGGTAACGATCGCCCCGATATTGGTTCCCGCATTGAAGATTCCCGTCGCTAGCGCCCGCTCCTTCCTCGGAAACCACTCTGCCACGCTTTTAATGCTCGCCGGAAACACTCCCGCTTCGCCGAATCCTAAAGCCGCTCGTGCCATCGCAAAGCCGACAAGAGAATTTGCGATGGCATGACCCATCGATGCGATGCTCCAGAACACCATCGCCACCGCATAACCAATTCGCGTTCCTAGCCGATCGATCAGCCGGCCCATGCACACCATTCCCAGCGCATAAGCGGTCTGAAACGCGAACACCAGATTGCCGTAATCAATTTCGTTCCAGCCAAATTGGTGTTGCAGCGGCCCTTTCAGCACACCCAACACTTGTCGATCCATGTAGTTCTTAGTCACACCCAGGAATAACAGGCCGCAGATAACCCAGCGGAAGCGTCCGGCGAAGATGCTGGCTTTGTGCAAACCGGAAACAAGTCCCGTGGACGCATCCGCGCGGACGCCGCCAGCGGTCTCAGCTGTTGGAATCTGTTCCTTCATTCGCTCCGCTCTTCGTACAACAGCTACTTGTGGCCGACTTCAAGTCCGGAACCGCTTTGCTGAAATCCAGGTTGGATATTAACGACACCGAATTGCCGGTCGTCAACCTTGCGATGAGCGGTGAGAGCGTCTGGCATCTAGTATGAGGTCTTGTCGGGCTTGTCTGCCCAGGCTCGAAACCCTACGAGAGCCTCTTCCCTCATGATTTGCACAGCAGGTATGCGGCGTTCCGAATAAGGCTGCTTCAACTCACTATAAATAAAGGAATCGTCGAAACCAATTTTGGCGGCGTCTTCAGCGGTATTGGCGAAATAGATGCGCGAGAGACGGGCCCAATAAATCGCGCCCAGACACATGGGGCATGGTTCACAGGAAGTATACAACTCGCAATTTTTTAATTCGAAGCAGCGCAGGCTTTCGCAAGCTTTGCGGATTGCCAGTACCTCGGCATGTGCAGTGGGATCATTGTTTGAAGTAACCTGATTTGCAGCCTCGGCGATAATCTTGCCATCTTTGACAATTACCGAGCCGAATGGACCTCCTTGGCCAGAGCGAACTCCTTCAATCGATAGCTGAATGGCGCGCGCCATAAAGGATCTATTCATAAGTAATCGCCGTCGTCCATTCGAAACGCCGCAACTGCCGACGAGCTGATGGGTTCAAAAGACAGTCAGCTTGATGGTGCCGTCACGCGGTAAGTATATGCCGGGCGGACATACAGCCAGAAGTTTTTTCGAGGCTAATTATCGATTTTGGCGCCTTGAAAAAGTGAGGATATAAAGCTAGGCTCGGTTTTCATTCGAACCGAACTCTCCGAGACCTTCGTGTTGCCATGAGTTTGCACGCCTTTCTTTCCAGCCGGGTAGTAACGCCGGACGGGGTGCGTCCCGCCGCCGTTTTGGTCGAAGGAGAGCGAATCCGCGGCGTAGTTTCCGTGGATCAAGCGCCGGCTGAGGCGAAAGCGCAGGATTTTGGCGATGCGGCCATATTTCCCGGGCTGGTCGATTCTCATGTTCACATCAATGATCCCGGTCGCGCGGACTGGGAAGGATTTGAAACGGCGACGCGCAGTGCGGCGGCTGGTGGCTACACGACGTTGGTGGACATGCCGCTGAATTGCCTTCCGGCAACAATCAATGTCGCGGCGTTGGCAGCGAAGCGCACAGCAGCACGTAACCGATGCCGCGTTGATTGGTTGGCGTGGGGAGGCGTTGTTTCCGGTAATCACCGCGACGTTGAACCGCTGGCGGAAGCGGGCGTCGCTGGCTTTAAGTGTTTTCTCGTTCATCCCGGGATCGATGGCTTCACCTTGGTTAGCGAGCAGGAGTTGCGAACTGCTCTGCCGCATGTTGCGCGCACCGGGTTGCCGCTGCTGGTGCATGCGGAGCTTCCCGCGCCGATAGAATCAGCGACAGAAAAACTGGCACGTGCGGACTGGAGCAATTACAAAACCTACCTGCAATCGAGGCCTCAGGAAGCAGAACTATTAGCGATTCGAATGCTGTTGTCGCTGTGCCGCGAATACACATTCCGGCTGCACATCGTGCATCTCTCGGCCAGCGCCGCACTTCCTGAACTGCGCGCTGCACGTTCCGAGGGCTTGGCGGTGAGTGTGGAGACCTGCCCGCATTATTTGCATTTGAAGGCCGAAACAATTCCTAATGGAGGAACGATTTTTAAGTGCGCTCCGCCGATTCGCTGGGGAGAAAATTGCGAGCGCCTCTGGGAAGGGCTGCGCGACGGAACGATCGATCTGGTGGCTACCGATCATTCTCCGTGTCCACCGGAAATGAAGAGATTTGCGGAAGGAGATTTTCGCGCCGCGTGGGGTGGTATTGCCAGCCTATCGATGGCATTACCTGTTATGAATACGGAAGCGAGCAAACGAGGATTTTCGCTAAACGATGTCGCACGATGGATGGCGGAAGCTCCAGCTAAACTGGCCGGATGCGATGCCCGAAAAGGCCGAATTGCGGCGGGATACGATGCCGATTTCGTGGTCTTCGAACCCGAGAACGAATTTGTGGTGAGCAAGGATCGATTGCATTACCGCCACTCGATATCGCCCTACCTCGGAGAAAAGCTTAGTGGGGTGGTCAAGGCGACTTATCTTCGTGGCAAACTGGTGTTTAGAGACGGTGAATTTCCTGGGGAAGCTATTGGCCAGGAGTGCCGGCGATAGGTGGGCCGTCTTGAGAGATACTTAGATGAAGAATTCTAACATTGTCGGCGCTTCAGTCCCGCGATTGGAGGGACGCGACAAAATTAGTGGACAGGCGCGTTATGTCGATGACATGAAATTGCCGGAGATGCTGTACGGTGCAACGGTTCGAAGCCGAATCGCACGCGGCACGGTCAGGAAGATTAATTTCGGATCAGAAATCAATTGGGAAGAGTTTGTAATCGTCGGTCCTGCGGATATTCCCGGAAGGAATTGCATCGCCCTGATCGACGATGACCAACCCTGTCTAGCGGATGGAGTGGTCAATCATCCAGAGGAGCCGCTCTTGTTGCTGGCTCACCCAGACCGGCATCTGCTTGCGAAGGCAGTCGAGGCCATAACCGTCGAATATGATTCCCTTCCCGCGATCTTCAACATACAAGAGAGCGAGACGCTGGCCCAAGTCATATGGGGTGTGGACAACACTTTTAAAACCTATTTGATCGAAAAGGGCGATGTCGATGCAGTGTGGGAAAGGGCCGACTACGTCGTCGAGGGTGAGTATACAACTGGGGCGCAGGAACAGCTTTACATAGAAAATAATGGAATGGTCGCGCAGTTCGACGCTGAGAAAGGCGTTACGGTGTGGGGTTCACTGCAGTGCCCGTACTACATCCATAAGGCGTTGATGAAACTTTGCGGCCTGCCGGCAGATAAAGTGCGCGTGGTACAGATGGAAACGGGAGGTGCGTTTGGCGGCAAGGAGGAGTATCCGTCGATGATTGCGGCGCATGCAGCGCTGCTGGCGATAAAGTCCGGAAAACCGGTGAAAATTATCTATGACCGAATGGAAGACATGACGGCGACCACGAAACGCCACCCTTCGCGCACCCGGCATCGCACCGCCGTCAGCAAGTCCGGCAAGATTCTGGGCGGGGAAATTGAATTCACCATTGATGGCGGCGCGTACAAGACTTTGTCACCGGTAGTTCTGTCGCGTGGAGCGATTCATGCCGGAGGCGTCTATTATTGGCCCAACGTTCGGATTCGCGCCAAGGCGGTTGCGACCAACATGCCACCGCACGGTGCATTTCGCGGATTTGGTGCGCCGCAGTCGCTGTTCGCGCTGGAACGTCACATGGAGCGAATTGCGGAGGCGGTTGGAATTTCTGCGCTGGAGATCCGGCGGCAAAATTTCCTTAAGACCGGACAAACCACCACAACGGAACAAGTGGTACACGAAGAGATCGATCTGGACAAGCTTCTAGACCGAGCGCTGAAACTTTCCGATTATCACGCTAAGAAAGAAAAATTCGCTGCGGATAATCAGCAAAACGGAGGCAAAAAAGGAATAGGCATCGCAGCGTTTCTGCACGGAGCCGGATTCACAGGCTCAGGGGAGCGATTTCTGGGATCGGAAGTTGGCGTGGAAGTCCGCGCTGACGGCGGCGTGCGGGTACTGGTCTCCAGCACGGAATTCGGACAAGGAACAAAGACCGTGCTGTGCCAAATCGTAGCGGAGACGCTGGGGCTGCGCTATGAAGACGTGGAGATCGCGCAGCCAGACACGCAGGAAGTGCCGAATAGCGGTCCGACGGTGGCGTCGCGCACGGTAATGGTAGTTGGAAAGCTCGTGCAGTCAGCGGCGATCGGAATCAGAGAGACCCTAAAAGCGAGCGGAAAGATTGGAGATTCCTATTCTGCGGAGGAGTTCCGTGCCGCGTGCCAGGCATACGTTGAAGAAAACGGAACATTTCGGAGCATCGCAAAATACGAGCAGCCTGAGGATGTGATCTGGGACGAAGAAAAATATCGCGGATCGGCATACGCGGCCTTCGCGTGGGCTGTCTATGTGGCCGAGGTGACAGTTGATCCGGTCACGTACAGCGCTTCCGTGGATGACTTCGTGGCACTTCAGGAAGTGGGAAAAGTGCTCCACCCGACGCTTGCAAAGGGACAAATCATTGGCGGAGTCGTTCAGGGGATTGGTTTCGCCTTGTACGAGAAAGTGATTTGGGAAAACGGGCGCATGCAGAACGGTCAGATGACAAACTACATCATTCCTACGTCGGCTGACCTGCGATCCATTCGAGTACATTTTGAGGAATTGGGAAATGTTCACGGCGCGTATGGCGCCAAAGGAATCGGGGAACTGCCGATGGACGGACCTGCTCCAGCGGTCGTAAACGCGATTGCGGACGCGCTGGGCATTCCTTTTGACTCGGTGCCGTTGTTGCCGGAAGACATTTTTGATGCACTGGGAGATGGAACAGCGCGGGAGGAGGTGTTCTCGTCGCCGCGGGAGCCCGGGGGCCGAGAGAACGATGACCGGATCGCCGCAGCGTAGTGCGGAGTGCGAAATCTCCTTTAAGGTCAACGGCCACGCCGCCAGTTTGCAAATCCACGCGATGGAGCGCCTACTGGACGTTCTGCGGCATGAACTCGGATTGACGGGAACAAAGGAAGGTTGTGGAGAGGGCGAGTGTGGGTCGTGCTCTGTGCTGATGGACGGGCTGTTGGTGAATAGTTGCCTGATCCCAGCGTTGCAAGCGAATGGCGCGAATATCGTAACGATTGAGGGTCTGACGTCTGAATCGAGTGCAAAGGGGCTGCAACAAGCTTTTCTGAAGTGCGGCGCAGCACAATGCGGAATTTGCACGCCGGGAATGATTCTCGCGGCGTTTCATTTGTTAAGCAAAAAACCGCAGCCCAGCGTGGACGAAATCCGCGAAGGACTTGCGGGGAATCTTTGCCGGTGCACTGGGTACATGCAGATTGTCGAAGCCGTCGCTGAAGTTGCACGCAGCGGTGCCGCCAGATGAGAGCGCAGCCAGCGGAATATGAACTGGTTGCGCCGGGAAGTTTGCCGGCGGTGTTAGCGCTGTTGGCTGCGGCACCCGGCAGATGGCTGCCCATCGCCGGCGGCACCGACCTGATGGTGCAATTTTCCGCTGGCAAGCTGCCCGCCCGAAAACTGGTTAGCATATGGAATCTTCCGGAGTTGCGCCGAATCGAGAATCTTGCTGACGAAATTCAAATCGGGGCAGGCTGTACCTATACCGATCTGCGCGAATGCGAAGTCATTAACCGGGAATTCGGACTGCTGTCCGCGGCGGCCGGTTGGACCGGTGGAATTGCGAACCAGAATCGCGGAACCATCGGGGGCAACATTGTAAATGGATCGCCAGCCGCAGATTCTTTGCCTGCGCTGTTGGTATACGAGGCAGAACTTCTTCTGGTATCGGTTAAGGGAGAGCGGCGAGTGCACTATTCAAGCTTTCACACTGACTATCGAAAGACGCAGCTCGCACCGGATGAATTGATTCGAGCCATCTGCGTGAAAAAACGGTTTTCAGAGTATTATGCGCATGCGCGCAAGGTGGGAGCCCGAAACGCCCAGGCGATTTCGAAGATATGTTTGGCGGCGCTGGGGCGGATCGCGAAAGGCGTAGTTGAGGATATACGCCTCGCGATGGGAAGCGTAGCGACGGTTCCGCTTCGTTTGAGCGCGACCGAGAGCGTGCTGAAGGGGAAACGAATCGATCGCGCGCTTCTCAGGTTGGCGAGAGCGGCGGCGGCAGCGGAGGTTCGACCGATTGACGACATTCGATCCACGGCGCGATACCGAGCGGGAGTCACAGGAAATCTGGTTGCGGAATTTCTGGAGCGACTCAGTGCGGGCGGAACGAAAAGTGAGTGATGTGTTGGCACGATGGAACGGCCTGCCTTCGAAGGAAGCGGCAGAGGAACTTTTGGCTTGTTGCGGATCGAAAGCCTGGGCAAACAAAATGGCAACACAACGACCAATTGCGAATGAAATTGCTTTGCTGGCTGCCTGCGACACGGCCTGCGAGAATTTGGCGGAATGCGATTGGCTTGAGGCGTTTCGTGGCCATCCGCGGATCGGCGAAACAAGTGCGCCGGCGCCAACTTCGGCGCGATCGGCGTCTTGGTCCAGACACGAGCAGCGAAGCGCTCGGACCGAAAACGACGATGTCCAAATTGCGATGGCGGAAGGTAATCGCGCTTACGAGCAACGGTTTCGCCGCACGTTCATCATTTGTGCCACCGGAAAATCAGCTCCTGAAATCCTGGATAGCCTGAGGCGACGATTGCGAAACGACGACTCGACGGAACTACATGAAGCTGCAGAGCAGCAGCGGCAGATCGCGCATCTTCGGCTGAAGAAATGGCTCGCGTCATGAAGGGAATTTCGACACACGTATTGGATACGACTCAAGGCAAGCCTGCGCAAGATGTAATGGTGCGTCTCGAACGGAAAGAAGCCGACGGCGAATGGCTGGAACTGAAATCTTCGCGAACGGATGCAGACGGCCGATGCGGTCAATTGCTGTCGGAAAACGAATTCCTATGTGCGGGGCTATACCGTTTGTTGTTTGATACCGGAAACTATCACGCGGCTCAGAATATCGAGGGTTTTTATCCTGTCGTCGAGATTCATTTTCAAGTTCGCGAAGGCGAATCGCATTTTCACATACCGCTCCTCTTGAGTCCCAATGGCTATACCACGTATCGGGGAAGCTGACCGGATGATTGCGCTAGGCCAAAACAAATACGGTAAATCTCGCGTCCGCGTTGTAAAAGTGAAACGGCACCCCGGTCACCACGACGTCCGCGACTGGACCGTTGAGATTTTGCTTGAGGGAGACTTCGAGTCCTGCTTTATCGATGGTGATAACAGCAAGATCCTCGCGACGGATACAATGAAAAATACTGTCTATTCCCTGGCGCGAAGCTCCACGGCGGAATGCATGGAGGAATTTGGCAAGGAACTCGTCGCCTTTCTCTTGGAGCGGAATCCGCAAGTCTCTGTGGCTCGAGCAAGCATTTCGGAAAAAACCTGGGAGCATCTCAGCATGCACGAATCAACGCATCCCACAACGTTCGTGCAATTGAGCGGCGAATGCCAAACGGCCGAAGTTATTGCAAATAGGAGCGACGCGCCGACAGTGCGGTCAGGATTGGAAAACCTGGTGATCCTGAAGACTGCCGGCTCGGAGTTCGTGGGATTCATAAAAGATTCTTTGACGACACTGCCAGAATCGACTGATCGGCTGTTTGCCACTGCGCTAAAGGCACGGTGGAATTATTTGTCGCCTACGGTGCCTTTCGGCGCGTTGCGTTGCAAGATTCGTGAAACTCTACTGCGGGTGTTCGCCGCGCATAAGAGTAAGTCCGTGCAACACACGCTCTACGCAATGGGCGAAGGAGTGCTCGCGGATGTTCGCGAGATTGCGGACATCGAATTAACAATGCCAAATAAACATTGTCTACTGGCGGACCTTTCGCGCTTTGGGCAGGACAACCCAAATGAGATTTTTGTGCCCATCGACGAGCCACACGGCTACATCGAGGCACATCTCCGGCGGCAGGATTAGAAAACTGTGTCAACACTTGGGAATATCCAGACGCAAGCGGAAGAAGTTGTCGCGCGATGCAGGACACTGTCTTTGTTTTCGGAAGATTCCCGAAGCATTCGCCGGACATTTCTCTCTCCACCGATGCGCGATTGTCACCGAGAGCTTGCCAAGTGGTTGGTCGCGGCAGGGGCAGAAGTATCGCTCGACGCAGCCGGAAACTTGCGTGCGTTCTATGCCGCGACAGAATCACGCGCGCCGAGGTTGCTGTTCGGTTCACATCTCGATACGGTTCCAAACGCAGGCGCCTACGATGGAGTCTTAGGCGTAATTCTTGCGGTTGCCTTACTTGAAAGCCTGGAGCGGCGGAAGCTTCCGTTCGGAATCGAGGTCGTGGCATTCTCTGAAGAGGAAGGCGTTCGGTTCGCGACACCTTTCATCGGCAGCCGCGCGCTGGTTGGCAGGCTCGATAAACAATTTCTGAATTGCCAGGATCGAAATGGAATCTCAATTCGAAACGCGATTGAGAACTTTGGATTGAATCCGGCAGAGATTCCGCACGCGATGATTCGTCAAGATACCCTGGCGTACCTGGAATTTCACATCGAACAAGGACCAGTTCTGGATTCCCTTAAGCAGCCGTTGGGGGCAGTCGAAGCAATTGCCGGACAGACTCGGATGGAATTTCTTTTCCTGGGCCACGCCAACCATGCGGGCACGACTCCGATGGACCTTCGCCGCGATGCCGTCACGGCTGCGGCGGAGTGGATCCTCGCAGTCGAGCGCATTGCGCAGAAAGATCCGGGATTGCTAGCGACCGTTGGGCGGATTGAAGCAAAGCCAGGAGCTACAAATGTTATCGCGGGTCAGGCTCGCGTAAGTCTTGATCTGCGCCACAGGTCGGACGAAATTCGCGTTCGCGCGGCTGCCGCTCTTAGGGGACTGGCGGAAGAAATTGTTGAGCGACGCGGTTTAACGGTTCGGATTAGCGAATTACTCAACCAGTGCGCCGTCGAAATGGACAAATTTCTAGTCGGCGAAATAGATAACGCAATGCGAAGCGTAGGTTGCCAAGCGCACCGCATGGTCAGCGGTGCCGGCCACGACGCCATGATTCTGGCTGAAAAGGTACCTGCGGCAATGATCTTTCTGCGAACTCCCGGCGGAATAAGCCATGATCCCGCAGAGTCGGTCCGCACAGAAGACGTCGCGAAGGCAATCGAATGTGGCTTGCGCTTGCTCGAACAACTTGCGAGTTCCTCTGAATTTCAAAAAAGGATGTGCCGTGCATAAACTCGGTGAAACGCGCAGCGTGCAAAGACATAATCATATGCTCCTGACGGCCGACACTTTTGTTCGAACCGCTTTGCCGGGTATGAAGGCCTGCGCCTCGATTGTCCATGCAGGTCCGGAAATGGGCGCGAGATTTACGCAGTACACCGCCGAATTCGAATCCGGCGGCGAGCTTGGCGGAACAAACGCGCAGCGCTTCCTCTACGTACTTGAAGGCGAACTCACACTGGAAATCGGCGGCCGGCCAAGCCAGCTAGGCACGCACGGCTTCGCCTATTTGCCCGCTGGCCTCGCACATCGAGTGGTGGCGGCCAAGGCAAGCCGGGCCGCTGTCATCGAAAAGTCATATCAGCCGATTTCAGAGGCTCAAGCTCCTGGCAGAATTATTTCGACTGAGGACGCGGTTTCCCCGGAGCCACTTGACGGGGACCCAAGCCTGCAGGTTAAGCACCTGCTCCCAGATACGATGAGTTTTGATTTCGCGGTGAACACCATGGTCTACCAGCCCGGCGCTGCCCTCGGTATGGTCGAAATGCATGTGATGGAGCATGGTCTTTTGATGCTCGAAGGCGGCGGCATCTATCGCTTGGGCGACTCATGGTATCCGGTAACAGCCGGAGATTTTATCTGGATGGGACCGTGGTGTCCGCAGTGGTTCGGCGCGATTGGCAAAGTCGCGGCGAAGTATCTCATTTATAAGGATTGGAACCGCCATCCATTGGCAAAACCTCTCCGATGACCATAGATGTAGATCGACGGCGCCTGGTCCGGGAAATTGAAGAGCTGGCATTGATTTCCGACGCCGAAGCGCCGGCTGTAACGCGAATCGTTTTTTCACCGACTGACCTGAAAGCGCGCGCGTGGCTTATCGCTCGATGCGAGAAAGCCGAATTGGAAGTTCGGCAAGATGCCATCGGAAACATTTTCGCGAGATGGGCTGGATCAGACCGCCACGCTCCAGCGGTGGGAACAGGTTCACATATTGACGCAATTCCCAACGCCGGAAAATATGATGGAGTAGCTGGCGTCCTTGGTGGTCTTGAAGCGATTCGATCGCTACAGCGAACCGGTTTCCGCCCAAAACATTCGATCGAATTGTTGATGTTCACTTCGGAAGAACCCACGCGTTTCGGAATCGGATGTCTTGGCAGCCGATTGCTCTCCGGCACGATGTCGAGTGAAGCGGCGAAAAAGTTGCTGGACAAAGATGGAACTTCGATCGAAGAGTGGCGCGGGACAGCCGGGTTTACCGGCGCGCTCGAAACGGTCAAGCTCCCGGGAAATTACTATAAGGCGTTCGTGGAACTGCACATCGAGCAAGGCCCTGTGCTAGAGCGCAAAAAAGTTCCGCTTGGAATTGTCACGGACATTGCGGCACCTGCCAGCCTTCGGATTACGATTGAAGGTTCCGGCGGACACGCGGGCGGGGTACTGATGTCCGATCGCAGAGACGCCTTGTGTGCAGCGGCGGAACTGGTGCTCGCAATCGAAACCGCGGCGCGCACCAGCGGCGCGGTGGATACCGTCGCCACCGTGGGCATCTGCGAAGTGTTTCCCGGTGCGGTGAACAGTATTCCCAGCCGCGTTCATCTTACGCTCGATATACGCGACACGGATCTTGCGCGGCGCGACACGGTCATGCACGAAATCAATTCCGCGACTCAATCCGTCGCAGTGAAGCGGCAAGTGTCGATCCACGAAGAACTGGTAAACGCTGACGCGCCGGCCCACTGCGCGCCCGCAATCACGGAAACGCTTTCTGCCGCGTGTTCCAAGTACAGACTACCCTTCGTTCCGATGGTCAGCCGCGCGTATCACGATTCACTTTTTATGTCGCGCATTGTTCCGGTGGGAATGCTTTTTATTCCCTGCAGGAACGGATATAGCCATCGGCCCGACGAATACGCATCTCCCGAAGACATCGAACGGGGAGTCGTAGTTCTGGCAGAAACCCTCGCTACTCTGGCGGCCTGAAACGAATGCCGTGACGCCGCCAGCAGCTGTGCGGTCAATCCGGTGCCAGAACGCTTCGAACCTTAGCGTAACCCGGCTTGATCACCGAATAGATGAAGTCGCAACGTTCGTCGTACGGCAGAAAAGCGCTCTTCATCGCATTGATGGTGATCTTTTCGAAGTCCTCCATGGAAAGACCGAACGCATCTCGCGCGGCTTCAAATTCTTTAGTCATGGTCGTATCGCTCATCAAGCGATTGTCCGTATTCAGCGTTACGCGAAATTTTTCCTGATGAAGAATCTTGAAGGGATGTTCAGCCAGACTACGCGCGGCGCCGGTATGAACGTTGCTGAGCAGGCAGATCTCAAGCGGAATTCTTTTGTCTAGAACGTATTGCGCGAGGTCGCCTAGCTTCACGGCTTTGCCTTCCGCCACCGCAATGTCATCAATCAATCGAGTACCGTGGCCGATGCGGTGCGCCCCACAGTATTGAATTGCCTGCCAGATCGATTCCTTCCCGAATCCCTCACCGGCGTGAATTGTGATATTGAAGTTTTGCCGCTGAATATAATGAAACGCGTCCACATGTTTTTTGGGAGGAAAGCCGCCTTCCTCACCTGCTAGATCGAATCCCACGACTCCCCGCTCGCGAAAATCAACCGCCAGTTCGGCCATCTCCAAGGAAACGTCCATATTGCGCATCGCGCAAATAATTAATCCCGACGAAATTCCGGAGTCCTTTCGGCCGCGCTCCAAGCCCTTCAATACAGCCGCGACGATTTGTTGGTGCGTTAACTCCTTGCGTGTGTGAAAAATCGGGGCGAAACGCGTTTCAAAATACACCACACCATCGCCGCTAAGGTCCTGGGCCTGTTCGTAAGCCACCCGTTCAAGCGCCTCTTCTGTCTGCATCACTGCGATGGTGTGCGCAAATCCCTCCAGGTATTTAGGCAGACTGCCCTGGTTCGCTCCTTGGTGGAACCAGCGGGCTAAATCTTCGGGGTCCTGAGTTGGGAGTTGACGATACCCCGCGTTTTTTGCCAACTCAATTACCGTCGCCGATCTCAAAACGCCGTCCAGGTGTTCGTGCAGCAGGACTTTTGGCAGGCTTTTCAGCACGGCGTGATCAAGTTTCATACAGGTCTCCGGGTTGCTCGCAAGGACTCCCAATAATGATAGAACAGCGCGAAGGTTGCGTGGCGAAGGTCAACGCTAAAACCAATTGTGTTGTGTTAATCGCTTCTCTTTATAGAATAGCGCCGAAGACAAAGAACGCTCAGATTCTGCCTTGAGGAGATCAGTAGGCGATGCGGATTATCGACGCCAAAGTGATTGTTTGCAGTCCCGGACGCAATTTTGTCACGCTCAAATTAACAACGGAAGACGGCGTTTATGGATTAGGGGATGCCACGTTGAACGGGCGTGAATTGGCTGTAGCTTGCTATCTCACGGAACATGACATCCCCCTTTTAATCGGGCGAGACGCGCGTCGAATCGAAGACACTTGGCAATACCTATATAAAGGAGCGTATTGGCGGCGCGGCTCCGTAACTATGTCCGCGATCTCCGCCGTGGATACGGCATTGTGGGACATCAAAGCCAAGGCCCTGAATGTGCCGGTCTATCAATTGTTGGGCGGAGCGTCACGCGACGAGGTTCTCGTTTACGGACACGCGAGCGGCGCCGATATCGAGGAGACCTTGCAGATCGGCGCCGAATATATTGCACTCGGGTACAAAGCGATCCGCGCACAGAGTGGAATTCCTGGATTGCAGAGCACCTACGGCGTGGGACAGGGAAGAATGCACTACGAGCCTGCGGAACCTGACGCACCCACTGAAAATTTGTGGAGCACCGAACTTTACCTGGAGTTCGTCCCGAAGTTGTTCGAACGCCTGCGGCGTGAGCTTGGGCCGACGCTTCACTTGCTGCATGACGCGCATCACCGGCTGACGCCGATCGAGGCGGCTCGCCTCGGAAAAAGCCTCGAACCACATCATTTATTTTGGCTCGAAGATCCCGTTCCCGCAGAACTGCAGGAGAGTTACCGGCTGATTAGGAGACACACCACCACGCCGCTTGCCGTGGGCGAAGTTTTCGATACCATCTACGATTGCCAACAGCTGATCCAAGAGCAGTTGATTGACTATATACGGACGACGGTGGTGCATGCTGGAGGCATTTCGCACCTTCGTAAAATTGCGAGCCTTGCGGAGATGTACCATATCAGAACAGGATCACACGGCGCCACAGATCTTAGTCCCGTCTGCATGGCTGCTGCCTTGCATTTTGATCTAAGCGTTCCCAACTTTGGTATTCAGGAGTACATGCCCCATAGCGAAGAAACCAACCGGGTACTTCCGCACTCCTACCGTTTTGCTGACGGAATGATGTTTCCTGGCGATAAACCTGGGCTGGGCGTGGATATTGATGAATGCCTGGCGGCGCAATTTCCCTACCGCCGAGCGTATTTGCCTATAAACCGCAAACTGGACGGCACGATGCATAACTGGTGAAACAAACAGCGCAAGCGTTCAATAGGAATGTGTGACATGGCAGAAGATCTGTTGGCGGGTTCTTAAGCGTTCGAGGTGCCGACTAGCGCACGCATTGCTTCCACTAACGATCTGGCTGCTGCCATTTTGGTGATGTAGGCGTCGGCGCCGGCAGCGCGAGCTTCAACCTCCATCTGCGGAGAATCGTGCATGGTGATTATCAATATCTTCGTATCGGGTAACAGCTGCCGAATCTTCGCAGCAGCCTGCAGGCCCGTCAGCACAGGCATGCTCATGTCTAAGAGTACCAGGGTTGGTCGCAGGCTCACGGTTTGCGCCAGGCCCTCTTGGCCGTTTTGGGCTTCGCCGCAAACTTCGAATTCGGTCCCTCGCAGGATATCCTTCAACCCTCGGCGCACAAGCTCGTGGTCATCTACAATGAGAACTCTATGTTGGCTCATGGCGAGTAGACTGTTAATTGTATGAAGAACGCTTTCGCTGCGCCATAAGGCATTCTCTGTAGCAGTGCTCCACGCGTCGGCGGTCGATGTGCCTATTGTCTATGGTTACTCCACTCTTCAACCCAACCATTCACTCGGTTGATCCCCAGCAGTGCTCCAGTCCACCCGCAAATACAACTGACATTGAAGGTGTGGGCATCAACTTCTTCCAGATTCTTGCTATCGCTTAGGAACGAGGCTCCTATGGGGTCGCCTGAACCCGGACATCTAAACACAACCACGTGAGCAAACGATTTTGTGTGATTATCAGCTTGCTTGTTCATGGCATAAGCATGGAACCCCAGCTGGTCGCCGCCAATACCCAGAACGAAGGAAGTCTTCCAGGGCTACCGATTAGAAAAAATGTCTAGCCAGAATGAAATTTTACACAGACGTCGCCTATACAGGATTGCGCCTAGCGTCCTCTTGCAGGGTGGACTGATGATCTGATCTGCGGTTGTACCGGAAGTGGGTTGTTTACATAGTAGATATAACATACTTATTCGATGTAGGCGCTTCGGGGCAACCGCCTATCGGCTTCTCCCGGGCGGCGCACCTTCAAGATATCGTCAAATCACGCTATGGCTCTGTATCCGAAAGAAGGCTAGCATCCGTCTCAACTCTACGGATGAATGCTTTATTCTCCGAATTGACGACGGTGCTCAGAGATCGCCTTGCCGACTGATCAAAATAAACGCCCAATCATTGGGCCAGAACACACATTACCTGCCCCCCGACAAAGCCAGCATAGATTCGCGGGCGTTATTGTCTGGATCATCCTGCTGTTGGTCTTCGCGGCGGCGTTCGTGCTGGTCTTGCGCAAGCACGATGAAACTGCGAGCAGTCCGCGGGCGCCAAGGGGCGGTGGCGGTCCGGTGACGGTCATGACTGCGACCGCTCAGAAAGGTGATATCGGAATTTATCTGGATTCGATTGGCACGGTCACGCCAGTCTACACTTCGTCTATCACCAGCCAGGTCAACGGAATTGTCACTGCAGTGCACTACAAAGAGGGTCAGCTTGTTCATAAGGGCGATCCGCTGATTGATATCGACGATCGCTCTTACCGGGCCACGCTTTTGCAAGCTCAGGGTACCCTCGAACGTGACGAAGGTCTTCTGGCACAGGGGCGAATGGACGCCGAGCGCTACCGCGAGGCGTGGGCCCGCAAAGCCATTCCAAAACAAACTTTGGACGATCAGGAAAAACTTGTCTTGCAGCAGCAGGGTACCGTAAAACTTGATCAGGGCTCCGTTCAGTTTGATCAAATTCAAGTCGACTATTGTCACATCACCGCTCCGATCACCGGTAAGGTCGGCTTGCGGCTGGTTGATCCTGGGAACGTGGTCCAGGCGTCCGGCACGTTGACACTTGCGGTGATCACGCAGCTACAGCCGATCACCGTCATTTTCACCATTGCCGAGGACAATCTTCGCCAGGTGCAGGAGCGGCTGCACAAAAATGCCAAGCTTCCCGTGGATGCGTTTGACCGTGCTGCGCAAAAAAAAGTGGCGATGGGAACGCTGTTGACACTCGACAACCAAATTGACACCACGACGGGAACCGTAAAGGCGCGCGGCTCTTTCGAGAATAAAGATTTGTCACTGTTTCCTAATGAGTTTGTAAACGTTCGGCTGCTCGTGGACACGCTACACGGAGCGACGCTGGTTCCGTCTTCTGCCATCCAGCACAACGGACAAGCCGCATTCGTTTACGTTTTGCAGGACAACACCGCACACATGCGCAGCATTAAACCAGGCGCGACGGACGTGGGAATGACCGAGGTAACCGGAGTTTCGCCGGGCGATGTGCTGGCCAACAGCAGCTTCGAGAAATTGCAGGACAGCGCAAAAGTTGTAATTTCCGGCACTGCTGGAAAGCCCGTGCCTGGCTCCGCGCCTGGAAATGTTGCCGGGAGCAAGAGTCCTTGAGTCCGTCACGTCCGTTTATATTAAGGCCGGTTGCGACCGCGCTCTTGATGGCCGCAATTCTTCTGGTGGGGATTGTCAGTTATACGCAGTTGCCGGTATCGGCCCTGCCACAGGTCGACTATCCCACGATTCAAGTTCTGACCTTCTATCCCGGCGCCAGCCCTGACGTGGTCGCTACAACCGTAACCGCGCCCCTCGAGCGTCAATTTGGCCAGCTACAAGGCCTGAATCAGATGACTTCGAGCAGCTCCGGCGGAACATCGGTAATCGTCCTGCAGTTCGCTCTCAGCTTAAACATTGACGTCGCGGAAGAGGAAGTACAGTCGGCCATTAACGCTTCGCAGAGTTTTCTGCCCGCCAACCTCCCTGCCCCTCCCATCTATAGCAAGACAAATCCGGCCGACGCTCCGGTGCTGACGTTGGCTGCAACATCAAGCTCCATTCCTCTTTCGCAAGTTGAAGATCTGGTTGACACCAGGCTAGCGCCGAAAATTTCGCAGTTGAGTGGCGTGGGCCTAGTGACGATCAGCGGCGGCCAAAAACCCGCCGTGCGCATTCAGGCCA
>WNFP01004363.1_pt1 | contig 22886 bp, 24 predicted proteins | sample 5400201 | NCBI WGS metagenome assembly WNFP01 (sample SAMN13153355, study PRJNA577476) | soil metagenome | isolation source: 115 cm saprolite under Madrone tree | place: USA:California | collected 2016-06-14
TTCAGCTTCCCACCATAGAGTTTATCGTCGCTGTTGGCCTTGTAGGGGTACGATTCATCGTGCCCTTTTTGTCTTTCGCTTTTCCTGTCTGCGCACTCTGTGTTTCTACGTTTCGTTTCTCTTTTCTTAACGCCGAATATCTTCCAAAGCGTGTTCCAATTCCTGTGGACTGACGCTCGCCGTTCCGAGTTTTCCCACGACCACGCCGGCTGCGGTATTCGCCAGCACAGCCGCATCCGGCAAAGACGCCCCCGCCGCCACGGCCAAGGAAAGCACGCTCAAAACCGTATCCCCCGCCCCCGTCACATCAAACACCTGCCGCCCGGTAGCCCCGTGCGCCACCCCGCTCTGCCCCACCCGCGCGTAAGTCACCTCAAAGCTAGTCGCCGGAATCTGCAGATGCCGCGGCGACGACTCCTCGAACACACTCATTCCCTTTTCGCCACGCGTGATCACCACCGCGCTGCACCCGAAGTGCGCCAGCAAAGCTCGCCCCGCGTCTTCCACCGATTGCTCATCGCTCAACGATCGTGTAACAAAAAAACCTGCTTGCTTTGTATTGCAAACAATCGCCCGCGCCCCGCGATAGGCATACAAACGCGACGTCTTCGGGTTCACGAAAACAGGCACCTTCAATTGATGCGCCGCGCTCAACACGCGGTCTGCAAAGTCGTCCGCGATTAGCCCTTTGTCGTAATCCGAGAGCACCAGCGCATCCAGACTCTTCAGTGCGTTGAACAGCACGCCAAGAAGTTTCTTTTCTGTCTCCGGACGCAATGGCTCTCGGCGTTCCCTGTCGACCCTGACAACCTGGTGGTGGCTTGCGATGATTCGTGTCTTCAGCGTTGTAACTCGTTTCGAATCCGGAATGACTCCTTTTTCCAGAATGTTCTTCTCGCGAAGGCATTTCTGGAGCGTCCTTCCTGCTTCGTCGGTGCCAATGACGCCAAACGTCTCGACGTGCGCGCCGAGAACGGCCAGATTAGCCGCCACATTTCCCGCGCCACCCAGGCATTCGGACTGCGAGACAAAATCCACCACCGGCACAGCGGCCTCGGGAGAAAGCCGCGTCGCTTCCCCCCACAAATAGCTGTCCAGCATCAAGTCGCCCAGCACACCCATGCGCTTCCCGCGCAATTTCGGGATCAAGCGCTTCAAACGCGGAATGAATTCAGATGGGTTTGTGGACATGCGCAGGCCTATCGTCCTTTGCTCTCATGTTCAATATTGTTGCCGACTATTCCGAGGCGATCTTTGCTTCTTCAGGCAGCATAACCGGAATGTCGTCGCGCACCGGATAAACTCGCCGGCACGTCCCGCACTTCAACCCCAGGCTGTCAGGCGTGAGCGTGACGGGCGTCTTGCAAATCGGACAAACCAGAATATCCAGCAGTTCTTGCGGAATCCCCATGCGCCTCTCCATTTCCATCTTCATACCATCCATTTCAAGCGAACGGTCACTCTATCAAAGCGCCCGTCGCGCGGGCAATTGAACTTGAGAAGAAGCACGCCAAGATTGGCTTCCTTTAACGCATTCTAATCCTCTCCCGTCACAAGTCCCCAATCCAAGGCGGAAACCTGCCGTCGAGAGACAGCTTAGAGCTCCGTACCGCCAAACTGCGCAGCCGCAAAACCACACGCCTTGGCAACAGCTATCACTGTCAACAACGAAACTATAGGATCGATCGGGTGACGGTAGCGCAGGTCAGCATGCGTCACATAATACAAACAAGGAAAGATCACCGGAAACACTGCCAGCAGCCAGGTGAATTGGCTCGTAATTTTTGCGTTTCGCTCGCTCTTGTCGCCGTTTCCCTCGGCCTCTAGGCTGTCTCTGCGATCTTTGTGCATCTGCCTTATCTTTTTACGCCCTCCCCACAACACGACAACGCCAAACAACGCGCCAACCGCAGTCAAAAAGCTGGACAAAAGAATCCCGCGAATCAAGCTCGAATCTGTCTCCCGGAAATTCTTCAGAGGCGATTCTGTCCCGATCCAAAACGCCACAAACTTCCGCCCCGTCAAACGCAATTCCAATCCCGGATGGGCCCTCATGAACGAAGCAGCCAGCTCCCATTTCTCCGCCATATAGCCTGTCTCACCGAGCCGCGAATATCTCCTGGCCTCTTCCGCCCTGGTAATCGACTTTCGCCCGCCCCGCGCATCCTCGTCAAAGATGTCGTTGTTCCCCAGCCACAATTCAAACGGCAAATTTGACCGCACCGGAATAAATCTGTGAAAAGCAACGTAGTTGCGAATCGTCCAGGGCGCGCAACAGAGAATCGCGACGCCAGCCGCCAGCGCCAGTCGCTTCCATCGCAAGCTGCTTCCCCCAGGTCCACGGAGCGCAGCCCATCCCAATGAAAACGGCAGCAGAGACCCAAGCGCCGGATTCGTCAAGCCGCCGCGGAAAAAAGTATGTTGAGCGCCACGCACGCAAAAAAAGCCCGCGCTGTAAAAACTCCAAATAATTTGAATGTTGCCGCCACAATCAGCGGATAAACAGGCGCGAGCCAGGCCGTAGGCCCTGTCTCCGTTCGAAACACATTGCTGAATCCCTTACCCTGCGCGAGCGCATACGCAATGTTCCCCGTCTCCTGCTGAAACGGCACAATCCCTAACACTCCCAGCGAAATCTTCCGCGCCTGGTCCCAAGCAAACGCAACTCGCACGCCCATTGCCACCATCACGATAAGCGCCAGCGAAGTCGCCGCCTTCCGAATCGCTCGTATCATGCCGTTCGAACCATCATTTTCATCCCGCCTTAACAATCCGTTTTTGCGCAGTCATGTTCATGCCCTTCAAATCATTTTTTTTGCGTCGATCGAATCGCCATTTGCAGCGTGACAAATGTACTGGTTGCAAGAAACTGTGACAAGCGCGCGCAGCAATTTCACGCTACAATGGGAGGGTTATGCTCACGGTCAATAACATCTCCATGCGCTTCGGCCCCCGGGTCTTGTTCGAAGACGTGACCTGCACCTTCATGGCCGGGCGCCGCTACGCTGTCACCGGCCCGAACGGCGCCGGCAAGTCCACATTCATGAAAATCGTTACCGGCGAAATCGAACCCACCAAAGGCTCGATCTCCCGCCCGAAAAAAATGGGCGTCCTGCGGCAGGATCAGTTTGCGTTCGATCAGTTTCGCGTGATTGACACCGTCATCATGGGAAACGCCGCGCTGTGGAAAGCGCTCGATGAGCGCGACGCGCTTTATGCAAAGCCGCATGAAGAATTGACCGACGCCGACGGCATGCGCCTCGGCGAACTCGAAGGAATTGTGGGCGAAGAAGGCGGTTACACCGCCGAAGCCGACGCCGGAACGCTGCTCGATGGACTTGGCATCGAGAGCGCGCTGCACGAACGCAAAATGGGCGAATTGCAAGGCGGACAAAAGGTCCGCGTGCTACTCGCGCAGGCGCTGTTCGGAAATCCTACGGCGTTGCTGCTCGACGAGCCTACCAACAACTTGGACCTCGATTCCGTTCACTGGCTGCAACGATATTTGACCGACTACGAAGGCGTGCTCATCGTAATTTCGCACGACCGCCATTTTCTGAACAGCGTTTGCACGCACACCGCGGACATAGACTACGAAACGATCATCATGTACGTCGGCGGCTACGACGAAATGGTCGTTGCGAAGACGCAGATTCGCTCGCGCATTGAAACGGAAAACGCGAATCGCGAAAAGAAAATCGCGCAACTCAACGAATTCATCGCGCGCTTTTCCGCGGGCACGCGTTCCGCGCAAGCCACTTCGCGCAAAAAAGAAGTCGAGCGGCTGCAGACCACCGAACTTGCGCGCTCGAACATTCAGCGGCCGTACATGAAATTCGACATGAAGCGGAACTCCGGGAAGCATCCGCTCGAAATTCGCAGCATCGAAAAATCCTATGACGACCTGAAAGTGATTCCGCGTTTTTCCGCGTCGGTTACGCGCGGAGAAAAGATCGCGCTGATGGGCCGCAACGGCACTGGAAAAACTACGCTACTAAAATCGCTCGTGCTCAACGCGCCCGGCTTCATCGAGGACGACGATCGCCATTTCAAAATCAATGGCGGCGAAACGAAGTGGGGCCACGAAGTTGCTGTCGGCTACTTCGCGCAGGACCACGGCGAATCCATCACCAAGGGCATGACCGCCATCGATTGGCTTTGGCAGTTCGATGCGAGCGCCAATCAGCAGGAATTACGCGGGCTGATGGGACAGATGCTCTTCAGCGGCGAAGATGCGCTCAAGCCAACGCGCGCGCTTTCCGGCGGCGAATCGGCGCGGCTGATTTTCTGCCGGTTGATGCTGCAGAAGCCGAATTTCCTTGTTCTCGACGAGCCGACCAACCACCTTGACCTGGAATCCATCAACGCGCTCAACATCGCTTTGCAGCGCTATGACGGAACCGTTTTGCTAGTGACGCACGACCACGATGTGATCGATGAAGTCGCGACGCGCATCTGGCATTTCCACGATGGCAAGATCGAAGACTTCAAAGGCCCCTACGAAGAATTCGTCGCTTACGCTGAAGCCAAAGCTTCGTAGCGGATTTCTCAGAGTCTTTTTTGTTTCCTGCTCTCGGTCTCCCTTTCCACTTCCTCATAAAATCTATCGGGGCACAGACTGAAGTCTGTGCCACTACTGCTTTGTCGCGCGGTCGATGAGGCTGGCGATTTGGTTGTGCAGGCTCACGCGGTCCTCGTCGTGGAGGTACATCATGTGGCCGGCGTTGTAGTAATCCAGTTTGACGTTTTTCTGCAAGTCGGGCGGCAAGCCGAGGTGCTCCATCGTAAATTCCGTAGCGAAAAACGGCGTGGCCATATCGAAGTAGCCGTTTTCGACTTGCAAGAGCAACTTGGGGTTGGTGATCATCGCCTGCGCGAGATCGCCCTGAACATTGGGGCCGCTGGGGAAGAATCCGCGCGGGCCTCTGGATTGGCGAGTCCAGTTCCAACTGCCACCGCCGCCGCTGGTGTTGTGATAGACCTTGTCTTTGCCGAACTTCAGCTCGTCATGATTGTAGGAATTGATTAGTGCTGTGAATGCGCCGCCGACGGCGGGGCCTTCGGGATCGCCTTGCGCGTTTTCCTCGAGCAGATCGTAGGTGTAGCCGGTGAAGCGGGCGTCGATGCGTCCGGTTGTCAGACCGGCAGCGCGTTGGAGCTCGGCGCGGAATTGGCTGAGGTTGACGCGCAGATCCGCCTTGATTAGATATTCTTCGCTCAATCCAGTAAAGCGAGAGACTTTTTTCGCGATGGCGGCTTTTTCGCTAGCAGAGAGCTCAGCGCCTTTGAAGAGCGCGTCGGCGTACTCCCCTTTTGCGAATCTCCGTGCTTCTTCGACGAATCCGGGCAAGTCGGCGGGACGGTCCTTCAAGACTTTGTGATACCACGCGACGGCGGCGTAGCTGGGGAGATAGTAGATGTAGGAGCGGTCATCACCCGACGGAAAGGTGATTGTGGAGAGATCGAGGACGGAGGAAATCAGGACGATGCCATTCAAGTGGACGGTGTCGTGGTTCTGCAAGTAATTTCCGAGAGCGGCGGAGCGGAATGTGCCGTAACTTTCGCCAATCAGGAATTTCGGCGAGTTCCAGCGGTCGTTGCGGCTGAGATATGTGACGATGAATTGTCCGAAGGCTTCCACATCTTCGTCGACGCCGTAGAAATCTTTTTCCGTCGCTTTGCAGACGGCGTGGCTGTAGCCGGTGCCCATGGCGTCGATGAAGACGAGGTCGGTCTTGTCGAGCAGGCTTTCGGCGTTGTCGACGAGCTTGTACGGAGCTGGCGGGGTGAACGTGCCGTCGACGGTCCAGGCACGGCGCGGGCCGAAGGCGCCCATGTGCAGCCACATCGTGGCGGAACCGGGTCCTCCGTTGTAGAGGAAAGAAACGGGGCGGGTGGTGAGATCCTTCGCGTCGCTGCGCGTGTACGCGGCGGAGTAGAGCAGGCCTGTCGGATCGCCCTTGTCGTTCTTGAGGAGCGTGGTACTGGCGGTGGCTTTGTAGGGAATGGTTTGGCCACCGAGGCGGATGGTGTGATCGGTGACGGAAGACTCTTCCTTTGTCGCCGCTGCGTCGCACTTGTCTGGAGCTTTGGCTTCTGGAGCGCGTCCTTCGGCTCTTTCTGGCGCTTGTGCGGCGACCGGCGCCGATTGTGCGAATGCCAAGAATCCTGCGAGAACTAGAAAACTCAAAATCTTCGTCACCGAATGCCCCCTTTGAAATCTCTCTCCGCGTTCGATCTAAATCGCGGTGGGATTCTATGTTGGCGGAGAGGCAGAGTCAAAGGAGAGAAATGCGAGCAAAGACGGGCACCATGTTCCGGCCGCTGCCCGGAATCTGGCGAAATCGTGCCCCTATAAGACCGACTCGGGGCGTCCGAGACGCAGGGGATAGAATTCTTCATGCCTCACGCGGCGCAGCTCAAATCCCTGCGAAAGCTGAAGAGAATGCCGCAGGCTCACTGGATGTGCAGCGATAAAAGCTCGGGCCAGAGGGCGGAGAGGGCGAAACGCATGATCATGCCGGCACAGAGCGCCACTAGGGCGCTGGCCAGGGAGCCGATAAGGAAATATTCGGCGAAGTCGCGGTCGCGAAGATCTTCCGAACGAATCAGGCCTTTGGCAGCGACGAGAAACGCCAATGCCGCGTAGCTGCCAGCGGCGACTACGATGGTGAGAACCAGGCGCTCGAGGTTGCCGATCAAGCGGCCGCGGTTGATTTCGATGATATCCACGAATTCGGTGGCGGGTTCGGCTGCTGGCGGGAGGGGAGACGGTGAATGCACCGGTTTCGATTTCCTTTTAGGGGACGACACTTCTTCTGCGTGAATTTCGGCCTTAGATGAGGATGCCTCGCGGGGAGAGAGATGGGGCAGGGTTCCCGTTTTTCGCAGGCAGCCTCGAACAATGTAGGTTCCGCCCCGAACCGTGAACAACAAAATGGCGATTACCATGGAGCTTGCGGCTAGCTGTCCGCGATCGAGGGCGCCAGGGATGGAAATATGAGATTGCAAGTGCAAGTGCTTTACAAACGCAAAGGTGAAGATGAAGTTTGAAATTACGGCCGCGATTTCGAATTCCGCGGTCCATTGGCGAGGGCTTCCTAAGCGTATCCAAGGATGGATCGCGGTTATGGCTACGAGCCAACTGCTTAGGATTATGGAATGACCTATCAAGCCGCTGAGAAGAGCCACGCTCACTACCCTGACTATCAGAACCTTTTGCCATGCTCGCCAGTGAAAATTCCTGCTCTGGAGATCTTCCGGCAGGGGGTCCGAAGCGACGGCATAGGCGAAAAACGACCATAAAACGGCTAGTTCGGACCACAAGAGGAACTCATCACTGACGACGATATTTTGCATTCTTCTTCTCGAGATTCGGATTCACATATCGCTCAAAAAGGATGCGCCAAGCGGATTCCGCTTCGGTATAAGGCCACCAGCCGAATGCTATCACCTGCTTGGATACAGCTTGCTGGGTTATTTCGAGATCGCGGGCAGCTTCCGACTGGGAGAGGCCCTGGCGCAGGAGTTCGGCGATTTTGAGCTGCTGCGCGGTGAGCCTGGAGCGATGAAAAGACAGGATGCGCGCAATGCCATTCATGACGGGGTCCATATCCACGAATCCTAGAAAGACGCCGCCGTAAGACCGCTCTTCGGCGGCTATTTCGATCGCGGCACGTGCAAAGTGGAGGGCTGGACCGTCGATGTTTACGGCCTCCTTCTGGAGCGGAGTATCCAGAAGGCCGAAACCAAGGCCCACCCGCAATCGGCGATCGGAGAATCGACAGTCGAGATCCCAGAGTAAATCGGGAATAGGGGCTGCAGAGCGGAGAAGACCCTGGAATTCGTCGCCGAGAGTTATAACAAATTTAGAAAGTATGTACTGATTGTATTTTTTGTTAAGGAACACAACTAGTTCCTTGAATCTTTGTTGCACTCCCGGACGCTGACTACGCGTGACTTCGCGAGATTTCACCATGTCCGCGATGAGAGCAATACAGGGCCGATCGGGAATAGACATTGGAGCCTCTCCCGAAGGAGCATATATCTTGGGGGAGCAACTGTCAACCTTTTAAGGGTGTTTATATATTAAACATCCTTTATTGGTTGTGTTTAGTAGAAACAACTTTTAATGGTTGTTCTGTAGCAGTCCCGACGCGAGGATGCGGTTGCGCCGCTGGGCCTCGTGGCCGACGAAAAGCCGACGCGGCCGGGGGTCAAGGCGACTGTACGACGGGACAGGATACTGGAAAGAGACAAGTTCGTGATGGGAACTTGTCAGCGCGGATGAGTGGCGATTCAATAGAAGTACTATGAGAAACACTCGAAATATCAAGAAAAACAAAGCGCGCCAGGTCATTCTCGCATTTTTGGTGATTGGAACATTTTCCGGCGTGCGCGCCGCTGCGCAGGATCGCGTGTTCAATTGGCTGCCCGCCAATGACGAAACTGTGCGGCTGGACCCCGGGAATTATCATACGGCGCGGACGTATCGTCCGAACGCGCCTGGCCAAAACAATCATGTCGATATCCAGGCGGAAAAGCCTGTGACCATCTTCATGACACCGGCCGAAGATTGGAACCAGGCGATGCGGCACCCCGAGGCGATTGCCAGGCTGCGGCAAGTGTGCCTGAGAGAGCATGTGGTGGAAACGACGCTTGTTTGCGAGATGCCGGTCGAGCCGATGACATTGATTATCCGTGACGACAGATACAACCCGGACTCAAACGCATTTGCCGGACTTGGCGCGGTGCTGGATCCGAATAACCAGGTGGAACGCGCGGTGGGTGTTGGAATTGCAGCGGTGCTGGCCGCCCATGAGTCGTCCAAGCGGCAATTTAAATCGCCCAACGATGTGCACATCCAGTATTACCGCTGGGATTGCGTGCAGAATTGCATCCAGCCAGAGTTTCAATGGTCTGAGCAAATCAAAGAGAAGTACGAGCTGACGTCGTTTCTGAAGGTCTACGGAGGATTTACGCCGGACCACGACGGCGAACAGGTGAGCATAAGAATCAAGTCGCCCGTGCCGATGGTGGTGGCGATGCTGCCGTCACAAATTGCGGACCAACTGCATATGAGGCCGGAGGCGCTGGAAAACGCGCTGGCGAAAAACGCGTGCCAGCAGCGTGGCGTGCAGTCTTTGCAGTTTGCGTGCACGTTCAATCTGGGGGATGGGCCGCAGTCTTTGGTGGTCGTGCCAGAAGAAGGCGCGAGGGTGCCGAATCACAAAAAGGCGGAAATTGAGATGCAGGCCGTGAAATGTGTCGCCAATTGCGCGTAGTTCGAAAGCAAACAGGAGTAGGCTCGACTCCGCTTCGCTGACTGAGTTTCGCGTTGTTCGTGACTGAAAGATCCCTCCCTTTCCCGCATTCGAAAAGAAAGAGGGGCACGATGAATCGTGCCCTTACATGAGTTCAAGTCGTGAACGACGTTCGATCGCGGCGCGGCGGCTAGCCGTTGCCGAGATACTGTACGTGGCAGTAGGTGCCGAGCCTCGGGTTGTATGCCAAGTACCAGCCGTCGTGGTCGGAATCCTCGTAAATCACGATCTGATCGTTGGCCCAATCCCAGTCATCGCAGAAGCCATACTCAAACGGAGCTACGCTGAAGTAGAAACCGCCGAACCAGAAGCGTTCGCGGTTGCCGCCTGCGATGCGCCACACATGGCCTCGGCCGAAGCCGCCAGTGAAGCGTCCATGTTCCCAAGGATGATCGAGGTGATAGTGGGGATCATCGCGGCCGGTGTCGTGGCCGATCCACCTGTCGTTGGTGTGAACGTGAGGAGCTTCGGGGTGGCCTCGCTTGTCGGCGTACACGGGAGGCTGGGACGTATCGACGTGGTGCTCAGGCCGGGCAGGAGTTGGCCCGTAAGCGGGAATATGGCCGTGGCCGACATCGCGAGGAGGCGGAGCGCCTCCGTGTTTTCCTTGGGCTAGAGCAGGAACGGAACAAATCAAGAGCATTGCAAGAATGCCTAGAAGTGATTTCATGCGAGCCTCCATACCTTCCTAAGCGGTTTGTATTGCGGCAAAACTGGAGCTGGGAATTTTGCTGCCGTGCTGGTTGGGCCCGTGAAGCTTACAGATAGTAAAACCCGCGTGCGCTGCCGAGGTCGGCAACTTTGGCGGCGGGGCGAGGTGCACCTAATCGTTAGACGCGTTTTGGCGGCGATTTGGTTTCGGGGTTATAAATTTTTTGCGGCGCGGAAGGCGCGGACGACGGCGGCGACGTCTCGCTGATCGGCGTCGACTTGGGCGTTCAGGCGGCGCATATCGGCGGCAGTGAGTTTTCCGGAGAGATCGGCGAGGGCGGAGCGGAGTTGGGGAAATTCTTCGAGAGCGGCGCGGCGAACTATGGGGACGGCGTCGTAGGGCGGGAAATAGTGGCGATCGTCTTCGAGAGCAACGAGATGGAGAGAGTCGATTAGGCCGTCGGTGGAGTTGCCGGCGACGATGTCGACTTGATGATCGAGGAGGGCGCGGTAGAGGAGGCCGAGGTCCATGACGCTGGGTGGGGCGGCGAAGTGGAGATTGTAGCGCGTGCTCCAGCCGGGGAAGCCGTCGGGGCGTTCGAGGAATTCGTAGCCGACACCGGCGCGCCACTTGGGAGCTATGGGGGCGAGGTCGGACATGGCGCGAAGATGGAGGCTTTGCGCGTCATCGCCGCGGACGACCATCGCGAAAGTGTTTTCGAAGCCGAGAGGTTCGGTGACGTCGAGATTGAAGCGCTGGGCGTATTGTTGTTTGACGCGGGTGTAGATGGTGGTGGAGTTGTCAGAGTTTGGAGACTCGTTGAGGACGGCCGTTAGGGCGGTGCCGGTGTATTCGACGTAGAGATCGAGGTCGCCTGCGAGGAGGGCTTTGTGGACGAGGAGCGTACCGCCGAGGTTGGTTTTGCGCTCGACGGGGATGTGCGTGTGGGATTCGATGTGTTGGGCCAAGAGCTCGGCCAGGATGACTTGCTCGGTGAAGAATTTGGAGCCGATGGTTAGGTGGGCTTGGGCGGGTTTGTGGCAGGCGGTAACAAAACACAAAAAGACGAGGAGAAAGAGTGCGATTCGACGCATGTTAGGTAGGGAGGTCCATTGAAGGGGAATTTAACATAGAGCGCACAGAGAACACGAGTAGAGGAAGAGGTCAGATGACTTTTAGGCGGCGTTCGAGTTGGCCTAGGAGGAGGTCGGCGAAGATGGCGAGGAGGGCGGCGGGGATGGCGCCGGCTAGGATGACGGAGTCACTGACCATGGCGACTCCGCGGAAAATGAAGGTGCCGAGGCCTCCGGCGCCTATGGCGGCGGCGATTGTAGCGACACCGATGGTGATGACGGTGGCGGTGCGTATTCCGGCTAGGATGACGCTGAGAGCGAGGGGGAGGCGGACGCGGAGGAGGATTTGTGTAGTGGTCATACCCATGGCTTCGGCGGCTTCGAGGATCGCGGGATCGACGCCGCTAAGGCCGACATAGGTGTTGCGAAGGATTGGGAGGAGGCCCGATGAAGGGGATGGGGATTAGGAAGCCGAAGAGGGCGAGGCTGGGGATCGTTTGAAAGACACTCGCGAGGCCCAGGGCGATGGCGCGGAGGCGGCGATGTTGGACGATGAGCATGCCCAGTGGGACAGCGATCGCGATGGCGATATCCATGGCGATGACGACCAGGGTGAGGTGGTCGAGGGTGGCGTGGAAGATTTCGGAGCGGTGACTGAGGAAGAAATTCCAAGGCGTCATTGCGTGACTCCGTCAGACGGGTCGAGGCAGGCGGAGAAGGCGTGGACTTCGGGATGGTCGAGGCGGAGAAAATCTTGGGGAGAGGCGAGGGCGACTAACTGTCCTGCGTGGAGAAGGGCGACGCGCGAACCCAAGACGAGGGCTTCGCGAATGTCGTGGGTTACGAAGACGATGGTTTTGTTGAGACGGCGAGCAAGGGCGCTGAATTCGCGTTGAAGCTCGGCGCGGGTGACGGGATCGAGCGCGCCGAAAGGCTCGTCCATAAGGAGAATCGGAGGATCGGCAGCCAGAGCGCGGGCGACACCGACGCGCTGGCGCTGGCCGCCGGAGAGTTCGCGCGGGCGGCGGGCGGAAAATTCGACGGGATCGAGACCCACCAGGCGCAATAGTTCTTCCACTCGGGCGGCGATTCGGGCGGAATCCCATTTTTCGAGAGTCGGAACGAGGGCCACGTTTTGCGCGATGGTGAAATGCGGAAAGAGGCCAGCTTCCTGAATAACGTATCCAATACCACGGCGAAGGCGGATGGGATCGCTTTCGGTGGTGGGACGGCCTTCGACAAGAACCTGTCCTTGGGAGGGGACGAGTATGCGATTGATGAGTTTTAGCAGGGTGGTCTTGCCACTGCCGCTGGGGCCGAGGAGGACAAGGCTTTCACCGCGCGAAATGGACAGAGAGATATTAGAAACGATGAGTTGGGCAGGAATATCGTTTATGTGGTAAGTCACACCGCGGAATTCGATAGCGACGTCCAAGGGCGCAGCGATTTTCGCAATCATTTCGGTTGACAGCCTCACGCCACAGGGGGAACATCGTACTCCACTCAGCCTCCCCGGGCGCTGAATTTCGGCGCATCCTTCTCGCGGAAGCGGCATCCAAGTAAGGGGGAAGACGTCATGGGAGCCACCGCTATTGCTGTCCGCATTCGGCACGACCTTCACACCCGCTTGTTAGACGCGCGCGCGCAAACAGATAATTTGTTTCGCATTGTGCTCGACGAAGCTATTTACGACAGGCCCATTCCAGAACGGCACCGCATCATTTTTTACTTGGGACACGTTGAAGCATTTGATTGGAACCTGCTGGCGCAACGCGCGTTCGGGTTGCCGCTCGTGCAACGGACGTTCGATGACCTTTTTGCATTCGGGATCGATCCTGTGGGCGGCGGATTGCCGAGCGACGCGCCAAGCGATTGGCCAGAGCGAGCAGAGGTCGATAGTTACAACCGGCGATTGCGGAATGAATTGGACCATGCGATTGAGCATGCGCTGGCTCGGCCGGCAGAGGGGCATCCGCAACTGATCGCCATGCTGGAAGTAGCCATTGAGCATCGATTGATGCACGCGGAGACCTTGGCATACATGCTGCACCGGCTGCCGACCGACAGAAAAATTCGCGGGCCTATTGCGCCGAGTTCTGGAGCCGGGCGAATGAAGTCCCGGCTCGTGGAGATACCTGCGGGGGAAGTTACGCTGGGGTTGCGCCACGTGACGGGTGATGAGTTCGGATGGGATAACGAACTGGACGCGCACACGGCGGACGTGGCGGGATTTGTGATTGAGAGCGGCAACGTCACGAACCAGGATTTCTTGCGATTTATTCAAGCGGGCGGGTATGAGAACGCCGCGCTGTGGAGCAAAGAGGCCTGGGCTTGGAAGGAAAAGGAAGGCGTCGAGCATCCGGCGTTTTGGAAGCGCGATGGGAATCTGTGGATGTACAGAGCGATGTTTGGCGAGATCCGGCTGCCGCTGGATTGGCCCGTGTATGCGAGCCACGCGGAAGCCACGGCGTACGCGAAGTGGTTGGGGCGTTCGCTACCGAGCGAGGAACAATTTCACCGCGCCGCGTATGGGACGCGTGAGGGGCGGACGGAGCGAGCGTATCCTTGGGGCGAGGCCGCACCGAGCGCGCGGCACGGGAATTTTGATTTTCACCAGTGGGATCCTTCGCCAGCGGGCGCGCATCCGGAGGGGGCGAGCGCGCTGGGCATTCACGATCTGGTGGGCAACGGCTGGGAATGGACGCGTACGAAATTCGCGCCGTTCCCTGGATTTGCGGCGCTGCCCTTTTACCCCGGTTATTCTGCGAATTTCTTCGATGGCAAACACTACGTGATGAAGGGAGGGTCGCCGCGAACGGCCGCGTGCATGTTGCGGCGATCCTTCCGAAATTGGTTCCAGCCGCATTATCCGTACGTCTACGCGACATTCCGTTGCGTGGAAGACTAGCAAAACCAGTTCGGGCCATTGGGAGACCACATGCTGACGCAAACCCTTCCGCAGAGACATGTGTCCGAGTTCGCTGCCGATGTTCGCGAAGCGTTGACGAAAAGCGGACAACGCGAGCTGCCGTCAAAATATTTGTATGACGAAGTGGGCTCGGCGCTGTTTGAAGTGATAAGCGTCTTGCCGGAATACGGCCTGACGCGTGCCGATGCACGGTTGCTGCAAAAGCATGCACGCGAGATCGTTAGGCTGGTGCCATTGCCAGTGCACGTCGCGGAACTGGGCAGCGGAAGCGGGAAAAAGACGCGTTGGATACTGGAAGCGCTTTCGCGGCGGCAGAAAACTTACTATTTTCCCATCGAGATTTCGCCTTCGGCGCTGGCGGCGTGCGAGAAGGAACTTGGGCAGATCGATCTTGTGAGCATCGTCGGGCACGAACAGCCGTATCTGGAAGGATTGCGCACCGTGGCCGATGGACGCGCCAAGGGCGACCATTTGCTCGTGCTTTTTCTCGGAAGCACCATTGGGAAGTTCGAGCGCGAAGCGGGAGAGGAGTTCCTGCGGGGCGTGCGAAATATTTTGCGCAATGGTGATGCACTGCTGCTGGGGACAGATTTGGAAAAGCGCGTCGAGGATCAATTGCTTGCTTATGACGATCCGGCCGGAGTGACGGCAGCGTTTAATTTGAATTTGCTGGCGAGGATCAACCGGGAGCTAGGCGGGGACTTCGATCTGGCGTGTTTCCGTCACGAAGCGCGTTGGAACGCGATCGAGCGGCGCATCGAGATGCACCTGCGTTCGACATGCCGGCAACGCGTGGAGATACCGGCGGCGGGGCTGCGCGTGTCGCTGGATGAAGATGAAACGATTTGGACCGAGAGCTCGCACAAATACCATATTGGGGAAGCAGCGCAAATGGCGGAACGAACGGGATTTAGATGCGAAGGGCAGTGGGTGGATGAAGAGTGGCCGTTTGCGCAGAATTTGCTGGTTGCCGAATAGTTCTAAACTCCTTGCGAATGAGTCGAGTTAGGGAAAATTCCCTCGAAGGCAGTTCACTTTCCTGCAGGCTCTCTAAGCGATAGCTGTTTTCCCTGTGATGTTTCGCGGATGGTAAGCTGCGGTCCGTGGCTGGTGCTGATAATCTTGTCGCCGCTCGCATCTTCCAAGTACAGGGAGTAGTTTCCGGCAGGGAGATCGGACGCTGAGCCCAACTCGAAAACGTACTCTCCATCTCGAAAGCTCCTCCATCCGCCAACCTGGTGCATACCTCTGAGAATGAACTGTCGGCCTGTGCTTAGCTGATCGAATACGCTCTGAGCAGGAGGTCTGGGTTATGCAGCGAATGGAGCTGCTGTAGCGCGCGCTCGTGGATGACTTCGGCCAAGCGAAGGTCACAATCGCTTAGGCCCTCTGACACTGTGTTGGCCAAGTTCATCAGTGCCGGCGCGTCGGCGGGTTCGGCAACTTTATCCAGCAGGGCGCGGACAGACTGAACGGATTTGATGCCGGCGGCAATCCGATATTTAACTGCCTCGAGGGAAGGAAGCGCGAGGTCCTGCTCCTTCGTCGGCGCAGTTTTATCGATGAAATAGGAATAGCCCTGCGCAACATAAGGACCAGGATTGTTCATTTGAAAGTATTCATGAACATGCTGGTAGGCATCGATGAGATAAACGCCAGAGGGTGGCACGGCAAAAGGGGACTTCGCGGCGTCGGAGTGAAGGAAATCGTATCCGTGGGGACGCCGGTCGAGGAAGAGGACGACGGTCATGCGATCTTCTATGGGCCGGAAGTAGGTGAGAAAAGGAGTGAGCGTATCCAGCTGGTCATTGGCCTGTAGGGAGCCGTAGAGTGCCTCAGTGGGCCAAGACTTCGCTTTCGAATGCGCATAAAACGAGAGTTTATCAAAGAAATTGAGATGTCGGATGCTAGAAGGCTTCTATGCGCCAGACGAGGCGCGCGAACCACGGCTCTTGCGGGGCCAATGGCGGATGCCAAATGGCGAGGATTTGAGAGCCTTGGTAGACGCGTTCGAAGCCTTCCTCGGATTCGGAGACCGTTTCAATCGGAGCTACCCAAAATTCTTTTGCGCCGGGGGCGTGAAGCGTGATGCGGACGCGCTGCCAGCCGTCTTCCATGCGAAGCAACGGGGCGGGCAAAACGCCGCTGAAGCGAAGATTTTGCTGCCCCTTGGGCGTTTCAAAAAAACGGTCGGGCTCGGCAGGAGCAAGAAGATTGATGACGGATTCGATGCCGACGGCTATAGGGGTTGCTAGGGGATGCTTGAGTTTCAGCCCGATTTCGCAGCCGATTTCGCAGCCGTGCGGGGCGGGGCCGAAAGAAAAGCGTTTGGCGAGAGAGAGCCTCGGCGGGCCAGCGTTACCCTTGGCGGCGAACTTCAGTTCGTCTTCTCGAATCAGCTGAGCGTCGTTGGCGGAGGAGGATTTGACGTGAAAAGCGCCACCAGCGAAGCCAGGATCTTCCTGCAGTTCTAGCGTTTCATATTCGGCCTGCGTGCGGGCTGGGTCGAAGAGCAGTGCGCGGAAAGCGTGGCGAGGCCAGCGGTCGTAGCGTAGAAAACGTTCGAGACCGGGCTCCTTGACGAGAGTTTGTTCGTGAATGGAAGCGACAGCGCCGGCCATCGCGGTTTTTGCGGCTTCGCGGAGGCGTGCGTGATAAGCCTCGGGCCTCCGCTGGATGGAATTGACCAGAGTGGCGGCAGCAGGGCGAAAATCGAATGCCGCGAGGGTACCGCCATCCGTCGGTTTGAGCAGCGCTTGATACTCGGGCGCGGTGAAGAGGTGCTCATGAGCACCGTCGGCGTCATAGTCGAGCAATTCGACGCGCGGTACGAGAGCTCCGCCGGTATGGCGGTCGGCGACAGCCTCGGCACGAATTAAATTGCGCCAAAGCTCGGTGCGGAGATGCGGAGCGTACAGGCCGCCGAAGATACCGTGCCAGTAGGCGTCGTTACACTGGGCGCGGAGGAGCAAGTCGCGCGCCTGGGCAAGTTCGTCGGAGGCTTTCGAAGGAGTGTGGCGCGCGGGCACCGCAGCGATGCGCGCGGAGACGCGCAGCATTTTCTTGTGGAGCAAATTGGATTCGGCGTACTTGCGGAAGAAGCCGCGCCAGGAGCCGCCGCGGAGGAACGAGAGAATCTCTGGACGCGCGCCGAACTCTTTCTGGACAGCATGGTAGCGCTGACGGACACGCGTAGGTAGAACCCATTCCATCATTTCGCTATAAGAGGCAGTGGGGAGATCGGCGCGGCCCAAAGGCGAGTGATCGGCAAGGTATTCGGCCGGTGTCGAAACGCGCAGCCAGGAGGCGTTTTTCTCGAGCGCAGCGAAGAAATCCTCAAGCCAGCCGTCTTTATAGCAGTGGGCGTTGGTGCCCGGCCAAACGCCGAATTTTTCCATGTCATCGCCCATCGATGCCATGCCGCCAGGATGCAACGCCGCGGCGTCGCGCAGGTAGGTGATGACCTCTTCGACTTTCCCAAACGGAATAAAATAGCGGAGAGCTTTTTGGCCTGGGAAAAGCCAGACGCTTTGGGCGCGGTCTTCGGCGATGTAAGCGCCAAAGAGTTCCTCGGGCTCAAAGCCGGCTGCAAGAAAATGAATGTCGTCAACGAGAGTATAGCCGACGCCGGCGCCTGCTAGCGCAGAGGGGAGTTGCGGCTCCCAGACGCGCTCGGCGATCCAGGCGCCAGTGGGGCGATGGCCGAAGTGTTGGTCGAGGTAGGAGGCGAGGCGCGTGATCTGCTCGCGCTGGTCTTCGGCCGGGATGGAGACGAGGATGGGTTCGTAAAAGCCGCCGCCGATCAGTTCGACTTGTCCCGCGCTGACAAGGGCTTTCAGACGGGTGAAATACTCGGGACGATGCTCTTCAATCCAGGTGAGCAACGGGCCGGAATAATGCAGACCCATGTGCACACCCGGATGCTTTTCCAGAAGTTCGATGAAGGGCAGATAGGAGTCTTTGTAGGCCTTTTCCAGCACGTGGCCGAAATTGCCGCAAGGCTGGTGGGCATGAATCAATAGGACGAGATGAAAGCGTTCGGGCATGGGGACAATTTTGCTCGCAAACATCATACCGTGTGACGCAACTTTTCCGATTCATGAGATGACAAAAACGCGCATAAGGCGCACTCGTTTTGAATGCGAGGTGCTGTGGGACGCAGGGCTAGGCCAGGCATCGGGGCTGGCGGCAGAGATTGACACACCTGCGCGCGTGTGAAAGGCTAGCCAAGGAATAGGGCATAGATGCGAGTCACAGCTAAAGGCGAATACGCGACGCAAGCGGTGCTGCACCTGAGTTTGCAGTATCCCGAAGTCGTGACCATCCACGAGATCGCGCAGAGGCACCATATTCCCCTCAAGTACTTGGAGCAAATCCTGCTGGAATTGAAGCGGGGCGGGATTTTGGAGAGCCGGCGGGGCGTGCGCGGGGGATATACGCTGGCTCGGGCGCCGGAGGAGATTTCCGTGGGGGCGGTGTTGCGAGTGGTCGATGGAGCGTTCGCGGAATCCAGCTGCGTGCACAATGAAGCCATGTGCGGGGTGTGCGTGGAGGGAGACAGCTGCGGGCTAAAACAGATTTGGAAGGATGTTCAGGGAGCGGTCGAGAAAATATTGTTTGCGACATCGTTTGAGGATGTGCGCAAGCGAACCCTGAATGGCGGAGCGCGGCGTGCTGAAACAGCGCGACTCGAGAGCTAAATAAAACAAAACGGCACGCCGATGCGTGCTGCTGTGACCGGCTCATTCCTGAGCTTAAGACAACCCTTCCTGTTACTTCGCAGTGTAGAAGTCTGCGTTGACCGGCGTGTAGCTACTCCACTTTTCGGGCAAGTCTTCCAAAGCGAAGATGGCAGTGACAGGGCAGACCGGGACGCAGGCGCCACAGTCGATGCATTCCGTGGGATTGATATAGAGCTGCGTAACCTTTTCGTGCTCCGGCTCATCCTTGCGGGGATGGATGCAATCGACGGGACACACGTCCACGCAGGCAGTGTCTTTTGTTCCGATGCAGGGCTCAGCGATTACGTAAGCCATTCAAATCTCCTTTGCTCGGACAACGGGCCGAGAGCGGTTCCGGGGAATGGAAGCGCCCGGCGGAATTTTCTTATACCACGCCCCTACCGGGGCCAACAAGCGACTGAGGAGATTGTACTGTGCGGGGGGAGGTTTCTCAACTTCCGCACTTGAAGTTAGAATGGTTGGGGAAGGTACATCGATGAGGATGCGGACTGCTATCGCGGGATTGCTGTTACTTGCGGCCGGGACTGCGCTTGCGTCGCCGCAGGCGAAGGCACCGCGCGATCCTGAAATGATTGACATACAAGGGTTCCAAAAGGTGCTGGAGCAAAACCGTGGGAAGGCGCTGTTGGTGAACTTCTGGGCGACGTGGTGCGAGCCTTGCCGCGATGAATACCCAATGTTGAACGAATTGGCGAAACAGTATGCGCCGAAGGGACTGCAGGTCGTCGGAGTAAGCATGGATGACGACGGGGACTTAATTCTGATGCGGCGGTTTCTGGCACGGTATAAACCGATCTTCCCCAACTATCGCAAGACAGCGGGGGCAGAGGAGGCATTCAGGCAATCCGTCCTTCCGGGATGGACCGGGTCGATGCCGGTGTCGCTTTTCTATGCCAAGGATGGACGGCAGGTCGGGCATTTTATTGGCGAGAAGAGCCGGGAGCAGTACGAAGAGGCGATTCGTGGGCTGCTGGCTGGCGGCGGTAGTACCGGGTCGCCGGGAAAGTAGCTCTTAGTCCGAGAATTTAACTCTAAAAACTAGACGAAGAATAGGGAGACTGTCGGATGCTCGACACGAAGGGCAATCGAATCACATATTTTGGACACAGCACGTTTTCGGTGGCGACGCCGTCGGGGCAGGTGGCGCTCATCGATCCGTGGGTGATGACGAATCCAGCGTGCCCGGCCGCGCTGAAAAACGTGCCGCGTTTGGATGTAATTTTCTTAACGCACGCGCACAGTGACCATTTGGGCGATCTGCTGGCGCTCGCAAAGCAGCACAAACCGAAGATTGTAACGATCTTCGAGACATACCTTTGGCTAGGGAGCAAGGGATTTGAAGAGGAAGCCTGCCCGATGGGAAAAGGTGGTTCGCAGGAGGTGGGCGAGTTTGAAGTGACGATGACGCATGCATTTCATTCGAATTCGATCGATGAAAATGGCGTCCGGCATTATGGCGGCGAGCCTGCTGGTTACGTAATTCGAATGCCCGGAGGGTTCACGATTTATCACGCGGGAGACACGGCGTTGTTCGGAGACATGAAGCTGATTGGAGAACTGTACAAGCCAGAGCTTGCGATGCTGCCGATTGGCGATCGCTTCACGATGGGGCCGCGCGAGGCGGCGTATGCGATCCGGCTGCTTGGAGTAAAGCACGTTATCCCGATGCACTACGCGACGTTTCCGTTTCTGACGGGGACCGTGGAAGGATTGCAGCAGGAAGCGCGGGACATTGCAGGACTGGAGATTCATGCGCTCAAACCTGGAGAAAGCCTGTGATTCGCAGCGAAAACTTGCGCAGCGGTTTCCTCGAAGAGGACGTCGACCAGTATCTCTACGAAATGCTGCCGGAGCGCGATGCCGTTATTAGTGAGATGGAGCGCTATGCCGAAGAGCATCGCGTGCCAATCATTGGGCCGGCGGTGGCGCGCTTACTCGCGCTATTTGCCCAAGTTTCCGGCGCGAAACGGATTTTCGAAATGGGGTCGGCCATCGGCTATTCGACGATATGGCTGGCTAGGGCTGCAGGTCCAAAAGGAAAAGTTCACTACACCGACGGAGATCCGGCCAATGCACAGCGCGCACGAGAATACTTTCGGCGGGCGGGAGTAGCGAAGCGTATCGAGGTGCAGGTGGGCGACGCGCTCGAATTGCTAAAGAAAACTCCTGGAAAATTTGACCTGATTTTCAACGATGTGAACAAGAACCAATACCCGGACGCGCTGCGGGTGGCGCTGCCAAAACTGCGGCGGGGAGGATTGTTCATCACCGACAATACGCTGTGGTCCGGCAAGGTGGCGCGGCCTGCGCCTGCGGATGATGCAGCTACGCTTGGCGTACAAGAGTTCAACCGGCTGGTTTATGCCGCGAAGGATTTGTATCCAGTGCTGATCCCGCTACGCGATGGCGTTACCGTTTGCCGTAAGCAGTAAGGCTGGGAGAAAGCTAGGAGCGGAGGAGATTTCTCAACAAGAAGCCGAGGTTGGCGGGGCGCTCAGCAAGGCGGCGCATGAAATAGGAGAACCAGTCATTGCCAAAGGGAATGTAAATGCGCACGCGATAGCCGTCTTTCACAAGCATGCGTTGCAAGTCGGTGCGCACGCCGTAAAGCATCTGAAACTCGAAATCGTCCTTGGAAATCTGCCTGGCGGCCGCCCAACGAATAGTTTCCGCAATCATGCGCGGATCGTGGGTAGCGATCCCGTGGTAAAAGCCGCTTGGCAGGAGAATCTTCATCAGTCGGGCAAAGTTGAAGTCGACATCTTTCTTGCCAGGATAGGCCACGTCCGGCAGCTCTTTATAGGCCCCTTTGCAAAGACGGATGCGGCAGCCGTAACCGAGTAAATCCTGCACGTCCGTCTCACTCCGAAAAAGGTAAGCCTGGATAACCGCGCCGATAGCGGGATTCCGCGCGCGTACGCGCTTTATGATGTCGAGAGTGCGTTGCGTGTACGCCGAACCTTCCATGTCGACACGGAGAAAATTCTCGTATCGCGCGGCCAGCTCCACGATGGAGACGACCAAGCCCTGGCAGAAATCGACATTGAGCTCCAGTCCGAGCTGCGTCAGCTTGCAAGAAACGTTGGCGTGGAGATTTTCCTGCCGGATACGCTCGAAAATTTCCAGGTAGGCATCTCGAGCACGCTGAGCATTGGAGGTATTGGCGCAGTTTTCGCCAAGATAGTCCAGACTGACGAGCATTCCGGCGTTATTGCAGGCGCGGGCGGCTTCAATGGCCTCGTCGAGCGTTTCGCCGGCGACGAAGCGGCGTGCCATACGGCGCGTGGTGCCGTTGGAGGTGACCCATTTGGCGAAGCGGGGACTCTCGGAGAGCTTGAGAAGCGTCGCGCGGAGCATGCAATATGATTATGCCCGTGGAATAGCTTGGCGACTAGTCTGTGTGCTCATCCAGGAACTTTTCCGCGTCAAGGGCGGCCATGCAGCCGGAGCCCGCAGCGGTGACGGCCTGACGATAGCGATGGTCCTGCACATCGCCAGCGACGAAAACGCCGGGAACAGAGGTCAGACTGCCGTGCTTGGGGATGAGGTAACCATTGCTGTCCATCTCCAGCTTGCCTTTGAACACGGTTGAGTTGGGATCGTGGCCAATGGCAACGAATACGCCATGGACGTCAATATCGGTAGTTTCCTTTCCTTCCGGATTGCGCACGCGCACTCCTGTTACGTGACCCTCGGGAGCGTGAATTTTCTCGACAACCGCAGGGATGACAAGTTCGACTTTTGGATTGGCCTTAACACGGTCAATCATGATTTTGGAGGCGCGAAATTCCTTGCGGCGGTGAATGAGGTAGACTTTGCTTGCGTAGCGGGTCAGAAAGTTGGCCTCTTCCATTGCGGAATCGCCGCCGCCGACAACGGCAATAGCCTTCTCCCGGAAGAAATAGCCGTCGCAGGTCGCGCAGGTGGAAAGGCCGCGGCCGATCAGTTCACGTTCGCCAGGCAGACCCAACAAGCGGGCGGAGGCGCCTGCGGCAACTATCAGCGTTTTCGCCTCGTAGAAGTCCTTGCCAGCTGTGATTTTGAACGGATGCTTTGTGAGGTCGACTTCGTTCACGGCCCCGGCTTTGAACTCAGCACCGAATCTTTGCGCTTGCTTGCGCATATTTTCGATGAGCTCCGGCCCCATGATGCCGTCGGGGAAGCCGG
>WNFP01001890.1_pt1 | contig 22871 bp, 24 predicted proteins | sample 5400201 | NCBI WGS metagenome assembly WNFP01 (sample SAMN13153355, study PRJNA577476) | soil metagenome | isolation source: 115 cm saprolite under Madrone tree | place: USA:California | collected 2016-06-14
CGCCGTTCGGTCCAGGCCGGTGCTCGTCTGACGAACGAAAGCTCACAGGTATCCTGTTCTCACGCTTTGCGAAGACGAAGGTTACAAGCCCCTATAAGGCCCGTTCTGAGAAACATCCGAACCTGCCGCTCCATTGCGGAAATGGCCAGTCTGTAGCGCTGTCGCTGATCTTGGGCGAGTCACGGCGCACTCGGAAACTGACCTACTATCGATCGCCATCGCGGCAGGCGGAGCGGAGTAACCCTTGCGGCAAGCCTGTACCGCTGCCCAGCTAGTGAGGGGCTGCGTAACGTTATACGTTTAGGGCATGAAGGCAGCCTGCGGCCATTGCGGCATGGAACACGTCCTGAAGGACGCGGAAGTCGCCGCGCACAAACAGGTGCAATTTCACTGCTCGAAATGCCGGCAAATGACGGTGGTCGAAATCACGCTGCGCCCCGACCAAACCATGGTGATTTCTCCGCTGCCCTCTTTCGCGCGCAGCAATGCCAGCGCCTCCAACCTCAATTTGCTTCAGCAAGACGACGGCCTGAAACTTCCGGCGGCGAAGAGCGCGATCCTCACCGTCGTGTCCGGGCCGTCGAAGGGTGCGGTGCATAACTTGAAAAAGCCCCGCGTGATTCTGGGGCGAGAAGACGCAAACATCGTCTTGAACGACCAGGAGATTTCACGCCACCATTGCCTGCTGGAAGTGCGGGAAAACTACGCCAACCTAAAGGACCTCGATTCCACGAATGGCACATTCTTCGAAGAAGAACGGGTGCGCGCCGCCATGCTGCAAAATGGCGCCGAGTTTCGTATCGGCAACAGCGTCATTCGCTTCTCGCTGGTCCCTAAATAGCGCTTCAACGCCAGAAAACGTTCGTACCTTAGCCTCTGAGGCAAGTCGTGAGATACTGGCGCAGACTCCCTTTTGTGCTGCTCCTCCGATGAATCGCCTCTCCGTCTGCATCATCACGCTGAATGAAGAAGGAAATCTGCCGCGCGCGCTGGCTTCGCTGAAGGAAATTGCGGATGAAATCGTGGTTGTGGATTCCGGAAGCACGGACCGCACCGCGGAAATCGCGCGCGAACACGGCGCCACCTGGTTCGAGCGGCCCTGGACGAACTACTCCGACCAGAAAAATTACGCCGCGGAATGCGCCTCCGGCGACTGGGTCTTTTCGATGGACGCGGACGAAGAGCTGAGCAGCCCATTGCAAACATCGCTGCTTGCTTGGAAAAAACACACGCCCGAGTATTGCGTTTACGAAGCCTCCCGCAAGACTTTCTATTTAGGTGCGTGGATTGAACATTCCGGCTGGTATCCCGATTTTCAGCGGCGCTTGTACCGCCGCGATGAAGCGGAATTTTCCGGCATCGTACACGAGTCCCTGCGATATACCGGCAAGGTCGGGCGGCTGAGCGGCGACTTGTTGCATTACACGGTGCGCTCGTTTGAGGAGCACGAAGCCAATGTCGAGCGTTACACAACCCTGGCGGCGCAGCAAATGTTCGCGGAAGGCAAGCGCAAATGGAAAGGCGCGATGTGGTGCGCCACGCCGTGGAGCTGGTTCCAGAATTTCGTCCTGCGCGGCGGCTTCATGGATGGGTACCGCGGCGCGCTGATCGCGAAAATGGCCGCGCGTGCCGTGCGTCTCAAGTACAGCAAGCTGGGAAAGCTGGTGCAAACTTCGCGCGATGGGAGTGACGAGGCTGCATCGTGAAGGTGCTGCTCGTCGATCTGGAGACCGAATGGCGCGGCGGGCAAAACCAAGCATTGCTGCTGCTGAAAGGGCTGCGCGAAAGAGGGCATGGAGCGGAATTGGTGGCGGCGGATGGCTCGGCGCTCGGCGAGCGTGCAGGGTCGGCTGGGGTGCGCGTGCATTTTGTATCGCGCGGCCTTTTTCGGTTGCCTGCGGCGCGGCGAGTGCGCGCACTGCTGGGCAGCGGACGCTTCGATTTAGTCCACGCCAATGAGGCGCATGCGGTGACGGCCATCTGGCTCGCGGTTTGGGAGCGCCGCAGAGCCTTGCGCGTTCCATTCGTGATTTCGCGACGGGTGGGTTATCCCATCGGCAAGAGTCCCTTGGCGCAGGCGCGCTACCGAGCCGCGGCGCGAATCGTGGCCAATTCAAAATGGGTCGCTGAACAAGCGGCCGCTTCCGGCGCGCGTCGCGAAAAGATCAGCGTTGTATACGAAGGCGCGGAGATCCCTCCGCGATTTGCAACCGAACAACGACACCGTGCCCGGGCGCGCTGGGGAATCCCACAGTCCACTCCATTGCTAGGCTGCGTAGGCGTGCTGCTTCCCGACAAAGGGCAAGAATGGCTGATTCGCGCGCTAGCGGAAGTGAAGAAGGAATTTCCGGAGAGCAAGCTTTTGCTGGCTGGCGACGGGCCGTGCCGCGGCCAGCTCGAGTCGGTCGCACGGGAGCTTGGCCTGAAGGACGATGTGATTTTTGCCGGATTCGTTAAAGATGTAGAAAACGTTTACGCCGCGCTCGATGTGTTTCTGCTTCCGTCTTTCTTTGAAGCACTCAACAATTCCCTGCTCGCCGCGATGGCTTACGAAATTCCATCGGTGGCGTTCAACCGGGGCGCGCTTGGAGAGATCATCGAGGATGGCAAGAGCGGCCTGTTGGTTTCCGGACCAAACACGAAAGAAATTTCGCAAGCGGCGATCCGGTTTTTGAGTGAACATGAGTTTGCCCGGCAAGTCGGGCGCTGCGGCCGCCTCCGAGTTGAACAAAACTTTTCGGCCGAGGGAATGGTTGAAGGAATGATTCGCGTGTATGAGACGTGCTTGAACCATGCCCTATAGAGAAGTGAAAGCTTACGACGACCCTTTTCCTACGTACGAGCAGATCATTTCAGGAGATCCGGCGGCGCCGCCGTTTCCAAAGGAAGCCTGGCTGCAGCAGGTAAAACAGGGCGAATTCGCCGTCCGATACAAGGATTTCAAGACGGGACTAGCGCGTAGCCCGCAGGGAAAGCCCGTTCAAGCATCTGAGATTTGCCGCATCTTCGACAACCTCGCCGAAGCACGGAGTAATTCCCTACAAATCACCAAGGAGCATTGGACCGTCAGGTGTTTTATCTATGACTACACCGGAGCGCAGGTCGACTCGATCTCGAACACGAGGGAAACGGGCAAGTTCGCGGCTAATATGTACACAGCGCTTTTGCTCTGGGGAGGCCTCTTCACCATCGCGGGCATGGCGCTGATTTGGGGCGTCTATCGCGTGACGCTCTTCATGCTGGCGCCGGGGAGTGAGCCGATTCACTCGTTAAGTTGGCTCGGCTGGTCTGCGTTTGCAGCCGCCGGGCTGGCAATCGCGGTTCTCGCATGGTGGATGAAGCTGCGACGAAGCGCAGGTCGCAGGATGAATAAAGTTCGAGCGAGTTTCACCAAAGAGGAGATGAAAAAGTTTGAAGAGATCAATACGCTTTTCGGTAGCGCTGATCCTGCCGAACGGGAACGCTTCCTCGAATTGACGCGGGAATACCAACAGAAAATCAGGGAGGTTGTGAAGAAATAGCTATGGAAGGCTGCCAAAAAAGGATGAAGCGCCGAACGGCCTTCTCTCCGCGCGGCGCTTCAGATCCTTTGTAACTTGTTTGCGCTAGTTATCTGACTTCTGTTCCGAACGTTTCTCTCCTTCCGCTCAGCCGTTGGGCCAAGCTATCTCTGGATTCAAACAACCCATCGCCCTTTTGTCTCGAGGAACTCCACGCCGACCGCATAGCCTTCGCCATGCAGTGGCTGGCAGTAGGCCACTCGAGCCGAGGAACGAAACTTTCCGGTGCGCGAGACGAGCGTCAACTGCTCGCCTTTTTGCCAGTTGCGCACGCTGACCACGCGCGCGCCGCGCGCACTCACGTTTTCGGTAAACGTTGATTCCGTGCCGGGTGTCCGCCGATGGCCGTCGAGCAACACGGGTATTTCCATCGGGATGCGCTTCTCGGCGCGAAAAAACGTGTATGTAGGCTTTAGCGGCATGGCGGGAGTCGGTCATCCTCACAAACACGCCGCAATGCGCGCGAGATTTTGCACGCTGGTGCCGCGATTCTTCATGCGATACAAAGCGCGGTCCGCAGCGGCAAGAAGCTTTTCGGGAGTGTCGCCATCTTCCGGAAACGCGGCAACGCCGGCGCTCACGGAGAGTGCCGGCGGTTCGGCTTCGGCAGCCAGACGCTCGCGGACACGCCCGACAACGCGCGCGGCAATATCGCGGCCGGCCTCCGGCAAGACCAGCGCGAATTCGTCTCCGCCGTAGCGCGCGGCAGTGTCAATGGCGCGCGAATGGCTCCGCAAAATTTTGCCGAGGCGCACCAGCGCGCGGCTCCCGGTTAAGTGTCCATAATGATCGTTGATCGTTTTGAGACCATCCATATCAAGCAGCACGACGCTAAAGGCCCGCTGCGTGCGCCGCGAGCGGTCCAGTTCCGCTTCCAACACGCTCAGCAGCCGCCGGTAATTGGCAAGGCCCGTCAGGGAATCGCTGACCGCCATCGAGCGGACCTGGTCAAAGAGCCGCGCCTGATCGAGCAGCGCGCCGGAAAGCATCACCACGTAGCTGATGGTTTTGCTGATCTCCGCGAGGAAAAACGGCCCGTCGAAAAGTTGCCGCGAGAAAGTGGCCGCCAAGTGGCAAACAAAGTTCAGCGCAGCTACGTAGAAAAGCGAGTAGTCATACAAGCAGGGCGCGCCCTTGCTGCCGTTGGACAACAGGCGCTGGCGAAAATAAATCGCTGCCGCAAGAAAAAGGCCCGCAGGAAGCAAATCCCAAGGACGCGAGAAAACATGCGAAGCGTGCGAGACGGGCGCCGCAGGAGCGGCAAGAAACGCGGCGCTGGTGAGATACGCGGCCGTAGCCACCACCAGCAGGGCGCCCGCGGTTTCGCGGCTGGGCTGGCGCGCCGTGGGAATGTATCGCTCGATGAGAATCGCAGCCAGCAGCATAATGCCGAGCAGCGTGCGGCTGACCATCCAACCCATGGGGATGCTAGTCATGGGCACGTGCCCGGACTGCAACTGGTCGTTCAGTCCAAAGTAGCTAACCGTCTCAATAATTCCGGAGAGGACGAAGCCGAAGGAAAGAATCAGCGCGGTGCGATCATGGGTTCCGCGAAAACGCACCAAGGCGTTGGCCGCGTAGCAAAAGCTGATCAGCGTTCCGCCAATTTCCAGATAGAGATAGGTCTGCGGATTGCCGGAAATCTCTGCGGAACGCAGATAGAAGATAGAGACGAGGAACAGAACGCCCAAACCGAGGGTCGACGCTAGCAGGATTCGGCGGTGTTCCTTCTTCCAATACGCAGCCAGACGGGCCGCCACCCCGGTGGCGTTCGACTGGCCGTGTCGTAGAAACCCGCTAATTATCCCCGTACCGCCCACGAAACCCCCCGAATACGGACAAAAGACTAGCAACTAGCGGAAGATTGCAAGTTGATGTCCGTTTCGGGTCGAATTTTGACTGCTTCTAAACCATTGTATGTGAGGGACTTATAATCCTGCCGCGACGCCGGCAAGGGTAACTGTCACAGGACGAGACGCGGGGAGCGGCAGGTGTGTCTGACACTTATCCACTTCAAGACAAAAGAGTTAGACAGCGATTTGAACAGCTTTCTGGACGAATGCCCATCTGTCTCAACGTTGAGACTGTCTCACTCTTGAACGCTGTGCGTGAGTCACAATTTCGGTTTGGGTGGCGGCAGTTCGCGCGCAACGACTGTATCCGCGAAGCCGCAAGTCTTGTGCGAGCCGTCGCAAAAGGGCTTATTAGCGGAGTGTCCGCAGCGGCAAAGGGCCAGACTCGTTCGGCCGGCCAGGCCGAAGGGCCGTCCTTCCGGGTCGACCAGCTCGAAATCGCCCTCAATGCGAAGCGAACCATTGTGGTTCACGGTGATCTTGGTTGCCGCCATTTTTTCTCCTAGAGTCGACCTGCCATAGGCGGCTGAGGCCGCTGGGACGCGCCCTTCCTTCGTCAGGATAAACTGAAGCGCGCCCCTACAACTATTTGCTCAGTATTTCGGGACCGAGGGATCGACCTCGTCGGACCACGCGAGGATGCCGCCCTTGAGATTCAGGGTTTTGCGGAATCCGGCTTTGCGGAGGAAGTCCACGGCCTCCGCGGAGCGTTTGCCGCTGCGGCAGTGCGCCACGATTTCGCGCGAAGAATCCAGCTCGTGCACGCGGCGCGGAAGCTCGCCCAGCGGAATTAAGTGTCCCTTGAGATTGCAGATTTGAAATTCGTGGGGCTCGCGCACATCCAGAATGAAGAGATCGTCGCCGCGGTCCAAGCGCGACTTCAACTCGCGCGGGGTAATCTCCGGCACCTGCACATTTGGCGCGGGAGCTTCTTCGCCGCGCACGCCGCAGAATTCGTAGTAATCGATCAGCTTGTTGATGGCGCGATGCTCGCCGCACATCGGGCAGTTGGGATTTTTGCGCAACTTCAGCTCGCGAAACTTCATAGCCAGGGCATCGAACAGCAGGAGGCGGCCGGTCAAGCTATCGCCACGGCCGAGAATCAGCTTGATAGTCTCCATGGCCTGAATCGAGCCGACGATTCCCGGCAGCACGCCCAGCACGCCGCCCTCGGCGCAAGAAGGCACCAGTCCCGGCGGAGGTGGCTCGGGATACAAGCATGCATGCGTCGTTGACCAGATAACGCGTGGGAAAATTGTCGGTGCCGTCCACGATGACATCGAAATCCTTGAACAGCTCGAGTGCGTTGTCGCTGGTCAGCTTGGTCTCGAATGTGTCGATCTGAATGTCGGTATTGAGGGTGGAGAGACGCGCGCGCGCGGCTTCGGTCTTGGGTTTGCCGACGTCGCCGGAGCCGAAGGTAACCTGTCGTTGCAAATTGGTGAAATCAACGACGTCAAAGTCCACTAGCCCCAGACGGCCAATGCCCGCTGCAGCAAGATACAAGCCCAGGGGTGCGCCCAATCCACCGGTGCCAATCAGCAGCACCTTGGCGTTCTTCAGCTTGAGCTGACCGTCCATGCCGACTTCGGGCATGATCAGGTGGCGGCTGTAGCGCAGAATTTCTTCGTTCGAGAGGCTAGCCGGGGCGTTCGCCGCGCCCGGCAATGGTTGGACCTTAGTTGCCATAAAGATTTCCCCTGACTAACAGTCTAGTTCAAATCAGATGAAAAAGAACGACGAGAGATGCATCGTCGAGCTGTGCCCCCGGAGCGAAAAAGCAGATCCCTCACTTCGTTCGGGATGACAAATTTACGCACGGATTTGTAGCTGCGGACAAATCTACGCGTACGGGTGGCAACAACAGCGTTGCACGAGAGATGAGCCGCCGGCGATGGAAGGCACGATGCTGATGGTGTCGCCGTCTTTGGTCGGAGTATTCTCCTTGGCCAGATAGCGAATGTCCTCATCGTTGACGTAGACATTCACGAAGCTGCGCAGCTTTCCATCCTCGGTGAACAGGTGCTTGCGCAGCTCGCCGAATTCGGTGGTCAGCCGCCCGAGTGCTTCGCCGACGGTACCAGCTTTGACCTCTGTCGAATCCCGCTTTCCCGCATAAGGTCGCAGCGGCGTCGGAATAATCACTTTCACTCCCATCTCAAATTCTCCTCGCCAAACGTGTCACCTGGCCGCGTGATCGCGAACGGCAATTTCCTCGCTGGCATATTCCGAACGGTCATCGCTGAGCCGCCAGGACGTCATCTCCGCCGGCTTGCCGCCGGCAACGCTCACAATGACGTAGCTATACCATGGCCAAGCGTGGTCGCGGTCATACTGGCTGGGACGCGCGGGATGGTCCGGATGCGAATGATACCAGCCGACCAAGTCCAGTTTCTTTCCCAGAGCTGCTTTCTCCGCGTCGCGCACATCTTCAGGAGTGACTGAGAAACGGTTGTGCGGGGAATCTTCACGCCGGTTTACCAGCGGGAATAGCGCCAGGATCTCGCGCAGCGGCAATTGCACGCCACCCCCAGAGGCAGTCCCGTCGGTGCCGGTGTCGTCGCGGCCCAGCAACGCGCCGCAACATTCGTGCGGATAGGTGTCCGCTCCGTGCTGACGAATTTTCTGCGCGATTTCCGTGCTCATCTTCAGCGTTGGTGCGTTCGCCATGATTAAAACTCGTCCCAAAAACGTTCGCTCAAATATTTCGCGCCGGAATCGGCAAAAATCGTAACCATGACCGCGCGTTGCTGGCGAGGAATTTTCTTGGCCACCGCAAAGCAGCCGCTTAGCGCCGCCGCCGCGCTTGGACTTACCAGCAAAGCTTCTTCGCGCGCGATGCGCTTCACCAGGCGATACGCGTCTTCCGTGCTGACGGCAAGATCTTCATCGGCCAGCGTGTCGTCGTAGATGGAAGGACGGATGGCGGTCTCCATGTGCTTCCAGCCTTCGAGGCCGTGAAAGGCCGCATCCGGCTGCAGGCTGATGCAGCGAATTGCAGGATTCAGCTCGCGCAAACGCCGCGCTGTTCCCACAAACGTGCCGCTGGTGCCGAGTCCAGCGACAAAGTGCGTGACGCGCCCACTGGTCTGCGCCCAAATCTCATTTGCCGTGCCGCGATAGTGCGCTTGCCAGTTCGCGGGATTGCTGTATTGATCCGGGTAGAAATATTTATCCGGCTCAGTCTTTACGATCTCCTGCACGCGGCGAATCGCGCCGTCGGTACCTTCATCGGCGGGAGTAATAATCATTTCCGCGCCAAAGGCGGCCAGAATGCGCTTGCGTTCATGGGAAGCGCTATCGGGCAAACACAGTGTTACCGGGTATCCCATCGCTGCGCCAATCATCGCGTAGGAAATTCCGGTATTCCCGCTGGTCGCGTCGATGATGGTTTTGCCGGGCCTAAGCGCTCCGCTGGCCAAGCCAGCCTGGATCATGCTCAGTGCCGGGCGATCCTTGACCGAGCCGCCCGGATTGAACCACTCCGCCTTAGCCAGAAATTCGATGTTCGGAAACTGGCGCGCGACCCGCTGGAGGCGCAGGAGAGGCGTGTTCCCGATGCGCTCCAGCACGGATTGCCCCACCGCACTAGAAGTAGCGCCGCGTTCGCTCTTGGCCGTTGCAGCTCGCATGTTTCTTCCCAAAGGTTAGACGCTCTCCCAAGCCAAGTCGCAGCAAAGAAAGATGATCATTTTACTCTCTATTAGATGCCCCAGCCAAACCAGCTGGCATGGACAAAGGCCGTAACTTGCTTTACGCACCCGGTGGTCGGGCTTTACAGAAATGGCCGACTTCTTTACCCTGAATAGCTATGTGGAATGTGAGCGAACGATTCTCGCAAAAAGCGATTGAGAGCCTGGCGGCGCTGGGATTCGGCGTGGGCAGCACGCGCGGCGTGGTGCGCGTGGAAAAATACGGGTGCGGCGCGGAGTTTCGCAAAGAAACGGACGGGCAGTATCAGATGACCGTGCAGCCCACGATCATGCTAAAGGGAAAATTTACGCGCTTGTGGGACGCGGGTTATCAGAAATTTCTGCTGACCGACGATGGCCACAAAGTGCCTGCACTGGCTTCGCATCTGGCAAATTTGCGCAAATTCAACGAGGAGTTGCGCACCGCTCTGGGCGTGCCTACTTTCTATAACGAAGCGCTGGGCTCAGTGAGCCAGGTGAGCGTCTACGACCGCGTCAAAGGGCGAGTCGGAGACGTTCCCGACAAAACAGTCGGAGCGCACAGCGCCGATGGCGATCATTAGGTCGCCGGTTCATACCGCGTTGCGCAGCTGGCGACGGAACTTTGCCGGGTCCACGCGATGCTTCGCCGCTTTGCGGGAGCCGATAAAAATCACTGGGATGTCCGTGCCATATCTCTGCCGCAAGACCGCGTCCTCATCGATGTTGACCTCGCGCAGCGTGGCGCCGAATTCGCGGAGCAACGGCCCGATCAATGCTTTCGCTTCCTCGCAGAGATGACAACCCGGACGCGTGTACAACGTAATCAGGCGAGGTTCGCTGGCCGCGAGCCGCTCATCTTCCGGGCTGCCATTCATGATTTGCATTCGGACAGAAGTCGCGATGCAGCCTTTCAAATGGAACCGGCGTCCTTCCAGTAGCACAATGGCGAGCCCGAGTTTGTTCCCAGACCGCCCGCTGCATGCACTCCCAGTCAGCGGCATTGTAGCGCAGCAACGCAGCACCGGCAGGGGAACCCGGGCATAATGCAACTGGCAAGTGAGGAGGCGCAAACAATGGGTAGAGTCGTGGCGCTGATGGACGATTTATTTTTTCAAATGAAGCTAGCGGAGACGGCGAAGCATCTCGGCGTTGAGGTGAAAGTGGCGACCACCGCCGATGCGTTGTTGCCCTTGCTGGATTCCCCACCCAAACTGCTGATCGTGGACTTGAACTCGCGAAGCCAGCCGATCGCTGCGATCGAGCGGCTGCGTGCCGCGAAAAATGGAGTGCGGGTGGTCGGCTTCCTTTCACACGTACAGACGGAATTGGCCGCGCAGGCGCGCGCCGCAGGTTGCGATGAAGTGATGCCGCGGTCTGCGTTCACACAAAATTTGGCGGCCATACTTGCCGCAGCGAAGGATTGACGTGGTGCGACGCGCTCGCTTGCTCGGGCTAGCTCTTGTACCGGGGTTGTTGTCTTTCGCCTTCACGGCGGCCGCTCAGGAACGGGGTGCTGCTGCGGCACAAGCCGACACGGCAGCCGCTCCCATGAAGGCTCCCGATGCGCCAACGGCAGCCTTGCGCGACGCGCTATTCGCGGCTTGTTCGCAGAGCGAGCAATCTTTCTCCAAGTTCCTTACCGCCCGAAACGTGGACACTTTTACGCACCTTACGGCGTCCGCCCGCGTCGGGCTCATGAAGCGTTTCGTGCTGTTGAATGAGCCAGGCAAGCCGTCCCTGCTCCCGACGGGCTCCGGACGTCCAGCCATCCGTTGTGAAACGCCGGCGGGAGCCGCGGAGTTGCAAATCGGCGGCGCGGAAATTTCGGACAGTCTCGCGTTTCTGCCGGTGGAAGTGCGGGAAGCCACGGATACGACAGGCGCGAGCGCGATCCGCGTGCAGATGGGGCTGGTGCGAGAAAGGAACGATTGGAAACTGCTCTCCGTTGGACTCGTCTTGCTAGACTTGCCGGCCCTTGCTTTTGAATGGGACGCCGCGGAGATGGAGTCGACCGAGCGTGCGGCTATCGATGGGTTGAAAAAAATCGCGGAAGCGGTTGAATCCTATCGCCGCGCCTATTCACGCCTGCCGGAATCACTCGCGAAGCTTGGCCCTCCACCGCGCGGTTCGGCGGCCGGCCTAGATGCCGCCGGACTCTTGGAGGCGAATCTGGCCTCAGGCATACGAAGCGGTTACAAATTCCGCTACGTCATCTCAGGTGGCAGCAGTCTTGGCGCTCCGGCGAAGTACGAATTGGCGGCGACCCCAGAAACATACGGGCGAACAGGCCGCCGCTCATTTTTCCGGGACACTAACGGCGGTTTGCACGGCGCGGATCGCCAGGGAGCGGTGGGCAGCGAAGTCGACCCGCACATTGAATGAAGGTTCGTCCCCGGAGGTACTCGATCGCCGAGTGGTAGCGGCGGACAAGTTCAGTCGGTAAGGTGCGTCTTCGAAGTTCCAAACCTCATTTGTGCGCGGGCACAGTTGGCGCTACCATCGGGCACCCACCATGCGATGCGCGGCTCCAATATGCGTGCCTGTCCTTATGGTTGTCCTAGCCCTGCTGCTTCCACCGGCGTTTGCGGCCGCGCCGCAAATTGACTCGGTCTACGGACCGCTTCCGGTCTTCGAGCTGCACAGCGGCTTCTGGATCAATCTCCATCACCGGCTGTATGAAGAGGCGCGGCAGCAGCGCAGCGCGGCTCCCGCCGGGAGCGCAAAGCCCGCAAAGTCAGGCAAACCCACCTTGCAAGTCGCGCCGGGTGCGAAGGTCACGCTCACCAGTTCCGAGCAGCGGGCCTGGGATGACGCGGTCTCTTACTATGCGGCGAATTATGCTGACAAAGACTTGCTGTTCAGCACGGAACTGGTGCTGCTGAAGAATCAGCTGGGCGATTTCGAGACTTGCGACGAACTTTCCGGTACGAAAAAAAAATCCTGCGATGCCGGGTTGCCGGCGAAGTTGACGCAGATTCTGGAAGGCGCCGCGCCCGTCTACCGAGCCCACCGCTGGCCCGCCGATGATCGAGCGAACCGCGCTTGGATCAAGCGCGCGGCCCCGCTGGTGCGCGAGCAGGGCGTCGGTTTGTCGCACCGGCTGGCGGACATCTACCAAACACAATGGCCAAGTGAAAAAATTCGCGTCGACGTTAGCGGCGTCGCCAACGCAGCGGGTGCGTACACCACGCTCGACCCGCTGCGCGTCACTATTGCCAGCACGGACGGGCGCAATCAGGGTGCGGCTGCGCTGGAGGTGCTCTTCCATGAAGCGTCGCACGGAATCGCCATACCAGTGGAGCTAGCTATCGCGCGCGAGTGCCGCCAGCGCGACAAACCGATCCCGCGAGACCTATGGCACGCGCTCATCTTTTACACGACAGGCGAGGTAATCAAGCCGCTGATGGACACCGAGGAAGCATTAGACGACCGCACATCACCGAGCGGGTCAGGGGGAAGCACTGCGTCGCCGGGCGGCCGGGGCAGTTCGGGAGATAGGGACTACACTCCCTACGCCAAGCGTGAGGGACTCTACCAGCGCGGGTGGGAAAACTACCTTCAGATCCTAACGCGCTACTGGGAACCCTATCTGGAGGGACGGGTTACGTTCGACGACGCAATTGCACACATGGTCTCCGCGCTGTAGGTCGATGCGTATTGGCCGTCCCCGAGGCTACTATCTGCCTCTTGGATGGCGAGTACTGGAAATTTGAATCCAGAGTGTTATACTCCGCGTGAATACCGGTTTACCCCTTGCCTGTCCACCTCCAGTCTTTGGGCAGGCACCGCGGCACGGTTCCACGGAGGTTACGATGGAAGCGACGCTTACGGGGCCCATTTTGTACCTTCTGATCGTCTGGGGAATCGTTACAGCCATATTTCTAGCCTTGCTGCTGTGGCGGAGCATTCTCACAACGCATGAGGATGATCAGTTGTGCATCGATGCGGCGGGCGATCACATCGCTCAAGAGCAGCGCGAGTTGATAGCGAAGATCACCAAGCTCTCAAAGCCGATTGCAACAAGCGGCATCGCAGCCGGAGCGCTCCTACTGTTGATTGCCGGCATGTGGCTGTACGAAGGACTGAAGAGCTTCTAGCCGCCGGCCGAGCATCAAGAGGCGGGAGGTTTCCCTGGCTGCGTTTGTGGTGTGTTCCCCGGAACGGCTGGTTGCAGCGGCTGCGTGGTAGTCGGCGCAGCCTGCGCGACGGATGTGTGATTGTGCACGATTAGCCAGTGGTCGTTGCGCTTCTCGAACACGAGAGTGGTTTGCCCACGAGCAGTCATTGGCTGGCCATCCACCGTGCCGCTGAAATCCCACTGATAGCATGCCCACCCTACTGTCCCGCTCACCTTGATGTAGGTGTTCAAGCGGTCGAGACGCACCTGCTGCATGCGTGTGCGTGTCAATTGGTACAGGGGCAGATAGTTGGACCAACCGAAGACGGGAGGCGCCCAGAGTCCGCTCACGAAGACGGCATCATCGGCATAGGCTTGGCGCAAGCGGTCGACGTCGCCGAGCTGCCAGGCCCCCAACAGTTCTGAAATGTTGTAGTCAATCTGCTGCTCGTCGGGCATGGGGATGGTGGTGTGGGTTTCGGCGGGCGCGTTGGAGTCCTTTTTCTTCTTTTTTTCCTTCTGCGCGGATGCCGGTGACGTCATCGACAGGAAAATCGTAAAACAAACGGTAAGCGTGAAAAGCGCACGCAAGCCGCGCGCAGACGCAGGCACAGGCTTTGCAGCCATCGGAGTGCTCTCCCTAATCTGAAGGTGCAGCCCGAAGAATAGCATGCGAGCGCGGCCGCGAGTCTTTGACGTGCGGTTCAGTTACCGCGCCAACGATTCAGGAAAATCTGCCGATAGCGGGAACTTGTGGGCGCACCGCGCGCTGACGTCTCTGAAATTCAGGAACAAATAGATTGCGGCACGGCATCGCTGAGTTCAACGCGGCGGCCGGGAAGCGCTAAGAAGGTTGACGAAAAGACGATAGGCGCCAGGGACTCCTTCCGGGAGTTGGCGAAAGAAGGCAATGCCCGTGTAGATGTACAGGCCTTTGCCGTAACGAGCATAGACGAGAGCGCCGTTCAGGTCCGGCTCGCCAGGATCGTGCATGGCGAGAAGCGGCGTGTATTTGGAGTCGAATTGCGTCCAGAAATAGAGGCCGCGTTCCTGGACCCAGCCTTTGAAGTCGCTTTGCGCGATCTTGTTCGGGCGATTCAGAAGCGGATCGTTCGGCTTGAGAAATTTCACCGGAGAGTTTTCGTCGGTGATGCGCGGCAGAGGACGCAGGGCCGGGGTTGCGCCTTCCTTTACGGGGGGCGCAGGTGGAGAGATCAGCGCGGGATAGGGCGCGAAGGAAAATTTGTCCCAAACGAAATCGCGCTGGTATTGCACCAGGAGAGTGCCGCCTTTCGCAGCGTAATCGAGCAGGCGTTGGTTCACGGCTGGGAGCTCGGGACGCAACTCGTAGGCGCGCACACCGACGACCACGGCGTTAAATTTGGAGAGGTCACGGAAGGCGAGCGCTTGCGCATCGAGCAGCTCGACGTGAATGCCAAGCATGCGCAAAGAGTCGGGGATGGGCTCGCTTTCCGCGGTGATGTAACCGACGCGAAGGCTTTGCGGCACGTTGATAGCAAAGGCGTGGACGAGACATTGTGCCGGCTCCGCCCAGAGCAGCGTGGGCATAGTTGCCAAAGGTTCGAGCGAGAGAGTGAACTTTTGATCTTTGCCGCCGGGACTACGATCCGCGGTGTTGTAGGCGCGAGCGGAAATCTTGTAGTTGCCGGCCGCGAGCTTGAGAGGCAGCGTTACTTTGAAGCGAGCGTATTGGTCGCCGACACCATTGAAGCTGAGGGTCACTGGAGTGCTTGCGCTCCAAAGGCGCGGTGCGTCGAGACCGACGCTGACCTTGCCGGGTTGCGTCGCATAGGAGTGGATGCGAAGCAGGACGTCGAAAGGTTTTCGCGGCCGTGGCGGCTTGGCCAGAACGCTGATGACTTGCGTTGGCTCGACGGCGAGGGTGTACGGCGGCACCACGCGAGGAGCAATACGATCCGCGCGCGTGGAGGTGGCCCGGATGCTGGTGACCGGAGAAGCGGCAGTGAACGAGTAGCCATTGAGCACGACGTCTTGCGTGGCAGTTACCAGCGGCGGTGGCTCGGGAAGTAAAGCGGGAGAAGGCAGGCCCGGAGCATTAACCGGGATTCGCTGAGACCAAAGAAGCCACTCGGAACCGTTTTGCGGAAACCGCAAAGCCTGTGGGATAGAGACCGTGAAGCGAATCGCGCCGTTCGGTTCCGGGTCCTCTTTGACGATGTTCCAGTCCGGAGGAAGAGTGAGGCTGATTTTCCGGAAGTCGCCGTTGAGGGCGTCGCGGTGATGCGGCTCGACGTGGACGGTGAACGTCTCCCCGGGAACCAACTCGCTACGATCGCAGATTGCATCGAGCCGGACGCCGGCGACAAGAACCAGCGCGGCGTTGATTTTTTCACGCTTGCGGTGAATGCTCTGGAAAAGGGACTGGACCGGAGCGGGAGTCTGGCTCGAAAGAGCGGGCAGCGGAATTTGGTCAAGCTTTTTGCCGGCGGCGATCAGGAGATCGGCGGAAGACTTCCAATCCAGGCGGAGGGCGGCGCCGCGTGCGGCAACGAGGGAAGAATCAACCGCACGCATGAGGGGATCAACACCCCGGTTGCCTACCTCGAAGTCCTCATCGAGCGGGCCGAGGGGTACGTTGAGGGAGGCGATGTCGAAGTCACCACCGTCTTCGCGCTTGAGCGTGATGGGGCGGCGGAGAAAGGGTGAGTTCAAGAAGCCGGTGATGCCCTGGGTGCGATGGTTGGCGAAGGCATCGAGACCGATCTCGCGCCAGGATTTTCCGTAGAGCGGAGAAACATCATCAAGGGGCAGCGGGTAGCCCTGCGGCTTTTCGCTGCGATCCACATCGAGCAACAAAATTGCGCGGCGGGCGCCCCAGGGCGCGGCGTCTTCTTGTCCGGAAGATGAGCCACGGAGCTCGTAATTGGGATCAGCCGCAAGCTGTACCGCTTTTGGCGTGAGAAGCCCGGCGGCTTGATGGTGACCGTGCCCGGTGTGAACGCCACCCCAGCCGTTGATGACAATCGTTGGCCGGAAGTTGCGGATGACCTCGACCATGTCCTGTAGAACTTCGTCGCCCCAGACTTTTTCTGTTTCCTCCGGAGTTTTGGAATAGCCGAAGTCTTTTGCGCGAGTAAAAAACAGTTTGACACCGTAGCCGCGTGTAGCGGCCAGCAACTCTTGCGAACGAATGAGGCCGAGTTGTGGAGCTTGCTCCGGACCGAGATCGTTTTGTCCGCCTTCACCACGTGTAAGAGAAAGGAGCGCGACTTCGGCGTGGAGGCCGCGGGCGAGATAGGTGAGCACAGCAGCGGATTCGTCGTCGGGATGGGCAGTGATATAGAGGATACGAGTGGTGACGCGGGCGTCTTCGATGGCTTCGACGGTTTCCGGAAGCCCCGGACCGGTCCCGGGGGCCGGAGGGAATTGGGCCTTGGCTCCGGGGACAAAGATCAAAAGCAACAATAGGTAGACGACAAAAAGGCGCACAGCCAGAAATGGCTGTGCCACACAGACGGGCTGCTCCACCTTGTTTGGCTGTGCCGGATTGCAAATCTTCATTGGGCCGCCCCGGCAGGAGGCACGGCGAACGGCCATTCTTTCCGAAGGCGCGACTGCACGAGAAAAACAGCGAGTCCCAAAAGAATCACGAATAACCCCCACCAGACAGCTTTTCCGGTCCGAAGAAAGAGCCAGATCCAGCCTACGATAGTCAACAGAGCGGGCAGCGGATAGAACCACATCTTAAACGGCAAGCGCTCCGGAGGCCAACGCCGTCGCAAAAGCATGACGCCTACAGCCTGGCCAATGAACTGAATGATGAGGCGCATGGCGAGGACGGCGGCGATCACGGTCCTCAACTTGAAGAGTAGCGCGAAGAGGAAGGTTAGCGTGCCGAGAAAGAGGAGCGAGATGTGCGGGAACTTCTTCTGTGGGTGCAGGCGTGCGAAAACGGGGAAGAAGTTTCCGTCGAGCGCCGCCGAATATGGAACGCGGGAATATCCGAGCAACGAAGAGAACACCGAAGCGAATGCGATCCAGAGGACCATGGCAGTGGCAAAGCGTGCGGCCCCGGAGCCGTAGAGCTTTTCGACAAAGGCACTGACGATGAATGGGGAATCCTGGGCTTGCTGCCACGGCAACACGCCGAGGATGCTGGTCTGCATGGCGAGATACAAAACGGCGATGCCGATTATAGAGATGAAGATGCCGCGCGGAATATTGCGCGCAGGATCGCGGATTTCGCCTCCGAGATGGCAGATGTTGTAGTAACCCCAGTAGGTGTAGATAGTGTTCACGGTCGCGGAGCCAAGAGTCGCAAAAAACAGCCAGGAAAAATCCCAAGATCCCGGCGCGTAGGTGAAAACGAGGCGCGGTTGAAAGTGCGTGGCGCCGCCCCAGATGAGCCACAGGATCGTGCCTACAACGCCGACCCAGAGAAAAAGAGAGATTTTTCCGATGGAAGCAATGCGGCGATAGAGAAGGATAACGAGCAGAATTACGAGCGCTCCGGAGACCGCTTTCTGTCCGTATTTTCCAAGCGGATAGAGGTAGGAAGCATATTGAGAGAAACCGATGGCGCCGGAAGCGAGGCTCAGGGGAGCTTGAATCAACGTCTGCCAGACGAACAGGAAGGACATCAAGCGCCCCATGCGGCCGGGGCCGTAGGCTTCGCGAAGGAAAACGTAGCTACCGCCAGCCAGCGGCATGGCCGCGCCCAGTTCTGACCAAACAAAGCCGTCGAGCAAGGCGAGCACTGCGCCCGCGGCCCAGGCCAGCAAACACTGCGGACCACCCATGGCCTTGATGACCAGCGGGATCACGACGAAGGGCCCGATCCCGACCATCTCGATCATGTTGAGGGCAACGGCTTCTTTGAGACCGAGGGCGCGTTCGAGATCGCCACGCTCGCTTGGAAGCGCGGTGCGTCGTGCAGCGTTCTCGGAAGGGTTCATTGCGCCGCCGAGAATAGCAAATGCGGAGCAAGGGTGCGAATGCAAGCCATTTCGTTTTGCAACTCTATTGGAACAGCTTAAACTTATTCGGCGCGGAGCTTGAAAAGCTACGGCCGGATCGTTTCGTCGTGCAACGACTTCGAATCATTTCCTACGTGTGGGCGACTTCCCTGTGCAGCGCGGCATTCTTCACCGCGCAGGTTCGGGCGGACAAACTGCGGGTAACACCTGAGGTATTGGCTGCAGCCGACCAGATTTACTCCGGCGATCTCCAGGGCGGTCGCGAGACAGCGTTGCGACTCCAACAAGAGCGGCCCGAACATCCCATCGGATACCTGCTGGAAGCGGAAGCGCTGTGGTGGAAAATCTGGTGCACTTCCGCGGAATTCAAGTACGGGATGAGCTTTCCGCGGCATCGTGCGAAGCTGGCAGCCGACCGGCACTATCTGGAATTGGCGGCAAAAGCGTCCGCGCTCGCGGAAGGCGATATCGCGCAGCACGATACGGCGGAGATGGAATTTTACGCGGGCATGGGCGACGCACTGGCTGCGCGACTCTATGGCCTGCGCAACGAAGGGCGCAACACGGCGCGGGCGGGTGTGCGCGCGCGCGCGCATCTGTTACGGGCGATGGCGATGAACGCGGAACTGGCGGATGCGGACCTTGGCCTCGGCCTCTACAACTACTACGTCGATACTCTGTCGGCTGCGGCGCGCGTCTTGCGATTTTTTATGGGCATTCCCGGAGGAACCAAGAAAGAAGGGATCCGCCAGCTGCAGGTTGTCATCGAAGAGGGCGCACTGGTGCCACCCGAGGCGCGCTTTTACCTGGCGATCAATCTTCATAACTACGATCAGCAGTATGCGCGGGCGCTGGAGGTAATCGGTCCGCTGGTGGAGAAATATCCGTCCAATGCACTCTTTCAGTTGGCGCAGGGCGATCTTTTCGCCAAGCTTGGCCGGAAGCAGCAGGCTCGCGACTGCTACCGCGCGGCGGGCGGCGCGGCACTCAACGATCCGGAGTGCCGCCGGCACGTGCAGGAGCTTGTGGAGGCATCGCTGGCGGCCTTAGGTGACGAGTGAAACGACAGTTGTACAAGTATCTGGCGCATTGACCTCGTCCCGCCCGGAATGGTAATGATGTAGGGTTGCGCGAGGCTTCCATTGCGTGCTGAGGCGCGCGCCACGGCCGAGTGCCGGGCATATTTCAGACAGGCACGGCGGGTCAACGCGCAGCGCGAATTCTGCATCACACCCCGACAGCAGTGTGGCAAACGCGGATCTTAGCGGAATGCCCGGGTGGTGGTTCCCTGGGGACCACCGAGCGAGGCCGGTCCTCGCGTCACACTCGACGATGAAGGAGTATTCATGAGGCGGTCTTGGACAGCACTGGCTGTCGCACTGTCGGCGATTCTCGCCGCGATGGGTTGCAATGACTATGGCAACACGTTCCAAGTGCCGACCGGAGCGACCATCACCGCGCTTTCCCCGGCCAATATTACGGCGGGAAGCCCTAGCTTCACCTTAACGGTCATTCCAGCACCCGGCACCGGATTTGTTGCGCAGACGGTCGTGCAGTGGAATGGCGGAACTATTGCGACCCAGTTGCAGACCGACAGCGCCGGCAATATCATTGGCATAAGCGCTACGGTTCCGGCATCGCTGGTGGCCAAGCCGGGGACCGCTTTTGTCCAGACGCTGAGCCCACACTCCGGCGCGGGGACCAATGGACTCTCCAATACATTAGCGTTCATCATCAATCCGGCGGGAAATCCGCTGCCGGCCGTGTCTTCCCAATCTCCGAGCTGCGCCGTTGCGGGTGGCGCGGCGTTCACTCTGACGGTTACGGGCAGCAATTTTCTTCCCACATCGGATCCGTCAGGAGGCTCGCAGGTCTTGTGGGGCGCGGGTGGATCGCAGACGACTTTGACCGGGACTAGCGTCACCGGCGCAACCCAGATTCAAGCAATGGTAAGCAGCACGCTTATCGCGAACCCAGGGACGGCCAATGTAAGCGTCTTCAATCCGCCTGCACCGCAGGGGGGCAGCGGGAGCGGAGGGGGCGGCACGAGCCAAATGAGCTTGCCGTTCACGATAGCGGCTGCCTCTTGCCCCACTCCAAGTGCGCGCCCTGTGGCGGCGGTGCGAAGCGCGGCAGAGGAAACTCCTGCAGTGAGTGCGGATGGGCGATTTGTTGCGTACACTGCGACGCGAAATGAGCACGCACAGATTTTTGTTCGAGACACGTGCCAGGGGGCCACGGGAGCGTGCCAGGCTCGGACGTTGCCGGTTTCCTCGGGGACGGATGGAGCCGAGGGCAACGATGATAGCGGGTCGCCTTCGATGAGCGCCGACGGGCGCTACATTGCGTTTAGTTCCGCGGCCACGAATCTGCTGGCGGAAGCGCCGGCGGGACGTCAGATTTATTTGCGCGATACTTGTTTGAGCGCGGATGCATCTTGCGCGCCTTCGACGCAGCTCGTCTCGACCGATTCGCAGGGCGCGCTTGTTGGAACGGAGGCGATTTTGCCTTCGGTTAGCGCGTCGGGAAGGTTCGTGGCCTTTGTTGCCGTCACACCAAGTCACACAAGCAGCAAATCGGCCAGTTCGGCGAACAGCGCTGCTGGGATCGCCAACAGCGGGTTCCGCCAGGTTTTTGTGCGCGACACTTGCCTTGCGGCGACCAACTGCACGCCGAATACGTCGCGCATCTCGCTGCAGCCCGGAGATTCTCCCGCGACGGAAGGCAAGCCTCCGGGACCAGCAGTAAGTGGGAGCGGCGAGCACGTAGCAATTCCCGATGCAAAGAGCTCGACCGTATTCGGTCGCGCTATCGCTATAGACGATCGCGTTTTTCTCGCCTTAACCGGCAAACAATAGGTCTTCGGCGCGAATCCACCGCTAGTAAAATCGCACCTTCACATCCGGCCGCTTCTCAAGGTGCACGGAATCGATAAAGCGCACCTGGCGGTCGTCTAGCGTCAGAATCATGGAAGTAGTACGCACGCCTTCGCCGAAGAACCGCACGCCTTTGAGCAAATTCCCGTCCGTGACGCCGCAGCACGCGAATATCATCTTCTTGCCCGGCGCCAAATCTTCTGTGTCATAGATACGTTTTGGATCTTTCACACCCATCTTGGCCAGCCGTTCGTTGTCTTGCGCTTTCACGGGCACCAATCGCGCGAGGATCTGGCCGTTCAAACAACGCAGCGCGGCCGCTGTCAACACGCCCTCGGGAGCGCCGCCGGTGCCCATCACCGCGTGAATGCTGGTCCCCACTACGGCGGCAGAGATTCCCGCGGACAAGTCGCCGTCTCCGATCAAGCGGATGCGCGCACCGGCCTTGCGAATGTCGGCGATCAGCTTTTCGTGGCGCGGGCGGTCCAGGACGATGATCACCAGGTCCTCGACGTCGCGGTCCAGGCGCTTGGCAATGGATTTCAAATTGTCGGCCACCGGAGCATCGAGTTCGACCGCGCCCTTGCACGACGGTCCCACCACGATTTTTTCCATGTAGATGTCGGGCGCGTGCAGCAATCCGCCCTTTTCGCTTGCAGCCAGCACGGCGATCGCGCCAGCGGCTCCCGTGGCACAAAGATTGGTGCCCTCAAGTGGATCGACGGCAATGTCCACTTCCGGGAACAGCGCTTTCGGCGCATGCGTCGCCAAGCCAACTTTTTCGCCGATGTATAGCATCGGCGCCTCGTCGCGTTCGCCTTCGCCAATGACGATGGTGCCGTCCATCTCCACGGCGTCCATGGTCTTGCGCATCGCTTCTACGGCCACTTCATCCGCCTTATGCCGATCGCCAAATCCCATGGTGCGGGCCGCGGCGATCGCGCCGTTCTCCACCACGCGCAGAAATTCCAGGCTGAGCTGCTCTTCCATGCTTCCCTCCGAAAACGCCTCAGGTGAATATCGTGGCTCGGTTTGCAATCGGGCGCAAAGGTTCCCGCCCGCGATGCTTCTATGTTGTGCAGTCCCGCTTGGACGGCAGGCTATGCTAGACCAAACCGGGTGCGCGCGTCGACACGCCTAGCTTGCCTCTGAGGCACCCGGATGATGCTAATGGAGTATGATGCCCGCGATGAAATCCTTTCCATGCCTTCTTGTTGTCTGCGCAGTTCTGTGTTCCGCGGCGGCGCGCTCTCAAAACAAAGACGTAGGTATACGTCGCGATTGGCCGGTGTGGGGTGGCGGTCCGGAAAACATGCACTACTCACGCTTGGCGCAGATCAACCGAAGCAACGTCAAGAAGCTGGCCGTGGCATGGGTGTTCGATACCGCCGAGCCGGGCGGTTTGCAGACCAGCCCGATCATCGTCGGCGATGTGCTTTACGGAATCACGCCAACACAAAAGATATTTGCCCTGGATGCCGCGTCGGGTAAATTGCTTTGGAAATTCGACTCGGGGATCAACGGCACGCAGCCCGACCGCGGTTTAGCTTATTGGTCTAGCGGAAAAGACAAGCGAATCCTCGCCGGAGTAATGAATTTCGTTTACGCGCTAGACGCCGCCACCGGCAAGTCGATTCCTGCTTTTGGCCAAAATGGACGAATCGATCTTCGCAAAGATCTGGGACGCGACCCCGAGAAGCAATCGATCGCTTTGACTAGCCCGGGAGTCGTGTACAAAGACTTGATTATCGTGGGAGGGCGCAATCCCGAAACCCTTCCGGCTCCGCCCGGTGATGTGCGCGCCTACGATGTCCGCTCCGGGAAACTCCGTTG
>WNFP01000921.1_pt1 | contig 22861 bp, 23 predicted proteins | sample 5400201 | NCBI WGS metagenome assembly WNFP01 (sample SAMN13153355, study PRJNA577476) | soil metagenome | isolation source: 115 cm saprolite under Madrone tree | place: USA:California | collected 2016-06-14
CGCCGGTCGAGTTTTGTCCGAACAGCACGCCTTGCGGCCCTTTCAGCACTTCGACACGCTCGAGATCCAGCCCTACATTTTGGGTAAGGACGGGAAACGGAAGCGGAACCTGGTCCACGTAAATACTGACATCCGGATACGCGGCGAGCGTTGTTTCGTAGAAACCCACGCCGCGCAGGGAATAAACCGGGGTATCGAGCAGCGAGGCTGCGTAGGTGAACCCCGGAATCACCAACGCCAGGTCCTGCACCGAATGAATGTTTTGATCTTGCAGTGTGTTGCCTGACAACGCAGTGATCGCGAGCGGTACTTTATTGATGGATTCGGAACGCTTTTCCGCCGTCACAATGATTTCCTCGAGTCCCTGATCGCCCGCCGGAGCTCGTCCGCCGAGAGTGCTGGACCCGAGATCCGAGTCGTTGCCGGTGAGTTCCGCCGCGCCGGCTGCGATTGCGAACGCACTGAAGGACGCCAATATAGCGGCGCAACTTCTTACAACAAATGTATTTACCACGTGTACTCCCGAAATAGTATGACTCTGTCGTCTGGTGGCAACCGGGTCCTTTGCCGTTTGTTCTTGGGAGATGCAATCCGGAGAAGGCTTCTTTTATCAATCGTCGTCTCCCGTACCCGCGAGTATAGGTATCCGTTGATAGTCGCCAAAGGCGGTTATATGGATGCCTGGCATCTGTGCAGGCGATGCATAGACCGAAGCGGGCAGGGCGGTACGCCGGGTTAACGGCGCCTGGTGCGTGACCAAGTACCAAAAGGCGACACCGTATCTGACCCCATATGTGCGAGGTGGAGTAAGTACACCTATGACAGGGCCGCCGAAGAGTTCGGAAGCTACGTAATCTTGTGCAATGACCTTTGAATTAGAAAGGTTATTGACATACAGACCGGCATGCCATCCGCCGCTGACGGAGGTAAAGTTCAGTGTGGCATTCGTGAGGGAATGACCTCCCTGTGACACCGCCAGTTCATTGAATGGAGTGAAGTATGTGCGAGATGTATACGAATAATCACCTCGCAGCTTGAGATGTCCAGCATCAAGTGGCCACGCGTATTCCGCGCCAAGCCGGCCGGAATACTTTGGGGCTTGCGTCAGTTGTTTGCCCGAAAGCGATATCGGCGGGTCGCCGGGAAATGCGGGATTCGCGCTCGAATAGTTTCGGGCGGGGAAATTCGTGTGGCCGCAAGCCCAAAACGGCGCAGTGTGCTTGGGTGTCGGCGCTGTATCATCGCCAGCGATGCAAACCATCGGAGGAAACGCATTCTGCGTTGTGTCCGATGGCGCTAAATTCGACCTGCGTTATGCTCGAGCGGCGTTCGCCGCGCTTGCAGGCTTTGCACTTCTAGGCCGATTGGAGTGGCGGATGTTCGAACCTTTTCTCGGCAACTGGGTGTTCGGCAAGCCCGAATGGAGAGCTTCATGGCTTGGGCGCCCTCGATGTGTCTCGACGGTGTCGTCGAGAAGAACGAACATTGCGAAATCGATAATGGCACGGTCCAGTGCGACTATATCGCCGACTGGATTGCCGAGAACTTCGGGATGTCAACCGGCTGATCAGATTAAAGAATATTTCCAGAGTGGACTTTCGAAGTGATGTCCAATCCACCTCGTCGTGTCGTAACTGGCCACACCGCCGCCGGGCGGTCCACGATCGCATCGGACGGTCCCCCCGAGCGTGAGCAACGCATGGCGCTACATGGCGCCACGTTGCGCGAGATCTGGAATACGCGGACATCGCCCGCGCCGATCGGGCGGATAGCCTCGGAGCCGCGGGAGGAGGGCGTGACGCTGGCGCCTCCGCGCGGCGGTACTCGCATCCGCCTCTGCGATTTCGATCCTGAGCGACATGACTTCGACGAGAAAGAGCGTGCCGCGGCGCTCAGCGACTTCGCCGCGATCGGCGGCGCTGACGCGTTCCGAGGCGGCGCGGACGGATCACACGCCATGATGCACCGAACCGAAACCGTCGATTATGGAATCGTGCTGGAAGGCGAGATTGTGCTTGTCCTGGAGGAAACCGAGACCCTTCTGAGGGCCGGCGACGTCGTCGTTCAGTTCGGTACCAATCATGCCTGGTCCAATCGGAGCGGCAAGCGTTGTCGCATGGCATTCGTGCTCGTCGATGGCTCGTTCGACGCGGATCTGCGCTGAGACGGCGAGATTGCGCTTAAGACGGCGCTAATCGCCGAATGACTCAATATCTGGATGATCTGACATGATCGATACCCGCTCCCGCACCGCTTATACGGATGAGCACGCACTGTTCCGCGATCAGGTTCGCCGCCTCATCGATCGTGATCTCGTCCCTAACATGGACCGATGGGAGCGTGCCCATCTGATCGATCGTGAATTTTGGAGGACCTGTGGGGCGGCGGGCCTGCTGTGCCCTACCGTGCCGGAGGCTTATGGCGGGCCCGGCCTCGATTTCAGCTACAACGCCATTGTCGACGAGGAGCTCGGCTACGCGGGTTTCTGGGCTGGCCTCTCGCTGCATTCCGACATCGTCGCCGACTATATCGTGGCCTACGGATCGGAAGAGCAGAAGAAAAAGTATCTGCCCGGCATGGTATCCGGCGACATCGTCGCTGCGATCGCGATGACCGAGCCCGGCGCCGGTTCCGATCTCCAGGGCATCGCGACCACCGCACGGCGGGACGGCGGCGACTTCGTCATCAACGGATCGAAGATTTACATCACCAACGGATATCATTGCGATATCATGGTCGTGGTGGCCAAGACCGATCCCGCCGCGCGTGGGCGCGGCATGTCGCTCATCATCGTTGAGGCTGACACCCGCGGCTTCGAGCGGGGTCGCAACCTCGACAAGATCGGACAGCATCACTCCGACACGCTGGAACTGTTTTTCCACGACGTGCGCGTCCCCGCTTCCAACCTTCTCGGCAAAGAGAATGCGGGATTCGGATATCTGAAGAGCCAGCTTCCCCAGGAGCGCCTCTCGATCGCGGTACTAGGGCAAGCCGCCGCGCAGCGCGCGTTCGAGGAGGGGGTGCGCTTCACGCGGGATCGCAAGGCCTTCGGCAAGACGGTCCTGGATTTCCAGAATACCCGGTTCACCCTGGCCGACCTTGCGATCAAGCTGCAGGTGGGCTGGGCGCATATCGACTGGGCGATCCGCCGGCATGTGGCCGGCGAGCTCACGCCCGAGGAAGGGGCGGCCGCCAAGGCCTGGCATACCGATCTCCAGTTCGAGGCTGCCGATATCGCGCTGCAGCTGCATGGCGGCGCGGGTTATATGAATGAATATCCGATTGCCCGCTTCTGGCGCGATGCCCGCGTGCCCCGGATCTATGGCGGGACCAACGAGATCATGAAGGAGATCGTCGGTCGCGCGCTGAGCAGCGGAGTGTAGTGAGCCAACCATCGTCGCAGAAAGGTTATAAAACGTGGGTGAAAAACTCAAAGAGAAGGTATGCATCATTACCGGAACGGCGGGCACGATGGGCCGGGCGGCCGCTCTGCTGTTTGCCAGCGAAGGCGCGCGGGTCGTCGGATGCGATCTCTCCGAGCAGGGCCAACAGGAAATTCAGCAGCAGGTTCGCGCCGCCGGTGGCGTGATGGAATCGCTTGCTCCCTGCAATTTGACGGATGCGCAACAGTGCCGCGCGTTGGTCGACTTCGCGGTCGAGCGCTTCGGCGGCATCGATATCCTCTACAACAACGCGGCCATGGCCTATTTCAACTGGCTGGAGGATATGACCGAGGGCGAATGGAAAAACACCCTGAACGAGGAGCTCAACCTCGTCTTTCTCTTGACCAAGGCGGCCTGGCCTCACCTCAAGGCGAGCAAGGGCGTCGTCGTGAATACGGCTTCGGTCGTCGCCTGGCAGGCGTTCAAATATCTTCCATCGATCGCGCACAGCACCGCCAAGGCCGGAATCATCGCCCTGACGCGACAACTGGCCATGGAAGGCGCCCCACACGGCATCCGCGCGAACTCCATTTCGCCAGGATCCGTCGTATCCAATCAAAGCAAGGTACAGCTCGTGGATAAGACGTGGGCGGATTACCTCGCCAGCCGAATCATGCTCGGCCGTCCGGGTGAACCGAGGGAGATCGCAACCGCGGCGCTCTTCTTGGCCTCGAGCGACAGTTCTTATATAACGGGAGCCGACCTGCCGGTCGATGGCGGATCGACCGCCTGGTGATGACATCGGCGGATGTGATGTGGGTTATGGCGCGAAACGCTTCGAAATCCACTGCCGGCTGGTCTAGGGTTGGCCGATGAAGTACGGCCCGTACAGTGCCATCTCGGTCAGGATCGACAACGGCATCCTGCTGCTGACCCTCGATCGTCCCGAGCAACTGAACACGTTCACGAGCGCCATGATGAATGAGCTCGTGGATGTTTTCACTCTCGTGAACGAGGATGACGCCGTCCGCGTCGTGGTTGTAACGGGCGCCGGCCGCGCGTTCTGCGCGGGCTCAGACCTGTCTCCTGGTGCTGATGCGTTCGACAATCGCCGTAATCCGGATTGGTCGCGGCATGATGCGGGATCGGCGGATGAAGTGGATTTCAGCGACGAACGGGTGCGGGATGGCGGCGGCAAGGTGACTCTGGCGATCTTCGACTGTCTGAAGCCCGTCATTGCCGCCGTGAATGGAGCGGCGGTGGGCTTTGGTGCCACCGTGCTCCTGCCCATGGATATACGGATCGCCAGCACTGCCGCTCGTTTCAGTTTCCCCTTCACCCGTCGCGGTATCGTGCCCGAGTCGGCTTCCACCTGGTTTCTTCCGCGCATCGTCGGCGTCGCGACGGCGCTGGAATGGTGTCTGACCGGAGACTTGTTCGATGCCCAGCACGCGAAGGCCGCCGGCCTCGTGAGCGCGATCGTCGAGCCCGCTGGGCTGCTCGATCACGCATTTGCCATCGCCGCGCGCATCCGTGACAACACGGCGCCGGTCTCCGTGGCGCTGACCCGCCAGATGCTGTGGCGCGTCGCAGCGCGGGATCATCCGATGGAAGCGCACAAGATCGATTCCCGTGGCATCTATGTCAGAGGACAGTCGGCTGCTTCGAAAGAGGGTGTCGGCTCTTTCCTGGAGCGTCGACCACCCGTCTTCCGTGAATCGGTCTCGAGCGACATGCCGCGCTTTTTCCCGTGGTGGAAGCCGCGGACCTATTCCTGATGGCAGAGGAGTGAACTGTGGCGATCCTCGGGATAGAAAGTCTCGTCTATGGCGTGGATGACATCGATAGATGCTCCCGATTCTGGAACGACTTTGGTCTCCTCGAAAAAGCGCGCGGGCCCAACGGCAGCGTATTTGAAACAGTAAGCGCATCTCGCGTCATTGTCCGGGATCGTGCCGACTGCGGAGTTCCGGAGTGGTTCGAGGGCGATGGCGGTAAGCTCGTCGTCTGGGGCGTAGATACTGCTGATAACCTCGAGCGGCTGGTCGATGGCTTGGCTCGCGACCGCGAGGTGCGTCGTGATCTCGACGGGACGGCCTATTCGGCGACCGATGAGGGCATTCCATTCGGCCTGCGGATCTGGAACAAGCGACCGGTCGTGTCGCAGCCGGATCGAGTCAATGCGCCTGGCAATATCCAGCGGCTCAATCTTCACCGTAAATGGCGCAGGCGCGCCATTCCGAAGACGCTGAGTCATATCGTGCTTTCGACGGCCGACTATGTCGGCACTTATGAATTTTATCGGGACCGGCTGGGCTTCCGTCTCAGTGATCATTCCCGCGGGCTGGGCGTCTTCATGCGGGCCGATGGCACGAACGAGCACCACAGTATCTTTTGGTTGAACGCAAACGGGCCGTTCGTGAAGGGCAAGCCCACCTTCCAGCACGCCGCATTCGGTGTCGAGGATATCGACGAGGTCATGATCGGGGTAGGCCGGATGGGCGAGCGCGGCTGGTTTAAGGATTTGCGTAAAACGGGGGGGCTCGGGCGCCATCGCATCTCCTCCGCCATCTATTGCTACGTCCCCAATCCGAATGGTGGCGAGGCCGAATACACCTGCGACACGGATTATCTCGACGACAACTGGATTCCCCGTGTGTGGCAGTGGCAGTTCGGAGCCGCCATGTGGACCCACGATCGGCCTGCGGTCTATGGATCGATGGATGATAATTGGGACGTGCAGCTCGATCCGGATGGGCAATCGATCGAGGAATATCGCGAGGAAGTCTGTCTGAAATGAAGCCGTCGTTCGATTTACGAAACAAGGTGGCCCTTGTCACAGGAGGCTCGCGCGGGCTTGGGCGTGAGATGGTGCTCGCGTTCGCCGAGGCCGGGGCGGATGTGGTGATCGCCAGTCGCAACCTCGAGACTTGCGAGGCGGTGTCACGCGAGGTGGAGGCTCTGGGGCGTCAGGCCCTTCCAGTCGCCGCCCACGCGGGACGGTGGGAAGACAACGAGCGGCTGGCCGAAGCGGCTTTCGCTCAATTCGGGCGTGTCGACGTGCTGGTCAACAATGCAGGCATGTCGCCGCTGGCGCCATCCCTGATCGAGACAAGCGAGGCCTTGTTCGACAAGATCGTGGACGTCAATTTGAAAGGTCCCTTTCGTCTGTCGGTCTTGATCGGCACGCGAATGGCGCAGGCGAGCGGCGGATCGATCCTGACCGTCGCCAGCACCGCCGCCTTCCATCCACAGCCTGAGTATATGCCGTATGGCGCCGCAAAAGCCGGCGTCGTCAACCTGACCATGGCGCTGGCCAAAGCCTTCGGACCGACCGTACGCGTCAATTGCATCGCGCCCGGGCCGTTCCTGACCGACATCTCGACGGCCTGGCGCGATGACCAGGCCTATGCGCAATCACTGACGCTCCGCCGCTTCGGCAAGCCGTCGGAGATTGCCGGCGCAGCGCTTTATCTCGCGAGCGATGCATCGAGCTATATGACCGGGCAGGTTCTGCGGGTCGATGGTGGGAGCTGGAGCAGATGACATCCGTGCAATCGAACGATGAGGCTATCGTCAACGTCCTTTACGCTGTTCGGGACCGAATCGCACTGATCACGCTCAACCGGCCCGAGCAGCTCAACGCCTATACGCCGGACCTTGCCGTCGATCTGAAAAAGGCGTTCGCGCGCGCCGCGAACGATCCAGAGGTTCGCTTGATCATCCTGACCGGAGCCGGCCGTGGCTTTTGCGCGGGAATGGACATGAAGGTTCTTGCCGATCAGGCATCCGGAAAACTTCCCGACGGACCCGACAAGCGCCTGATCACCTTGGAATCCGCATTTTCATCGGCGGAGCCATCGATCGACGCCCATTTTACCGACGTCGAGCGCTTCAACTATTTCCTGCGCACCAGAAAGCCGGTGATCGCGGCGGTCAACGGCCCCGCGGCCGGCTTCGGTTTCATCATGGCGCTCTATGCCGATTTGCGGATTGCGAGCGAAAAGGCGGTTTTCACGACGTCCTTCGCGCAGCGCGGGCTGATCGCGGAGCACGGCGCAGCGTGGCTGCTGCCGCGCCTGATCGGCTATCCCTATGCGACCGATCTGTTGCTGACGGCGCGGCGCGTAGCGGCGCAAGAGGCATTCGATATCGGCCTCGTGCACCGGGTTTTTTCCCATGACGGCTTTATGGAGCAGGTGCGCACCTTCGCGTCGGGAATTGCGGAGACCGTTTCGCCGCGATCGATGGCGACGATCAAGGCTCAACTGCTCAAGGGCATGTTTCAGACTTACGATCAGTCGCTGGCGGATGCGGACAAGGCCATGGTCGCAAGTCTGGTGGGAGGGGACTTTGCCGAGGGAGTGGCTCATTTTCTCGAGAAGCGCAAACCGCGCTTTGCTCCTCTGACTTGATGAAGCTGTCATGACCGAGTCCTCGCCTATCCTGATCGAACGTCCCGAACCCGGCATCGCGATCATCCGGCTGAACCGACCGGACGCGATGAACGCCTTCACACCCGCGATGATGGACGCCTATCACGACGCGCTGGATACGATCGACAAGGACCCGGAAACGAGGGTCGTCGTGCTGGCCGCGAACGGACGGGGTTTCTGCTCCGGGCTGGACCTGAAGTCCGTATCACTGCAGCCGGGCGGCGAGCATCATGGCGCGATCGCCCTGGTTGCGTTGCAGGAGTTGTACGGTACGTCGGCGCCCCATATGCGGCGCATCCGCCAGCCGATCGTTGCGGCGGTGAACGGCGTGGCCGTCGGCGTGGGCTTCGCCCTGGCCCTCGCCGCCGATATCCGTGTGGCCAGCCGTTCAGCCAGGTTCCTGGTCGGCGCCGTGAAGATCGGGCTGTCTGCGGGTGAGACGGGGATCAGCTACCATCTCCCTCGTCTGATCGGCGCCAGCCGCGCGTTCGAGCTCATGCTCACCGGACGCCCGGTCACGGCGGAGGAGGCCGAACGGATCGGACTGGTATCGCGGCTGGCAGAGGATGGCCGCGTGCTCGACGAGGCGATGGATGTCGCGCGTCAGATCGTCGCCAACAGCCCCTTCGCTTCAAAGCACACCAAGCAGATCATGTGGAGCAACCTCGACGCATCCAGCTTTGAAGCGGCGAGCCAACTCGAAAATCACGCCCAGGTCGTGGCGATGCTGACGGCCGATTTCGATGAAGCCACGAAGGCATTCGTTGAAAAGCGCGCGCCGCGGTTCAGGGGCGTCTGACAAACGAGGGGGGGAAGATGCGAAGAATAATCTATCACGGCTATGGTGATCCTATCGCGGTGCTGACGCAGATCGACGAGCCGACTCCGTCGCCGGGCGACGGAGAAGTGCTCGTCGATCTCGCGGTACGGCCGGTGCACTCCGGTGACATTCTAATGGTTACTGGAACTCATGACCCCGTCCAGCGGCCCGTTCCGCCCGAGGGATTTACGCCTGGTTGCGAGGGAACCGGAATCATCGAGGCGGTCGGCCCCGGTGTCGATCCATCGCGAGGCTTCGTTCCGGGAGCTCGCGTCTGCTTCTGCGCCATCGGCAGCTGGCGGGACAAGATGGTGCTGCCCGCCGATACGCTGATGCTGGTGCCGCCCGATGTCGACGACAATTTGTCGGCGCAGTTGAGCGTCAATCCGATCACGGCCCTGCTGATTACACGCGTAGTACTCGAGATCGCGCGGAATCGGCCTGGTGGTGTTCTGCGCCTTTCGGCGGCCGAAAAAGTCCTCACGGAAGTGCATGAAGCTCGAGACGACGCGGGCATTGTCATTCTTTCAGGTGCGGGATCGATCGTAGCCAAACTGTTGGCGGCAATGTTGCGGGAGAAGGGCTTCACATGCCTCGGCACGGTTCGGTCGCAGGCCGTAGCCGATGCTCTGAGCGCCGCCATCGGGATCACGGTGGTAGCGACAGAGAATCCGGATTGGCAGAACCAGCTTCGCGCGGCTGCGAACGGTCGAACCACCTTTGCGGCGCTCGACTGCGTGGGTGGCGAGACCGGGAATGCGATGCTCGAGCTACTTTCCCCCGGCGGAACGCTCCTCAGCTATGGTGCCTTGTCGGGTGAGCCGCTGGTGGTTCGGCAGGCGCACCTGTGGATGGCAGGAAAAAAGGTTCGCGGTTTTGGGATGATCCATTGGACGCAGCTTCCCTATGAAACGCGTGCCGCTGATATGGCGGCGGCGACCGAATTCGTTCAGCGAAGCCGCCATCTCATCCCGCTTGCCGGCGAATTCCCGCTCTCCGAGATCAGGGAAGCCGTTCGCTTCTTTACACGGCCCGGGCGTAGTGGGGCGGTTCTGATTCGCTCATAACAGGCCTGGAATTCAGGCGGCCCTACGCTTCGCCGTGGCGAAGCCGGCCAGACGCTTGTGAATGATCTCATCCGCTTGCGACATGATGCGGTCGATGAGCTCCTTCACGCTGGGGATGTCCTTGATGAGGCCAACGACCAGACCGCAACTCCAGGCGCCGCTATCCACATCACCGTCAAGCATGACTTTGGGATAGACACCCGCGACATGTTCGAAGATGTCGTCGATCTTGAGATTCGCTCCCTTTTCCTTTTCGATCGCAACGATCTTTTCAACACCCGGGTTGTTGAGTACTCGCTCGGTATTGCGCAGTGCGCGCATGATGAGGCGGGTATCGAACTCGGTCGCCTCGACTATGGCCTGTTTGACGTTTTCGTGCACCGGCGCCTCCTTGGTGGCGATGAAGCGGGTGCCCATGTTGACGCCCTCGGCGCCGAGAGCGAGCGAAGCTACGAGAGAGCGACCATCGGCCTGGCCACCCGAGGCTACGAAAGGAATGGTCAACTCTTCCGCCGCCCGAGGGAGCAATATCATATTGGGCATGTCATCTTCGCCGGGGTGGCCGCCGCATTCGAAGCCGTCTACGCTCGCGGCATCGCAGCCGATCGACTCCGCTTTGAGGGCGTGACGCACTGACGTGCACTTATGGATGACCTTGATGCCGGCTGCCTTCAACTGCGGCATGTACTGTTCAGGGCTCCGGCCGGCCGTCTCGACGACTTTCACGCCGGACTCGGCGATCGCCTGAATATATTCGGGATAAGGGGGGGCCTTGAAGGAAGGGAGGAAGGTGAGGTTGACGCCCAGCGGCTTATCCGTGAGGTCCTGAGCCTTGGCGATTTCCCTTGCCAGATCTTCCGGGGTCTTCTGCGTCAACCCGGTTATTACACCGAGTCCTCCGGCCTGCGATACGGCCCCGGCAAGCTCTGCAAATCCCACGAAATGCATTCCCCCTTGGATGATGGGGTGTTCGATGCCGAAAAGGTCAGTAATCCTCGTGCGCATTTCGTGCTCCACCGCTTCGTGTCGCGGCTAATCTCACGAACCGTTGTAGACCCGCCGGCGCTGGATTTCTAACCGTTTCGCGCCATGACCTGCATCACTTCGGCCGATACCCTATCGCCCCGCCAAGCGAGGCGTCCGCTTTTCTGCAAAAGCAGTCGCGGCCTCACGATGATCTTCCGTTTCACGACAATGGGTGTGGCGAAGCGCCTCCACCTCCATGACTTCGGCCAGGGACGCCGTCTCGGCCAAATTCATCGTTTGCTTGATGTAGGACAAAGCGATTCGCGGACCGCTGTCGAGTGCGCGCGCCAGATCGCGAACGGCGTCTTCCAAATCACCATCAGCCTCGACACCGGTTACGAGACCCAGCTCGAGCGCCTTTTGCGCATCGAGCGTCGGCGAGGTGAAGTACAGGTGGCGTGCTCGCGCCGTCCCGACCAAACGGGTCAGGAAGTAGCTTCCCCCATTGTCTCCTGACAGCCGCGTTCAGCGCCGCGGGCCGGTTCATGGTGAGGAACAGGATACCGCCGTCGCGGCTCTCGAGCAGGACACCTTCGGTCATGCCCTAACGCCCCGAGAACATTGGCGGCCGCCGTGCGAAGAAAGCTGAAACTCCTTCGCGGACGTCGGCACTCGTATTTGAGATCATCGTAGCCAGCGCAGCCTCCTCGAGAGACCGATCCAGGGACCCTTCCAACCCGCGGCGCATAAGGGATTTTGCGAGCCTCACCGCCAGCGGGGCTTTTTGGACAAGGTGACGCGCGATTTTCATGGTTCGGTCTTCCAGGACGGCGTCGGGCACGACCTCGGTTACCAGCCCGAGCTTTTGCGCCTCCTCGGCGGAATAGATTTCGTTGAGCAATGTCATGCGCAGGGCTCGATCGAAACCCATGGCGCGCGGAAAGAGCCACGCGCCGCCGTCATCGGGCAACAGCGCGAACCGGCCGGAAGCATCGCCCAGTCGGGCGCCCTCGGCTGCGATCCTGAAGTCGCAGCAAAGCGCGAGCGCAAGGCCTCCTGCAACTGCCGCACCGTTGATCATCGCGATAACCGGCTTGTCGAGAGCGAACAGGGTGCGGATCACCGTGTGAATCCCGTCGCGCAACTCCGCGGCATGCCCTAGTTGGCGATCATGGAGTCCGGGAACGCTGGGATCGGTTTCCACCATGTCGCCTCCGGCGCAGAAACCGCGCCCCTGTCCGGTGACGATCAGGCAGCGCAGATCGTCGCGATCGGCATAACGCCGGAGGCCCGCCAGCAATTCGGCGCAGAGTTGCCTCGTGTATGCGTTGAGCGTGGCCGGCCGGTTCAAGCTGAGTCGCATGATGGCCGCTTCAGGCTCGTCAGCCAGCACCGTTGAATCAGATGAGGACGTCAAAGGACGCTGCTGCCTCGTTGTGGTCCATCGCCGGCGAGTTTACCGATGAGAGCATACTAAGGACGGCCGGTGCCATCGTCCAAGGCGCTTCCACAGATGCCACGCATCGGCGCAGCCGATGCCTGACGCACTATATTGGGGGAATCGCGGAATCGCGGAGGCAAGGGAGAGTTCGAGGCATGCACCTGCGCGGATTGGATATGAACCTGCTTGTTGCCCTGGATGCTCTTATCAAAGACAAGAACATTAGCCGATCAGGCGAACGCCTGCATCTCAGTCAATCAGGCATGAGTACGGCGCTCGGTCGATTGCGTGAATATTTTGCGGACCCGCTTCTCGTCCGAATCGGCCGGCAGATGGTGCTGACGCCTCTGGCTGAATCGCTCGCGGACCCGGTGCACGACGTCGTGCTGCAGGTGCAGGCGATCATCGACCATACGCCCGCTTTCGATCCCGCCCGTAGTGAGCGAAACATCACCATCATGGCTTCCGACTATGTCGCGACGACCTTCCTGCCACAACTGCTGCAGCGAGTGCACGCGGAGGCTCCCCGGATCGTAGTCGATCTGGTTTCGCAGGAGGACTATGTTCACGGTCCCCTCGCAAGAGGCGAGATCGATTTCCTGATAATCCCCGAACAGTTTGCGTCGCCCGATCATCCGTCCCAGCGTCTCTTCAGCGATACCTACGTCTGTATCGCGTGGAGCGAGAACAGCACGATCGGCGATCATCTCGATCTGGATACCTACATGGCAGCCGGCCATGTCGTGACCCGCTTCGGCGAGACGCGCAAGCCGACCATCGAGAGCTGGCTCGTCGATCGCTTCCAGCAGCAGCGGCTCGTCGAGGTGTCCGTGATGAACTTCTCCACGGTACCCTTCTATGTCATCGGAACCCAGCGGATCGCCACGGTCCACGCTCGCCTGGCCAAACTCTACAGCCAGTCAATGCCCCTTCGTATCTACCCCGCTCCCTTCGAGGCGCCGCGGGTGGTCGAGGTGGTGCAGTGGCATCGCTACAGCGACAAACATCCGGCGACAGTCTGGCTTCGTTCGTTGATGCGGGAACACGGCGCGCAGTTCACTCGCTCGTCTTTACCGGGGTAACACCCAAGTGCAGCCCGGCATCCACGGTGAGAAGCTCTCCCGTCATGTGCCGTGAGCTGCGTGAGCCCAGGAACACCGCAGACGCCGCAATGTCTTCAGCCGTTGATACAGTCTTCAACGCGGTGCTCGTCATGACACTCCGTCTGAGTACTTCGTACTCGGCATCACTCATGGCCCGCCGGAACCATCGCGTATCGATGTAACCCGGGCAGATTGCGTTGACTCTGACTTTCGGCGCCAGTACGCGGGCTAGAGAGAGAGTCAGGGTGTTGAGAGCTCCCTTGGACGCAGCATAGGCTATCGAGGAGCCCAGTCCGGTTGCCCCGGCAAGAGAGCTCGTATTGACTACCGCGCCTGGCGATGGGGCAGCTTCGAGCAGTGAACGGGCCGCGCGAACCATCTGAAAGGCGCCGACGACGTTCACGTGATAGACGTGGAGAAAATCCTCTCCCGATAGGGCATCGAGGGCCCCCTGATTGACTGCGAACTTCGTAGTACCCGCGTTGTTGTACAGCGCATCGATTCGGCCGAATCGCGACGCTGCCCGAACGAGCGCCTGACACTCGGCGTCATTGGATACGTCGGCCTTGACGACAACCGGAGTCGCGCCCTCGCCGCGAACGGCCTCGGCCGTCTCCTGCGCGTCCGCCTCGCTGCGCGAGTAATTGACGATCACCGCTTTGGCGCCGCGGCGAGCGCTCTCCACGGCAATAGCACGCCCAAGACCGGACGAGCCCCCCGTCACCAGCACAACGTGATCAGAGCAGTCTGAGTTCATTCCGGCCTCCGGACAGCGGCACGACGCGGCGGCATGCCTGTACCCCCCTTGGACCCCACCATGCGCAGTGCCAGGTGCCCCGCGTGATCGAATGAACCATTGTGTATCCCGCGGTTACGATCGGACACTCGTTTTGGCCGATGCGTCTCATCGGTGGTAGCGATTTGCTGTCGTGTTCCAACACCGGGCTCGGGCAATCCCACGGGTGAGATTCTCGGCGAAATAACGAGCAAGCATCACCTCTGCGAGCGATAGGTGATATCGCTAGGAACGCCTTTCGAGCGAACCCGGCGTTCGTATAGTCGCAAAACAATTTCGCCGAATCTTAGAACGGCGGGTTTTGCCTGGAGGGGGATTCCAAGATGAATAAGGCGACATGCGCTGGGTTATTTTGTTCGGCCATTTGTCTGTCTCCGGGTGTTGAGGCACAGTCGGTCGCCGCTTCGGATAGTGGCGGGTTGCAGGAAATCATCGTCACCGCGACGCGTAGTGAATCAAAAGCACAGGAAACGCCCATTGCGGTGACCGCACTGACTGGAAACACAATGCGGGAGGCCGGGATATCCGACGTGGATCGGCTGGCCTTGAGCGTGCCTGGCCTCAGCTTCGGCGACGAATTGGGCGAGGCGCATATTGCCATTCGCGGAATTGGCTCGGACGCGGTTAACCCGGGGGCTGATCCGCGCGTCGCCTACTATCAGGACGGCATCTATGTGGGACGGCCAACCGCCCAGCTGGGTGGTTTTTTCGATCTCGACCGGGTGGAGGTGTTGAAGGGCCCGCAGGGAACACTCTATGGTCGCAACGCGACTGCGGGTGCCATCAGTATCATCAGCCACGGCCCTACGTCCGACACGACGGGGTATGCCGAGCTGAGCTACGGCAACTACAACGAGACTAAATTCGAGGGCGCCATCGGCGGTGGAATCGCCGAGAACCTATCGGGTCGACTGGCCGTGCAAAGCCAATTTCGCGATGGCTACGGCCAAAACATCATCACCGGCAACGATATCGACAATCAGCTGTCGTACAGCGTACGTGCGAGCCTCAAATGGGATCCACTGGCGTCGCTCAGCTTTTTGACGATCGGCGAGGCTCACAAGGAGAATGATCGCAACGGCGGCCTGCATTTCCTCGGCATCGACAATCCGGCGATCCCCATTTCCGGCCTGGCGCTGGGGGGTGTCGCGCCGGCGGATAGCCGCGATATCGCCGCCGATCGGGATCCGTACACGCATGTCACCACCTACGCTCTGACGGAGATCATCACCGGAACGTTTGATTGGGCGACACTGAAATCCTACACATCGTGGCGCAAGAGCGATGCAACGTTCAGCACGAATGTAACCGGCACGAGCTTGAATCTGACTTATGGAACTTCAATCGAGAACGCCCACCAGGTAAGCGAGGAGCTGCAGCTGTCAGGCACGACCGGACCGCTGCATTGGCTGGCGGGCACGCTGTTCTGGTACGAGCACATGAACGACTCGATCGCGTTTCCGCTCAATCTTCTGCTGTTTGGCGGCCCTGACCTGCTCCAACAGGGCTATCTGGCAGCTGGCACGCAGAGCGACCGCTCGGCGGCTCCATACCTGCGACTCACCTACGACATCACGGACCAAGCATCCGTCATATTGGGGGCGAGATATACCTACGAGAAAAAAGACCTCGATCAGACATCTCAGTTCGACTTGACGCGACCGTACTCTGCGAGCAACCCCGTCCTACCGCTGCCCGGCTTCCCCAATACGGACTCGCGGAGCTATACACAAGTCTCGCCTTCAGCGACCCTCGACTACAAGCTGACTCCGGATGTATTTGTGTACGCGACCTTCACCGAGGGGTTCAAGAGCGGCGGCTTCAATGTCGGCATCCCTCAGGCTCCCTACCAGCCCGAGAAAATCAAGGAGTACGAGCTGGGCCTCAAATCAACGGAGCTGCAAGGCCGGATCCAACTGAACACCGATTTCTTCTACTACGATTACAATAACCTGCAAGTAACCGTCATTCGTCTAACCAACGCAGTCATCGAAAATGCGGCGACCGCCGCGCTGTACGGTGCCGACATTGACCTCGTTGCGTTGCCGGTGAGTAATTTGCGCCTGGACGCGAGCCTGTCGCTGCTCCACTCGGAGTACATAGGCTACAGCAGCGCCAATCCCGCTTTCCCAACGCAGCCCGCACAAAATTTGTCCGGTAATCAGCTCACGCAAGCCCCCCGCTACGAGGGACGCCTGGGCAGCGAATATTCCTGGAACGTTCCAGGCGGCGCCTTGAAGCTCCGGGGCGATTTTTCGTACACCTCGCGCACTTATTTCACGCCCTTCGACGAGCGCTCCTTGTCCCAGGGCGGTCACTCGCTGACGAACGGCAGCTTGGATTACACCGCGAGCAGTCGGTCGTGGCATGCCGGATTGTTTGTCAACAATCTGACCAACAACAAAGTAATCGCCCAGGACTACGTGGCTTCGCTGCTATTTGGCGGTCCAATCGTTGGCGTGCTGACTCCGCCTCGCACTTATGGCGTACGGGGTGGCGTTTCTTTCTGATGCAGCCCACGTCCGCGACATTACACACCGCCGCATGAACTATGGAGCTCGACGGCGAACAGGGTCTCAATTTCGCCGGCTGGGCAAAGAAGCTGACCGGTGCCGCCACGATCAGCGTCGGTTCCGTCGGCTTGTCGGGCGAATTCCTGGGAGCCTTTTCTGGAGAAACCTCGACCAGCGTCGGCCTGGATCGGCTGGTCGAACGAATCGCGCGTGACGAATTTGATCTGATCGCCGTTGGTCGCGCTTTGCTGAGCGACCCCTGGTGGGTCGCCAAGGTTCGGGCCAACGATCAGGCTAATCTCAAGGGATTCAGTCCGACGGCCATGGCGGAGCTCGTTTGACGCTGACTTCGGGTTGCGGGACCGCTTCTCGGGCCCGCTGCAGCCTTTGCTACTGTGACTCCTTCAGGCAGCGGCCGGGATCGCGAAGTTCGCCTTCGCCCAGGCGGCGAACTTCGTCGGCTGTCGGCCGGCAATTTTATTGGCGAGCGCAATTGCGTCAGCTGAATCCGGGCCGAGGTACATGTAAGCCTCGAAGTAGGCAAACATCTCTGCGGCTTCTTCAGCGTGGGGGAACCAGCCGGCGAAAATGTCCCGCGAGACCTGATTGAACGAGAGGTTGCTTCCCTGTCGATTCAGCGTGGCGATGATCTCGTTGAAGCTCAGGAGATCCCCGGCCAGCGGCAGATGCTCACCGCGTCCCGCGGCGTTCGGCTGCGCGAACGCGCCAGCCACGATGCGACCGAGCTCCGTGATGTCGCCCATGTGGATGACGCGCTTGTTCGGATCGAGCGGCAGCGCCCAGCCCAGCTTCCCATCGGCTTGTTTCTGCGGCGCCATCGGGCCGACCAGGTTCTGATAGAAGAACGGCGCGATCACAAACGTGTGGTGCGCGAATCCGGCTTCCCGCACGACGCTGTCGATCTTTGCCTTCAACGTGAAATGCGGGACATTGAACTTGCCGCCGCTGATCGTCTCCACATTCGGGAGCGTCGACCAGATGAAGTGCTGCACGCCGGCCGCTTTTGCCGCATTGACGGCAGCGACCGCCTGTTTGGGTTCGTCCGCGAACGCCTCCCAGAAGTTGGTCACGAGAAACACACCGTGCGCTCCGGCAAACGCATCTTTCAGCGTTTCCGGACGGTTCAGATCCGCGAGAACGACTTCATCAGCCAGCTTCGGATGCTTGGCCGGATTGCGCGTCAAGGCGCGCACCTTGAACTGACCACTCGCCTGCAGCGCGCGCACGACCGCGCCCCCTTGTTGACCGGTCGCGCCGACGACGGCGATGATTTTTTGAGTGTTCGACATGGCTATTCTCCTGCGCCGGACGTGTCGGCACTGCCATCACTAGGGTGTTGGCGATGAGAGCCGGTTTCTCGCCGCCTTCGATCTCGACCATCTCGGTCGTGGTCGGGACGCGTCCCCCTGCCTTCGGCTCGACTGAGAGCAACTAGACGTGGATGCGAACTCTTGCACCGCCTGGGACGGGCGAAAGGAAGGCCCACTCGATCGATACCGTATCTGGACTTTGTCGGGGCCGGAGGCCGGAGGACGATAGTTAAAGGAATTTGCACGCCACGGATCTTAAGCTCTCCGGCGGCCCGTCAAAGCTGCTTCCCGAGATGTGAGCCATCTGTGCCGCAGATCGCACGACGACCTCGGGCTGCCATCGCTGAGGCCGATATGGTGCATCTCGAGAGGCGCTTTTGTGAATTACCGTGAATGCTTTAACTTCGGTGGTCGTACGGCGCCTCTGGATTTACTTGGGGAGTGATCGCGTTGAAATTTCCATCTTCTCGCGGCACCTGGGCGCCCAGAGACTTCGGTCACGATCGCCTTGAACTCGGATCTTTTGTGTGAGCGCGACCGAAAGCAACTTCCTTGGCGTGCAGCCTGTCGAGAAACGCCATCGGTTCGACGAAGCGGCGCTCGAGCGCTGGATGCAGGCGAACGTCGGCGGATTCACCGGGCCGCTCACGGTGCTGCAATTCAGGGGCGGTCAATCAAATCCCACCTATCGATTGGACACACCGGGCAGAAAATACGTTTTGCGTCGCAAGCCGTTCGGCGTGTTGCTACCGACCGCTCATGCAGTCGATCGCGAATATCGACTGATCACCGCATTGGAGACCGTGCGGTTTCCCGTTCCGCATGCCTACGCGATATGCCGGGATCCGACCATTATCGGTGCGATGTTCTATCTGATGGAAGCGGTGGAGGGAACAATCCATTGGGACGCAGCTCTTCCGAACCTGACCTCGGATACTCGTCGCAAAATCTACGAAGCAATGATCTCGACCCTATCGAATCTTCACCTCATCGACTACGCGGCCATAGGTCTTGGCGATTATGGCCGTCCCGGAAACTATTTTGCCCGGCAAATCGAGCGTTGGACGAAACAATATCGCGCATCCGAGAGCCGACGAATCGATGAAGCGGAACGTTTAATGGAGTGGTTACCGAAGAGCATTCCCGAACAGACGCGGACTTCGATCGTCCACGGGGACTACCGGATCGACAACCTGGTGGTTGCAGGAAGCGGCGATCGGATAGCCGCCGTGTTGGACTGGGAGCTGTCGACGTTGGGTGATCCGCTGGCAGATTTGAGCTACCTGTTGATGCATTGGGAACTACCGGCGAGTGAGCGCGGAGCGCTCGGCGGATTGGCATTAAAGGCCCTCGGAATTCCGACGCGCGATGACGCGTTGTTGCTCTACTGTACAAGCACGGGGCGTTCCGGCGTACCGAACTTGGACTGGTATTTTGCCTACAACGTGTTTCGCTTGGCGTGTATTTTTCAGGGAATTGCCGGGCGGGTACGAGACGGAACCGCCGCGAATGCCAATACTGCCGACGCGGAATCCCGTACCCCGCGTTTGGCGAAGATCGCTTGGGATTTTGCGCTGCGTGCCGGCGCCTGAGAAAATAGACACTTTGGCCGCACGACCCGCCGATCATTACACGAAAGGACGGAATCCACATGTCCCTATTTGATCTGACGGACAAAGTAGCCATCGTTACGGGCTCTTCGAGGGGTATCGGCCGTGCGATCGCGTTGCGGATGGCCGCGAGCAGTCATCGCATCGCGCAAGCAGGGCTCAGCCTCGGTGACGTTGCGCGAATAGTTGATCACGACGGCCTTCGCGCCTCCCTTCGCTACCTCGACCGCGATGGCGCGCCACAAACCAGTTGAGCCGCCGGTGACCACGATGACGTAGCCGTCGAAATCCCTACTCATTGGATCTCCCCAATCATCGATGTTTCCAATTATCCTTTGCGCTTCCGGGGCATGACTTAAATTACCCCAGCACTAGTCTGGCGATTTGTGGATGATCGTCAAAGGCGTTCATAGGAATACATTGTATCTGCGAGCACGATGACCAACTTTCCATGGGGGCCAATGCATCGCTCTGAAAGATACGCAGCATCTTCAGACACGGTTTTGATAATTGTGATCGATGCTCTATCCTCGCTGTCCCGCGGTCCCCACGCCGGAGCATTTAGGGAGCTAACACTTTGGATTTTTCACTTTCGGAGAAGCAGGAACACTGGCTGAGGCGCGTTCGCGAATTCATGGACTCGCGCATCTACCCAGCCGTGACTGCCGTACGCGATGAGTTTGCCGCCATGGGGGCCAATCGCTGGCAGCCCTCGCGGAAGATCGAAGAGCTCAAGGCGCAGGCCAAAAGGGAAGGTCTGTGGAACTTGTTTTTACCGCCCTCGAGCGAGCATGACTCGGCGGAATACCTGGGAGCGGGCCTTACCAATCTCGAGTATGCCTTGTGCGCTCAGGAGATGGGACGAGTGCCCTGGGCGTCGGAAGTGTTCAATTGCTCGGCGCCTGACACCGGAAATATGGAAGTGATACACCGGTATGGGAGCGCTGCGCAGAAGGCCAAGTGGCTGAAGCCGCTGCTGGCCGGGGAGATTCGCTCGGCTTTCCTGATGACGGAACCTCTTGTCGCCTCCTCGGACGCGACCAATATCGAGACCTCGATAAGCAGGGATGGCGATGGCTACGTCGTCAACGGCCGCAAATGGTGGTCGTCGGGGGTAGGCGACCCTCGATGCAAGATTGCAATCGTGATGGGCAAGACCGATCCGAGTGCGGCTCCCCATAGCCAGCAGTCGCAGATTCTCGTTCCTCTCGACGCCCCGGGCGTGCGAATACTGCGTATGCTGCCCGTATTCGGTTATGACGATGCGCCGCATGGCCATGGGGAAGTGCTGCTCGACAACGTACGTGTGCCTGCGGAAAACCTCCTGCTAGGAGAGGGTCGTGGCTTCGAGATCGCGCAGGGTCGGCTCGGTCCAGGTCGAATTCACCACTGCATGCGCACGTTGGGTGCGGCCGAATTGGCACTGGAACTCATGGTCAAGCGGCTGATGTCGCGTGTCGCCTTTGGCAAGACCATCGCCGAGCACTCGCTGTGGGAACAGCGAGTCGCAGAGGCGCGGCGTGACCTCGAAATGACGCGGTTGTTGTGTTTAAAGGCCGCCGACCGCATGGACAAATTCGGCAACAAGAGCGCGCGTTTGGAGATTGCGATGATCAAGGTGGCAGGTCCGCGAGTGGCACTTCGGATCATCGACGATGCCATACAGGCGCACGGCGGCGGCGGTGTATCGGAGGATTTCCCGCTTGCCGCGAGCTATGCCCATATCCGAACGCTGCGCATTGCTGACGGCCCCGACGAAGTGCATAACCGCAGCATCGCTCGCATGGAGTTCGCTCGCTACAGTAGTGCCTCGTCCGCCCGATGAGTCTGCCCCAAGCCTACATCGTGGCCGCGCTGCGCACTGCAGGAGCGCGCCGCAAAGGGCGACTCGCCAACGTACATCCTGCCGACCTTGCCGCATCCGTGCTCAATGCCTTGGTTAAGCGGTCCGATATCGATCCGGCCATGATCGAGGATGTCATCATGGGTTGCGTAGGGCAGGCGGGGGAACAGTCTCAAAACATTGCACGGAACGCGATTCTCGCCTCGATGCTCCCCGAGAGCGTGCCTGGTGTATCGGTGGACCGGCAATGCGGGTCCTCCCAGCAAGCGCTGCACTTTGCCGTTCAGGCGGTGATGAGCGGGACCCAGGATGTCGTAATCGCAGCGGGCGTCGAGCACATGACCCGCGTGCCGATGATGACCTCCTCAATACTCGCCGAGCAAGCGGGCTTGGGAAGTTACTACAAGGCGCAGGGTATCAAGACGCGCTACCCCGACATTCAGTTCAGTCAATTCACGGGCGCCGAAATGATGGCCCGGAAGTACGGCTTAACGAGAGATGCGATGGATCGGTTCGCGCTCGAGAGCCACCGCAAGGCTGCGGCGGCGACGAAGGCCGGGGCATTTAACGACGAGATCGTGCCTATCCCAGTAGCGCTTCTGCAGGGCGGCGAGGATCTTCACACTGTCGATGAGGGCATCCGCTTCGATGCAACTCTCGAGCGGATTGCGAGTGTAGAACCGATCCAGCCAGGCGGGTCGCTGACCGCGGCTACCGCGAGCCAGCTCTGCGACGGCGCATCGGGGGTTTTGGTGATGAATGAAAACGCGCTGAAGGTGTCGGGGGTCGAGCCGATCGCGCGCGTGCACCACATCAGCGTGATCGGCCATGATCCTGTCATTATGCTCGAAGGCCCCATTCCTGCCACGGCACGTGCCTTGAATCGCTGTGGCATGAAGATCGACGACATTGATCTGTTCGAGGTGAATGAGGCGTTTGCTTCCATTCCCATGGCCTGGCTGCAGGCAACCGAGGCAGATCCGGTGCGCGTCAATCCAAACGGGGGCAGCATTGCGCTCGGCCATCCGCTCGGGGGCACCGGGACTAAGCTGATGGCGACGCTGGTCCACGCGCTCAAAGCGCGCGGCAAGCGCTTCGGCTTGCAGACGATGTGCGAAGGGGGCGGCCTCTCTAACGTCACTATTATCGAGCGTCTTTGACATTAGATCCGCATTGCGAATTGTTGAATTTATTCAATGGCATAGGTATCGCGACAAACACCCAGCCTACCGTGTGGCTGCGAGATCAGATGGTGGAAGTCGGATGCAGTTTAGGCGAGCCGGAGCCCGACCGCAGCTAGTGCGGAACCCATCTGAGGCAGCGATGCGGGCTATCTGAAGAAACGCCTTTGGCAATCCATGACGCTCCGCTATCTTCTATTCGTGCGTTTCGCGGGGAACCCTTTGGATGTCGTGCTTTATTTGCGCCGGGTACCAAAGAGGCGGCGGACGGTGGGGTTGAGGGGGCCGAGAAGCCGGCGGCGATCGATTGTTCCAGACATTCGTCTGCGTGGCTGGGTAATCGACCGGAGCGGGAATGTATCGCGAAATCG
>WNFP01004634.1_pt1 | contig 22846 bp, 20 predicted proteins | sample 5400201 | NCBI WGS metagenome assembly WNFP01 (sample SAMN13153355, study PRJNA577476) | soil metagenome | isolation source: 115 cm saprolite under Madrone tree | place: USA:California | collected 2016-06-14
ACCTCCGTCCTGCAACGCCGCCTGCGCATTGGCTATGGCCGCGCCGCCGCCGTGCTCGATCAGATGGAGCGCGAAGGCCTGATTGGCAAAGCCGACGGTGCTCGCCCGCGTCCCGTGCTGCAGCGCTCTTTTGAGTTGGTACAGGAGTGGGACGAACAGGAAGCTTCACAATAGCTGCTGGAGAGCGGGCATCCTGTCCGCCTGAGTGCGCAGCGTTAGCCTTTTTGGACGCACAACTAATCTTCCACACAATTTGTGGAAAACTCTGTGGAGATCGCCTCCCAACGTGTCACAACTTTTTGTCGCTACAACACTTCCAGCAGATTGCACTCGCCAGCGGCGCTGCCTGATTCCCTTTTCGATCAGTCGTTTGCATCCATGAAACAAAGGGTTGAACGAAACACCGAATTTCTTTCAACTACGGGCGCACGATTGCTCGTGTTATTACTCGCGCTCTTGGTGCTAGCTCCTGCTCACTCTGGTTGTGTGAAGCGATCGCGCGACACGAGCCTGTCTGATAAATCGAGCACCCGACTTCCCACTTCATCTCGAGCGCTTAGTCGACAGGCGAACGATCAGCAATCGGGCAATTCGCCCCACGTCGTTGACTCTTCCAATCAAACAAACGCGCAGCGGATCAATATCAACACAGCGACTATCGGAGAGATCGAGAAGCTTCCCGGGATCGGAAAAGGCTTAGCCGAGCGCATTGTCGAACACCGCGAACAATTCGGCCCCTTCCGTCGGAGCGAACACTTGATCATCGTGCGGGGAATCAGCGATCGAAGACTTCGAGCATTGCGAGATTTGATAACGGTTGGATAAGGAGAAATGCCTAATCTGATTCAGTTACGTCTCGCCGCCCGCGAAATCTTCGATGAGACACTGGTTGCCGTTGATGCGGGCGCCGCGGTGCGCCGCGCGATCCGTCTGGATGGAGTCCACTTATCCGCTGATGCGACAACGATCGATATTGGAAATCGGAAAATATATTCTGTCGCAATCGGCAAGGCCGCTTTTACTATGGCGTATGCCCTTGAGCAAACACTCCGCGATTCGTTCACGGCAGGACTCATGAGCGGCCCTCATGTCCAGACACCTGACCAAATGCCTGTGTGGAACCTAAATAGTCGCTGGCGCCAGTTCGACGGTGGGCATCCACTACCAAACGAAACCAGCTTGTTGGCTGCTACTGAGGCCTTCCGCCTTTTGCAACGAGCGAATGAAGAACGGGCCTTAGTCATCTTTCTCATTTCCGGAGGCGGTTCAGCAATGCTCGAATGGCCGATCAATGACGAGATTACGCTGGCAGATTTAAAGGCCGCGAACAAGACTCTGGTTAATTGCGGCGCCTCAATCAGCGAGATCAACGCGGTCCGGCGCGCCTTTTCCGCCGTCAAGGGCGGACGTTTAGCTATGCACGCGCAAAATTGCGATCAGATCACGATGATTGTCTCTGACGTCCCTCCAGGCGAGGAACGAAACGTAGCGTCGGGGCCAACGCTCGCGCCGCCGGATGATGCTGTGACCGCAACGGAGGTAATCGACGGGTATGATCTTCGTGCTCAATTGCCTGAGGCAGTGATGCGGGCTGTCGAGAACAACCCAGAAACGGCTGGATATGATTCCATCTCATTGCGCCAACACTTCGTCCTTCTCGATAACCAGAGCGCGCTCGAAGCAGCCGCTGTAGCTGCGAATCGCCGAGGTTTGACAACTGAGACAGCCGACGACATCACCGATCAGCCTATCGAAGAAGGCTGCCGGCAACTCGTCAGGCGACTTAACTCGCTTCGGGATCAAACCAAAGCAACGCACTCGCGCGCGAGCAACGTCGTATGTCTGATTTCGGGTGGCGAATTTGCCTGCCCGGTAAGGGGTGAAGGCCTGGGAGGCAGAAACATGGAGACAGCGCTGCGTCTGGCAACGGACCACAGCCTGCCGAGTTCAGCGCCATTCGTCGCGCTGTGCGCGGGCACGGACGGGATCGACGGCAACAGTCCCGCGGCCGGAGCAATTGTCGACAGCACCAGCAGCGAACGCGCCCGCGCGATCGGCCTTGACCCGCAAGATTTTCTCGATCGCAGCGACGCGTATTCTTTCTTTGTCGCTGTGGGGGACGCGATCGCTACCGGGCCGACCGGAACTAACCTACGCGATATTCGAGTACTATTGTCAACGTTTGAATAATCTGACAGCCGTCCTGATTCTCAGTGACCAAAAACTGTGAATGAAGAGTGAGTAGTTCGTCGCCAGCGGGGCGAGCCGCCCTTCCCAATTTTGAGCTGCTTCTCATTGAGTAGTGTCCTTCATTAGAAATGGCATTCAAGGATCGAAGAGAAACGTTCAATTGTGAAAGTCTCTCAGGTAAGGAAGGCGGGCTTGCCCCCTGTTTCGCTAGCACACAGAATTGGACGATTGGAGAAGGATGATCCGCGGACACCTGATCAAGAGTAGTTAAGACCCATCCCGTCTTGACTCCGCGTTACTCGCGGAATATAAACCTTCTGACAAAAAAGTGACTTAGGAGGTCACGTTGGCCGCTCAACTCCAGCACCCAGGCGATTCAACTTCCGAAACTGCCAGCAGCTTTTCTTTTCCAGATCTAACCGAAGCCTTACTGGCGCGACGTTACGTTCCGCCGCTTCCAGAGATCAATGAGCTGATTGCGCGCACCACGATCGCTCCGGATGAATTGTTTCCGTATTTGGGTTTCAAAGCCGGTAACTACTGCCGCCATCGGGTGATGCGGAATGAATTTGTCGAGATGCTGGTGCTCTGTTGGAAGCCGGGACAGCGCACGCCGATTCACGATCACAACGGATCGCACGGCGCTGTATTTGTGCACGAAGGTATCTTGTGGGAAACGACTTTCTCGTATGACGCTGAGGAAGGCCTGGGTTACAAAGCCAATCACGAACTGCGCGCGGGCGGTTTGACTGGTTCAGAACTTCCGGACATTCATCAAATCGGCAATCCCGATGTCAGCGGTCAGGATTTGATCACTATCCACATCTACGCGCCTCCGCTCGGAGTGTTGAAGACATACAAGCTCGGGAGCTCTACCATCGATCTATACACGCCCGCTGACCCTGATTTTTTGTGACTCGGTGAGTATCGAGCGCCCCGCGACGCTGCGCCGGCCGAGCCATGACCTTGCGCCAATCGTCAGGTTGTCTAGTATTTTATAAGCCTGCTTGTTCCCGCTGCGATAAGAACGGATCCACGAAGTCGCTCGAACAATTCCGCTTCGTGTATTTCGTGGATTGTCTTATGAAAGAGTAGCTATCTCTAAAACATAAGACACTTTCTATTTAACAAAAGTACTGACGACCAGAGCACGTCCATCGGTAACTACCGAAATCGTTCCCCGCTGACCCGTAGTCATGAGTTCCGCGCCGCTCGAGCGCCAACGCTCGACCACATCCCTGTTCGGATGACCAAACATTGAGGTCCGCCCAACTGAGATAATTGCCAGTGAGGGATGTGTAGCAGCAACGAACGCCTGGATTGAAGATGTCTTGCTTCCGTGGTGCGCAACCTTTACCAGGTCGCTCTTGAGATCTAATCCTTCTCTCAGAACGGCCACCTCGCCCTGTTTCTCAATATCTCCGGTCAATAAGAAACGCTTGTCACCATAGCGGATCAACAACATCACCGAATCATTGTTCCGCGAGGGCGCGCTTGCGTCGTAATTCGGAGGAGGCCAAAGCACCTGTGCCGAGACATCGCCAAACTGAAGCATATCGCCCGCGCCAATATGATCGACCGGCACGCCTGCTTTCCTCATCGTCGCTGCAAAGCGCAGGTATTCGGGATCATCGGCCGGCGCGCGCGCGACCATCGCACCCCGAACTCGAAAATTCTGCACCACGTCGTTAAGGCCGTCGATGTGATCTGCGTCAGCATGGGTGGCGAGCACGTAATCAACCCGATCCATGCCGCGGGACCAGAGAAACTGTGACACCACGCCCTCTCCGATCGAGCGCGTGTCACGCTCAAACAGGTCGCTCGGCACTTAAAGGATGCAGAATGATGATTGCCAGGAGGCCAGTAAATGCCAGCCCGCCGGCACGCAGCATCCTCGTCGAAACCGGGATCCTCGCTTTTGTCCAAAACGGACCTAACGGATTCCATCGGGCCAATGCAAAACTGAGAAAACCCAGCGTGACGTAATAGAGGATATAAATGCCGCCCCGCCAACCGGAGTAATGCGGCAAGCGCATCGAGGCGACGTTGAAGCGAGTAAAAGGATCAACCAGATGAATCATGACCCAGTCGATCTTCTCTGTCAGTTTAACCAATGGCGTGGCGAGCCACGGCGTCAGGTGCGAAGCCACCAGGGCCGCCAGCGCAACGAATGCCAACGCCGCCATGAGGATACCGACGACGACATTCAGCGCGAGCGAGGCTATCGAAAGACGATGAAAGTAGATCACCATCAGCGGCAACAGCCCGAGTTGCACGCTGGCGGAAACAACGACGGCGGCAAATGAATAGCGAACCAGCCTCTGTACCCGCCACTGTTCAAGCCTGGCGGCCATCGGTGTCTTAAAAAGCCGGTAACTGATATTTGACGCGGCCATTTCGGCTCGCCATTGCCGCTCGCTCCAAAACAACAATTCTGAGAGACACCGGAACCTATGTGAGCATGCGGGCGGATAAGGCGTCTGCCTTGTCGGTCTCCAGGAACCAACCCGCTGCATTTCACGCATGACTGGAACAGCGATCGAGATAATCGATAGCACGGAAAGAAAGGTCAACTGGAAAGATGGATCCAGGAGGTTGCGCGGCAGCCAAACCAACAATACCAACGCCGCGGCGCCGACTATGTTCAACGAGTTCGCGCGCCGCCACACCACGGGTGCGAATACCAGCAACGTGAACATCAACACAGATCGGGTCACCGAAGGATCGGCCCCCACGGCAATTGTGTATCCCCACATAAAAACGCCCGCAATGAAAAACTGCAAGAGCTTTCGTCTAGTCAACCTGCGAACGATCAGGATTACCAATCCCCCGATGAAAGCGATTTGCAGTCCGCTGATAACCAGCACATGAAACGTGCCGCCAGCGCGAAAGCGCTCTGCGGCTGCACGCGAAATGTTATATCGGTTGCCGAGCAAAGCCGCTTCAAGGACACCGGCAGTTTCGGCCGAGAAGTTCGCTGCGAACTCCTCTTCCAGACGCTGGCGCCATTCGTAAAGCAATGCCAAAGGGAGAAAGATACTTTCGTCGTCCAAACGCTCGATCAATAAAGGACTCTTTATTACGCCGGTGGCGTCGTAGCCTTTGCGCTCGAGGTATTCAGTCAAAGACGGGACGCCGGGGTTGCGAAAATTCTCGTCGCGATCGAGCGTAGTCATAATGCGCACTCGCGCACCGTGACGCAGTTCCAACTCGTCATACTCGTCGCGCACTTGTTTCTCGCGTGCGTGCGCGAGCAATATCACCGTGCCGCAGGCCTCGCGCTCGTCTCCTTTGAAGCTGATGCTTTCAACTCGAATGGTGAGATAGAAACTGTCGGGCGCGGGTTCGGGCTGACCCTGAATGACGCCGGTCAGCTCAACCGGCTCACCATAGGTGAACTGGCCTGCGTCGTACATTCGTGAAATGCGGTTTGCTGCCGCCGGGCGATTCTCAATAAACGAGAGCAAAGAGCCGGCGCAGACAAACGCCGCAACCAGGAAACAACCAACGAGCTTTGTCTTGTTCCAGGTCAGACATGCGATCGAGAAAAGGGTGACACTGCCACCTACGACAAGAGAGATGGATACAGATCCGGCGTAAGCCGGCAGGTAGTAAGACACAGCGATGCCCGCGGCAATCGCCACGGCCAGAGTGAGCAGGGGGCTCTGAGCGAACAGGGTCCTTCGGAGATGACCGATCCCAAGTTCGCCTCTCAAATGCTGAGTCGCCACGCATTGATTGTGGCCCCAGCGTCAAGCGAGTCCTGTTGCAATTCTCTTGGCAATCACAAGTCAAGCGATAAGAGGTTTAGAAGACGCCAGCGGCCATCGTGGCATTGGCAAGTAGCGGAAATTCTATTGGGTTATTGAAACCTTATTCGACCGTCAGATGGACTACGGTCTCAACGTGGTGCGTTTGTGGGAACATATCGAAGGCAGAGATCAAATCGAGATGATAACCGCCAGCAACCAGTTTTTTCAGATCGCGCGCGAGTGTCGCTGGGTCGCACGAAACGTAGGAGATTCTGCGCGGCTGCAGACCCAAAACCCCGGCGATGACGCGCGATTCAGCGCCAACCCTTGGCGGATCAAGTAAGACAAAATCGATTGGGTTCCCGAGCGCTTTAGCAGATTCCTGGGTCAGCCTTGATAGGTCATGGCGCTTCACATCATCAAGCCAGACACCGACGTCTCGCGTAGCCACTTCCGCATTCGTCAAACCTGCGCCAGCTAACGTCTCGCGCGCGAATTTCGCCGCCGCCTGATCTGATTCGACGCCAATCACTCGCGTGAATCGCCGCGCTAACGGAAGCGTGAATAGCCCCGCTCCACAATAGAGTTCCACGGCGGACTCACCGCCAGCTTCGCCGAGAGCAGCGTCGATCAGTTTGGGCAACAAGCCATCATTCGCCTGAAAGAAGCTGTCCGCGTTGAGGCGATAAGTCTCGGCCTGAACGGTGCGGCTGACATCTAAGACTCGATCTTCATCGACCGGAGGTGATATGGACACGCGCTCATCACCTACGACTGCGCGAAAGTCGCGTGCCTCTGGCAAAGACCCGCTAGTCATCTGCGCACGCAAACTTTCCAGAGTGCTCTGAAGTTGCGGAACCAGCACCGCACAATCTGCCACGTCGCACACATTCCGCGAGCCACTTTCAAAGTAACCCAATCTCTCTCTGACCGCGTCGTATTGCCATTGCGCTCGGGAACGATAGTGCCAGGGATTGGGCGCCGCGGTGATTTGAAAGTTGGGAATGTTTTCGATCCGCGCCAGCCGGCGCAGACAATCCCTGACGATTTCCGCCTTTGCGCCGAGCTGTGTCTGGTAATCCATCTGCTGAAAGTCGCAACCGCCGCAACGACCAAAATAAGGACAGGGTGGTTCGACACGATGCGGGGAGGGAGTGATTATTTCCTCTATCGAAGCGAAAGAGACATTTCCTTTTATTCGCTCGACGCGAATTCGCACACGATCGCCGGCCGCGGCCAGCGCCACCATGATCGTGCGGCCGTCAGCATGGGCCAGGCCCAGCCCGCCCGGCAGTATGCGTTCGATAGTTACTTCCATGGTTCGATAAACTTTCGCTTTGTCTCTCTACTTCGCAATGAAGTCAGTACCACCTGCGTGAGCGGGTAGACCGAATAGCCAACCACCTTATGTTTGATCCACTCGCTCACGCAGGTGGTACTGACCTCACGCGGCGGCAGAATCAAAGAAAGAACAGGCTGAGCCGCGGCACGCCAAAATGGTCGCGCAGTCGTTTAAGCAAAAGGTTTCCGCGCGTCTGCTCGAAAGCTGCTTTGTCCATGTGGCGCTTGTACGGCTTAATTTGTGACGCAATCTCGGCGTTTGCCGCTTCAAGTTCGCCAGCATCGATGGCCGCGCGCATAGCATCATCAAGCATGCGCTCGATTCCGGTCAAAGAGTCTTCCAGCTTTCGGGCGTCGGGTTGAGCGGCAGACGCGTAATCGTCTTTGATCTCTGACAGCAAGTTGATCGCGCGCGCGAAGGCTTCGCTTAGTTCACGATCGTTAGCTCGCCTTGCATTAAGCTGTTTCAGCCCGTCGAGCGAGCGATCAAGGTGCGCGAGGACTGAATCACGAGGAAAAGGAGAATTACTCTCGTCCGCCTTTTTTGTGTCTGCAGCTGATTCGTCGTGGCCGCCAACGCGCGACGCGAGCCACTCAGCATACTGGGCCTCTACTTCTTCCTGACAATAAAGGAGCGTCTTGACGGTTCGCTTTTGTTTCTTTGACTCGTGCGAATCAAAAGCGTGCTCGATAGAGCGCACCACCACGTGCAGTGGCACACCTCGCTCTTTCCAGCCCTCGATCAAAGCCCAGTCCATCGGACTCAGCATTAGATGCTTACCGCGGCGGCGAATGAAGCTGTCTTCGATTTCTGAGAAGTAGGAAAAGTAATTCAAGACGAAACAGTTTCGAGTTTCAGGTTTCAGGTTTCAGGTTCGCCTCCCTGTTGGGCTAACTTGAAGCCTTAAACTTGAAGCGTGAAACTCATTTCGTCCGTTCGTAGATTAGCCGCAGTCCTTCCAGAGTGAGTGTCTCGTCTACCTCCTCAATGAACTCGGAGCCGGTCGCGATCAAAGAAGCGAGACCACCTGTGGCCACTACGTGAACCTTCCCACCCAACTCATCAATCATCTTCCCCAGGATGCCATCGACCAAACCAACATAGCCATGATAGAGACCGGACTGCATCGCTTCGACCGTCGCCGATCCGATTGTCTTCTGCGGACGCTTAATTTCCACTCGTGGCAGTTTTGCGGCTCGTTCAAATAATGCATCAGCAGAAATGGTTATCCCGGGAGTTATGACTCCACCGAGATATTCACCTTGTGAATTGATAGCGTCGAACGTCGTGGCCGTTCCGAAATCCACTACGATGCATGGCGCGCCGTATTTGTAAATTGCCGCCACCGCGTCAACGATGCGATCGGCGCCCACGTCTGACGCCGGCTGATACAAGATCCTTAAGCCGGTATCAATCGTATGGTCGATAAAGAGCGGTGTCAGGCGAAAGTAGGCTTCAGCCATCCGTTTGAGGGTGAAATTCAACGGCGGCACCACAGACGCAACCGCGATCGCATCAATAACTTTGAAATCCAGCTCAGCCAGCGCAAACAGATTCCGCGCCAGCACGCCCCATTCATCAACCGTGCGTGCACGCACGGTCGTCAAACGCCAGTGAGCGGCGAGTGCCTCGCCGTCAAAAACGCCGAGCGACGTATTAGTGTTTCCAATGTCGATGACCAGGAGCATAGAGTGTAGGGGCAGGGCTTGTCCCTGCCCGCTATGAGCAAATTTCAATCGAACGGGCAGGGACGAGCCCTGCCCCTACAAACTTCCGGTAGCGCGCAGAGCCGTCACATCACCGGCTCGTACGATCCTCATCTGCCCGCCGGAGGTTTCAACCCGCAAAGCGCCATCGCTCTCCAACCCGCGCGTGGTTCCTTCGAAGGTATCATGCTCTAGAGCGACCCGCACCTGCCGCCCAACCGCATAAGAGGAACTAGCGCACCATTCGCGAATTGTATGCTCGGTGCCCAGCGGACTCTGGAGCAGGTCATAGCGCTCGGCGATTGCTTTCAATAGCGTCGAGAGAACTCGTTCGCTGTCAGGCCGGTCGCCGGTCGCGGCTTCCACAGAGGTTGCCAGATCGCTCACCGTCGCGGGCAAACTATCTGCCTTCAAGTTAATCCCGATCCCGATAACGGCCGCCGGGCCGGTTGCGGTGTCGACGGTTTCGGCCAGGATGCCGCAAAGTTTCCGGTCATCAAAGCAAATGTCGTTGGGCCATTTGATGTCTGCGCGCAAACCGCAAGCTTGCATCAGCGAGTCGCAGACCGCCAGTGCGGCCATCAAAGTAATCAGCGGCCAGACACTAATTTCGAGTCTCGGCCTCAGCACCAAGCTAAAGTAGAGTCCCGCATCTTTTGGTGATTGCCAACTCCGTTCGAGACGGCCTCGTCCCAGTGTCTGTTCGCGCGTCACGATGCACAAACCTTCAGACGCGCCCGCCCGCGCCCGCCGCATCGCCTCGAGATTTGTTGAATCGATTGAATCAAAGCGCAGAATCGTAGGCTGAAAGGGCTCGGTCATTGATTTCACCACGAAGACACAAAGACACGAAAATAAAACATGAATCGACGATAAAACGGTTTGCTGATACCTCTTTCCTTGGTGGCTTTTGTGGTTGATATTACCTCGGCAACTGCTGCGGCATACTTGCTAACGTGTACGCTAACGCCGCGACCACCGCACAGTTCTCCTGCAACTCTTTCGGATTCACTTTGTCGAGAGTATCGGCGGCGGTGTGATGATAATTAAAATAGGTGCGCGCATCCTGAATGGGTGCAAAGGTCGGCACGCCTGCAGCGCCCAACGGTTCAACATCGCTTCCTGTCTCTTCAACCAGTCGCGTGATGCCGGCTCCCTGACTTTGCAAAATCACTGCAAGCGGTTGCAGCAAAGTCAAAAGCTCCGGCTTGCCTTGCGCGTAGAAGCCCAAAGGATGCCCCGCGCCGAGATCGGTCTCGATAGCAGCGAAGTGACTGGGAATCTCGCTTTGGTAATCCTTTGCATAAGTGCGAGCGCCCATCGTTCCGTTCTCTTCGTTCATCCACGCGATGACCCGCAGCGTTCGCCTCGGTCGCAGATGCAGTTGTTTCAGCAACTGCGCTGCCTGCATCGCTACCGCCACGCCCGCGCCGTCGTCGATCGCACCACGGCCAAGGTCCCATGAATCCAGATGACCCGAAACGATGACGATCTGTTCCGGTTGTTCACTTCCTTTTAGATCGCCAATCACGTTGTAACTCATGGCGTCCGGCAAAGTTTGCGGCGTCAGCACGAGGCGCATTCGCACTTTTCCTTCACTGGTGAGATGCGCCAGCAGATCGGCATCCTCAGCAGCGACAGCCGCTGCCGGAATCTTCGGAGCTTCGTCTGCATAACGCAAAGCGCCCGTATGCGGCAAACGATAATCTGCCCCGCCCACCGAGCGGTTCAGTGCGGCAACCGCGCCTAATCGCGCGGCGGCGCTCGCTCCCATACCTCGATAGACTACTGCCTGCCCGTAAGCCGGGCCCGCGAAGCCATTGTCGGCGAGCTGCTGATCGAATTTCGCATTAAAGAGAACAATCTTTCCGGCGACGCCCTTCCGGCCTAACGCTTGTAACTCATCGAAATTGCTTACCACGACGACTTCGGCGGTCAGCCCTTCGTTCGGCGTGGCCATGCTGCCACCCAAAGCTGTCAGAACGATCTTTTGGGTAGTACCGGGAGCCATGCTCGGATACTCCGTCAACACGGCAGTCTCTTCGCCGCGCACCCAATGCGGCACCATCACTTTTTCCAGTTTCACCTCGAGACCAAGTTTGCGAAGTTCCGCGGCGACGTATTCAACGGCGGCCTGTGCCTGCGCTGAACCACTCAGCCGCGGACCGATGTTGTTCGCCAGATGCGCGAGTTGGCGATAGGCGTAATCGTTTTCCAGAGCAGCTCGCTGAACTTTTTTTATTTCGGCCACGAACTGTGGCGAGTACTGCAATGGCGGCGTCTGTGGCGGTCTTGATAGTTGAGCCGGGGCGTTCACAACGAACAGGGAGAGAATAGGTACAAAAAAAGGCAAGAGCCGCACATATCGATTCCAATGGATAAATGCAATCATATAACTAACCTCGGGATATGATGTCTCGTAGTCATTCTTGCTCTAACCTCGCGGCGCAAACCAAACTCCGTACAACAGGCTAGCCAATCGAGTTAGCAAGAAGTTTTTTACCACAAAGACACAGAGGACACTAAGATGATGAGGGTGTTTGATGTTCTGCCTGCGGAAACCGAGCGCCTCTCAAAGCTGGCGGTCGATGCGGCAATCAAGGTGCATCGGGCTCTCGGGCCTGGTTTGCTCGAGTCGGTTTACGAGACATGTCTGGCGCACGAATTGAGGAAGTGTGGCCTTCTAATCGAAACGCAGGTTCCGATTCCAATCGTGTACGACGGGATTCATTTGGAAGCCGGATTGCGAATAGACTTGCTCGTAGTGAAGAAACTAATCATTGAAGTCAAAGCGGTCGAACGGTTGAGTTGACGCGGCGGCGCGAATCAAAGCACCCTGCGCCGCACCAAGATAGTTGAGAAACACGCTCCCGCCGCTCGCGTCCAAAGATTTGTTGGATCGCGCCCACAAGCACAGCACGCGATTCGAACCGCGCTAGTTGGAATTCCCGGTCAACGAGTTGGCGTAGCCAACGAAATATTCGTAGCCCACAGCGCAAGCTGTGGGTAAGGGTGCAACCATCAGAATCGGAGCCCCAGCGGGCGACATAAAATTTGGCCGCGATGCTCGACCCTGCGAATTATGTCGCTCGCTGCGCGAGCTTATCTTCGATTCGGCGCGTGAACCCACAGCTTGCGCTGTGGGCTATTGATATGCCGCCCACGATCTGGGCTTTGCAAAACATCCGAACCGGTCGAACAAATGAATCGTGTCTTCAAGGCGCAGGTTCTTACTTACTTGAAGCTACCCGGCTTGTCTAGCTCTATTGATCAATTTCAACGTACCGCTGGTCAAGAATGCAATTGAACGCGTCATTCTCTAGTCGTTCGAACAAACAAAAAACCGTCAAACACAACGCCTCCGATGCAAGCGATGCGGCGGAGGCGTTGCTATTCCTTTGGTATTTTTCCTCTTCCTCTTGACGCTTTGTGTCTTCGTGTCTTTGTGGTTAAGGGCCTAACCAAGCACGCCGCGAAACTTTGAAGACGTTCCCGCATAGCCTGGGAAAACAGTCTTTAGGTTAGCCGTGCCGAGGTGCTTCGTGGCAATCTCGCCGAACACGTCGCGGAAATCTGTGGTCAACGCCAGGTCGCGGCCTTCGTATAACTGATCGCTCTTCAGGCCAGGCCAGTCGCCGTAGACTTTTCCGCCGCGCACGCTGTTGCCAACGACGAACATCGCATTTGCATGTCCATGGTCCGTGCCGCGGTTGCCGTTCTCTCTGGCGGTGCGGCCAAACTCAGACATGGTCAGGATGACGACATCATCCATCCGCTCGCCCAGATCGGTATGGAGGGCCGCTATCGCCGAGCTGAACTGTCTTAAAAGGTTACTAAGTTGGCCCTGCTGATTGCCTTCGTTAACGTGCGTGTCCCAACCGCCAATATCGGCGAAGGCAACCTCCAAGCCCACACCCGCTTTAATCAACTGAGCGATCTGCAAGAGCGCGTTGCCGAACGGAGTGCGTGGATAGTTGGCGCCGTTTTCCGCTTTGTATTGCGCTGGATTAACTTGCTTCAGATAGTTAACCGCCTCGAACGTCTCTTTGCCTGTGCCGTGTAACGCATCATTGACTGTCTGATCGTACATCGCCTCGAATCCGCCCTGCATTGACGCTGAACTTTGGCCGGCCCGAATGCTAAAGTCCGCCAGGTTCGAGATCGCCAGGGTGGGCGCCTTGCCCTGCATCGCGCGCGGCATGTTCTGCGTCATCGACACGGCGCGGAACAGAGATTTTTCCGGATCTGTCTTTGATTGGAGATAACGATTTAGCCAGCCATCCTGAGTTGACTTAACACCCGGCGTCGCTGACTCCATGTAATCCTGCGCGTCGAAGTGCGAACGCGTGCTGTCGGGCGAGCCTGACGCATGAACGATCGCCAAACGCTTCGAATCCCACAGTGGCTTGAATGACTGCAGCGAAGGATGTAGACCGAAGTAGCCATCGAGATTGATCGCTGACTCAACACCGCCATCCGGTTTCGGAATCGCGATGTTAGGCCGCAGATCGTAATAACTGTGCTCGCCATACGGCACTACCATGTTCAGCCCATCAACTGCACCCCTTTGAAAGATCGCGATAAGGGTCTTACGCCGGCCGCCGGTGACCTTATCGATCGTTTCGGCCAGCGTGCGCCGAAGAAAAGTCGGCGTTGAAGTCATCAGGCCGAATGAAGCGAGTGCAATGCCGCCACCCTTGATGAAATATCTTCTGTTCATAACGTCGTCCTTTGAAAAACTAAATAACGTCAGAATTTACGGGCGCTGCGGCTACATCCACCGCCGCGCGACGGTCCGACGACTTGATGGTTGCAACCACAGTGAAAAAGCGTTCGGTACAGAACCCGGAGCAGTAGCGACGGCCATCCAACTCCGCGAGTCCAGGAAACCTGTTAGCGTCCCCGAAAGCATCCATCGTTTTTGGTTGCGAATCATTGCACATGTTGAGTGTTTGACCCGGTCGCTACCGCTCCCGGTTCTGTACCGACGCCACTTGCCGGCTCTCCACCGAACGAGTTCTTAATCTAAGCTCACTCAATGCTACTGCCTTTGAAATTCAGGCGAGCCCAAAATCAAACCGGCGATCTTAATTAACGGATTGTCGATCGCGGCCACGTCCACTCTTGCCAGTTGCTGCTGCGGTTGCTGCTGGCCGGCTCCTCCGCCACCGGGACCCAGATTACCCCTTTGGAATCCAGCTTCAAAAGGATTCGGAGGGATTTCATTGGCGGCAACCTGCCTCTGCGGAATCGTTGGTAAAGTGACCTGATCGTTCAGTTGCTTTAGAAGCGTTTCTCGCGTCTTCGCAGAAATCTCGCCGCCTACAATCTGAGTCACAAATCGATCGAGCAGTTTCGCTTTGTCGACAGATGAGCCCTTCATGTCACTCACGAAGCGCGATAGATCAACCCGAGTTCCCGGAATGCGGTTGCTAACCAGGGCCAGGCCAAAATTCATCCGCTCGAGCAACGCTCCGGTGTTCACCCAATTCTCCGCCAGGTCAGAGTAACCATTCGGCGTCTGAAACCCATAGAGCGGCTGACCCATGCGAGCAATCCATTGATGGAATTGCGGACCGCCGTTGGTGTCAGCACCCAGAGTGCGCACCGCGCTGACAGCCAGTTCGAACGGCCGCTTCACTTTTGCCCGGTAAGCTTCAGCTGAATTGAATTCCGGCGAGAAGAAAATCGCCTTTAGTACTTCGCGAATGTCGCCGTCCGTCTTCAAAAACGTCTGCGTCACGCGATCGACCAGAGCGGGTGGCGGATCGTCCGAGACAAATCGTCGCACAAGTTTGGTTGCGATGAATTTAGCAGTCGCCGGATGATGCGCCACGATATCCAGCACCATCAAGCCATCCTTGATCCCGCCACCAGCGGGAATCTTGTGACCGAGGACGATGCACCCCGGGTCTGAAAATGAATTTACCGGCGTTGTCACGCGCATCCCGTCCCATCAAAGCAGCCGCGGCTGCGCCCCCGCCGCGAGGCTGAAAGATAGTCCAGCCGGTAAAGCAACGCGCGACTTCCTGCACGTCCTTCTGCGTGTATCCGCCATCGACGCCGAGCGTGTGCAGTTCCATCAACTCACGCGCGTAATTCTCATTGATGCCGCGGGGTCGTTGCTGTTGCTGAGGTCTTTGTTGCTGCGGATTGTTACTCATCAACACGGCGAGTGGACCACGTGCCGCTCCCGGCCGCTGCTGTGTCAATTGTGCATTCGGGCTTACGCTCTGAAAATTATCGAGATAGAAAAGCATCGCCGGGCTTTGCGCGTCAGCCAACAACAGATCGTAAAATTTTCCCAGCGTATGCGGCCGAATCGTGTCCCGATCGTAAGAGGTGAGCAACCAGCGATCCGCGCCTTTGGCTGCGTACACATTGAAGTGGTTGGTCCAGAAATCAACCATGACTTCCTGTAACTGCCGCTCGCTGTACACGGACCGCAGGATACGCGACATCTGCAACTCGCCGGTCAGAAACTGTGCCGGACGCAGATTGTTCTCTTTGAAGTACGCCATTATTGCTTTGCGATACTCCGGATTGTTCATGGGGTTCGCATCATTGTTCGCCGGTGTATTGGTCTTGGCAGCGTCGTTGGTCTTGGCCATCTCTGGCCCTTGCATCTCGCCAGTGGTATTGTCTCCGCCTTTCTGCGCTGTCGCAGCCGGTGCAGCGTTAGCGCCTCCCTTTACCCGGTTGTCGCGGGCTTGAGCAAGATCCGCCGGCAGAGCGCCGCGCTGCTGAAGCTGTCTCAGCAGCTGCCCGGGTTGTGGATACTTTTCGTAGAGCTCAGCCGTACTCATCCGCAGCGTCTCGAGATTTTGCAGCTTGGCCTCCGACGCTGAATCGTCGATCTTTTCCGGCCAGAGCTGTTGCGCGACGTAATTATCGATCCCCATCGCTTTCACGCGTTCCAGATCTCCGGGCCGAGCGCCAAAGCCGAGACGATTCAGCACATGCAGGATGCGCTGGTCCTCGCTCAGTTTCGCCGTCGATCTGCTCGCTGGCGCCTTCATGTTCTGGGCACTGATGCCGGCCGCGAACGTGCTGACCAGCAGCGCAACCATACAGAAAATCGCGCCAGCCCTTCTCCAATTGTTGGGCACCACAGAAACGTGCGGGTTTGAGTGTCTTTTGTTTCTCATGATCTCAATTCCTGATCGGAGGAATGCCCCGAAATCTTCCACGAACCAATGTTTATCGTTCGTTTAGACGCGTTAGAAACGAAGGTGGCCGAGTAAATCTTAAGAGTTTATGAGGAGAGCGGCAAGCCATTAGGTCTGATGCGACAATAGAAGCCGAACCGCGATCCCCGAACTCACACTAAATAATTGAAACAAAACCTTTGTTTCGTGCCGTTTCGTGTGGTTTGGTGGATCGCTTTGAATTCCAGACCTGCCACTCACCGCAAGAGAACGACGTCTCCGGCAATTTCATTGGCGAGAAATACGGCCTGTCGAAGGTGAGATTCAAGATTGAAAGCATGCGAAGCCCTGTCAATTTGGTGGCAGCGCGGCTCCCGCCGGAGCGGTTCCCGGTCGCGCGCGCGGCAGCGGCCGCGGATAACTCGCCGGACTGCGGTTCCCTTCCTTATCCACCGCGCGTACTCCAAAAAAGTAGTTGTCTTTCGACATTCCCTTCATCGTATAGGCGTCGACGTTGCCGACTGCGCGCGAGTGTGTCCACACCGCTTCAGTTGTATCTCGCCATACAATTTCATAGCCGCCGATGTCGGGTTCCTTATTACCATCCCACCTGATCGGCGTATCGTTGGATAGGCTCGTCGGAAAGGTCACAGTCTTTGGTCGCGCAGGCGCTGAGGCCAGCGCGGCGAGCGCGGCGGCATTCACGCGCGCTACGTTCGCGATGTAATTGAAATCGTCAAACTGCGGCAAATCGCCGTACTGAATGCCGTCTGCGACCCGGACGTTCTGGTGTTGATGATGATAGTCCTCATTCGGCTCAGTAAAGCGCACTGCCGCATAACCGCGTTCGAGAAACGGTTGATGATCGCCGCCTCGGCCATAGCGATCCCGCCGATAAATCATCCAGACTTTCATCGAGGGCACATAACGCTCGCTGGTTTCTTTGATAAAGCGAGCCAGCTGGCGCGAGGGCGAATCGTTCTCACCACCCACGCTACGACGGGACGTTGCTTCCTGCGTAGTTTCATTCGACGGCACACCTTCGGAAAAAACTCGCACGGTATGCGGATCATGCACTCCGTTGCCGCCCAGGGAACTGCCGATAATGTCGTTGGTGAACATAGCCTCGATGTCCATCTTGCTTTTCTTTGCTTCTTCGGCGAAGTGGGTCGCGCCCAGCAAGCCCTGCTCTTCGCCCGGGACGGTCATGAACACAATCGTGGCATCAAAGCGGTACTGCGCCATCACCCGCGCCATTTCCAGGACCGCCGCCGTCCCGGAGGCGTCATCATTCGCACCCGGTGCGTCGCACTTTGCATCAATAGGACTGGTGCACATCGAATCATAATGACCACTGACAATATAGACGCGATTGGCGGACTCCGGCTGGGTCCCCTTTAACGTCGCTACAATATTGGTGAGCATCGTCGGCTCGGGAACGCGCGCGGCTTTGGGCTGCTCAAAGGTCTGCTTCTCGACCGTCATTCTCCCGCCCGACCGTTGTGCGGCTTTCATAAATTCGCCGTAGAGCCAGTCGCGAGCGGCGCCGATACCGCGAGTCGGATTATTCTGCTCTGATAGAGTGTTGCGGGTTCCGAAACTCACGAGTTTGCGAATGGTGATTTCGATATTCCGGGGGTCGATCTCTGAGACGAGTCTGGAAATTTGCGGGTTGCGTGTCGTTGCGGCGGTTCGCGGTAAACTACGCGCGCGCGCGGATTTGCTCTGACCAGTTGTCGCGGATTTGTTAGGCGCCGGCTTCGCAGGTTCCTGGGCCGACGAAGTTGCCACGATGAATCCAGAAAAGAGCAGCAATGATAAGCAGGCCGAAAACGGCCGGAACATCCAGTTCGATCGCATGCAGCGGTACCTCGTTAATTAGTGACTGTCAGAGCGGAACGAGACTCTACCAGATACCGAACCGAGAGCGTTAACGACCGAATCCAGACACTCAACCTGCTGCAGCGCGTGTTTCATCCAGAGCGAAAAATCGATCCACGAAATCATATGAAACGGCCCCAAAAGAAATCAAAGGCTGAGATTGGATTAGCATCGAAGATGCATCCAACCCCGGACTCTAAACTATCGATCCAGTTTATCGGCGGTCCGTTGGCGGATGTCTGACTGAGTTTGGGAAGGTTCGAAAAAGCGCGTCGTGCCTTCGGTGACACTGGGCACTCCTCCTAAACGCGACGTGGACGGTTGAGGAACTTGAATTACTGAAGGATTAGCGAGCGCTTTTGATCGCCCCTGTGACGTGGGAGTCACTGACGACAGTGAGGCGTTAATTATCTTGGTCAGCAGGCGCACCAGAAAAATATCGGTCGTCAAAATTGTCAGCAGTCCGGTGATAACCATTCCAGTAATTGCTCCCGGATCCAAACGAGCCGATCGCGAAAGCTCGATTGCGGCTGACATCAGCATCCCAAAACCTCCCAGCGTTATCATTACTAAAATCGCGCCCAGGACAATCGCCGGCTTAGTTATGCTCACGGGAGCAATTTGAGATTGCGTCGACAAAGCGGTGTCCAGGTTCGCGCCGCAGCGATTGCAGTACTTCAACTCGATCGTGTATTCGGTGCCGCAGGATGGACAGTACATGATGCGTGAATGGTAAATCGTAATTGCTGATTAGTAAACGAAGACTCGGAAACAAAACTCGCCGATTCGGTATTTCATACGGCGGACCGGGCGTCGAGGTTCAGAGGATTTGTCAGGAGCCCGCGCGTCCGCAAGGGCTCTCTTCGTCGGCAAGCCCTCCCTAACTGTCGGGTAGTGTCTTAATTTAGGATGAGGTTAGTACCGGGAGCGGTAGCGACCGGGTCACAGCTTACTCATGATTCATGATCGCAATCACGAGACCCGGTCGCTACCGCTCCCGGTACTGACTCCATGCCGTCCGCAGACTGTCTCCCGCTAATTAAGACACCACCAACGGTCGGGGTTCTGATACCGGGAGTCAATGAATCAAATAAGCCTTGCCCTTCCACACGATGATGACCTCACCGCCGAGTTGCTGAGCAATCGAACGAAGGCCGGAATCAAGTTCGCTGAACTCGCTTGATCCGCGGGATACGTTTTTGAGAGTCATGGACGATTTGAATTTGGTATCGATCCAGGCGTTACCCTGGCGGCGAAATTTGCGCCCGCCGGCCGATCGAGTCTCCGGAGGTTTCTCTTCCGAAGCCGCACGGTCTGTACTGGCTATTCCCTGAGTCTTAGTTGCGTCGATTCGGGCTTCGTTCGAGTTGCGATTCCTGGTGTTGTTCTCGGCATCTCTGCGCGGCCCCTTGGCCTTTTCATCAGCACCCCTTCTGCTCGCCATTGGCTGACTTGCCGACAGACGAGAGTTGTCGTCGACCGCGCGATCGTCCTTACCAGCCACAGTCGCTCGCTCCTGGTCCATCGTCTTAAACTTATCGGCGGGCGCCGCGGACTTGCGGGGCCCTGAAGCGTTGGCAACGCCCCCTATCTTCTGTTCTTCGCGTGATTCTGTCTGGGTGCGTTGAGCTTCACTCGGAGGCGGGGGCGCGTAAGACGGTACCGGCTTGGTCACGCGCTCGTCCGCTTCCTTGCTCGCTGCGAGCGATGGACTGCTCAAGGTGTCGGGCTCTTTAGCAGCCTTCAAAGACGAAATGCTGCTGTCTTCGGTCTTCGGCGATTCCAGCTTCGCAATCCGATCTGAATTTGGAGTGGGCGCCGCATTGGTCGTCGAACTCTGCCTGTTTTCAAATGCGCCAGACTGTGACGGGCTGGCGGTTTGCCGCAGCCCGTCATTGGTCGCTGTTACGGCGCTCCCCGGAACGCGTTCGTTTTGTTCGCTCTGGACCACGAGGTTAGGCCCGCTGGGACGTCGCATTACCAGGAATACGACGCCGGCTGCTGCGATCAGAACCATCGCAAAGGCTGCGTATCGCAATGTCAGTGGCGAGAGAAACCTGGAAAAACTTTTCCACCACGAGTAGCCTTGAACATTCGCCGTGGTTTCAGCTGCAGTCGAAACCGAAACATCGCTGATTGCCAACTGAGAGACTATCTGGCGACAATTATCACAATCGACGAGGTGCGAAACATAACGCGAGCGCGCCGCCGCGGGCAACGAACCCTCGGCGAAAGCAGTAATCTCGTCCGCGTCCAGATGTTCCGTAGCCGCCGTGCTCTGCGACTGTCCGGCATGACGCCTGAGAAGGACATCGATTTGTGCGTCGTTAGATGTCATGTGCCTTGTATTTCTAAGAGCAGTGCGCTTACTTCCCTGTTTGATGAACGGTCGCACCTGAAATTACTTGCGAAATCATCGTGATTGAATGGTCATTCAAAACCGATTCCCTGGTTATCCTCCGCCGGAGAGCCATGCAAAGTATGGCCAGCCTTTCCCGCCAACATTGGTTCCACTTCGGTCTGTAAGTGTGCGGCAACCTCGGACAAAGATCGGGTCGCCTCGGTTTTAGTCCAGCCGTGTTCTTTCATCAGGATCGATTCGACCCTTTCTCGCACGTGGCCATGGATACGCGCGAGACGGCGACTGGCGGTGGCTTCGTGAACTCCCAAGACGGCTCCCGCTTCGCGCAGCCGCAAGCCATCGAAATAGTACAACTTCATTAATAATCGATCCTCATCCTCAAGATCAGCTAGAGCACGCCCCAATGCTTTTTCCACATCGGCCGACGCCATTTCGCGGGCCAGCGATTCCTCTGGATCCGCCGACGAGTGAAAGGGACCAGCGCCATCCGATTCGCTGGTCGTGTCGTGCGCGAGTCGCTCCAGATCGGCATCCTCTTCGGTCTGCACCAGCCGTGACTGCCGGCGGTGCCGATCTATTGCCAGCTGTCCCACAACCGCCCTCAGCCATCCGCCCAGCGATCCTGCGCCGGAGTAGTAAGCCAGTTTTCCGGCGGGCTTCCCATCTTCGCGCAACTTCAGGCCATGAAGGTCAGCCCAAATCGATTGAGCCACATCATCCGCCATGGCTTCGTTTGAACTAGCCGATCTAGCCGCGGATCTTACAGTCGCCCCATAGCCTTCGAAGAGATCACTCCAGGCCTTCTGGTCGCCTCGCTCACAAGCGATCACCAGACACAGATCGTCAGCATGCAAACCGTCGATGAATTTATCGATCGCTGCCGGCCCCGGCGTGGGATCATCCTTCAGGAGATATTTCTCAACCGACGCACGCAGGCGCGGCGCCAGGACGACCGCCTCAAGACCACGCATATTCGCCGAGCGCGCCAGAAGGCGCTGGGCTCCCGCCAAAATCAATCCGTCGATTTGCAGTCGATCTTTGCTCAAACAGTTTCCCGAGGTCGTCCGGCACTATGCTATCACGAGTTTTGGGCCTTTATTCGATAACTTCTGGGCACGTGAGTTTGATGATAGGAAGCGCCGTTGGTTGCCGGAGGCATGTCGATCGTGGTGCTTTGTCTCTGCGCCCTGCGCCTTTGCGAGAGATATCAATATGCCAAGAGACCAAGACGCAAAGAGTGGAAACCACGACGGGTCAAGTTTAGGAAATAGCCGCTTGGTTCATCCAAATCGACATTCGACAAGCTAGAATCTAGAATCTCATCGTGCTTCGCGTCACCGAAATTTTTCGTTCGATTCAGGGAGAGTCAACCCATGCCGGCCGCCCGTGCACCTTTGTCCGTCTAACCGGCTGCCCCATGCGCTGCACCTGGTGCGACAGCGAGTACACGTTCACCGGCGGCGAGCACGTTTCAATTGACGATGTGATGAAGCAGGTGGGCGACTTTGACTGTCCATTAGTCGAAGTCACCGGCGGTGAACCGCTGGCCCAGGGCGAAGCCTTCGATCTTATCAGGCGTTTGTGTGACGACGGTTATGAAGTGCTGGTAGAGACGGGTGGTTATGTTTCGACTGAGGATTTGGATCAGCGGGCCAAGGTCATTCTCGATGTGAAATGTCCAGCATCAGGAGAAGCCGAAAGAAACCACTGGCCGAATCTAAGGCGACTGCGGCCCGAGCTGGACGAGGTGAAGTTTGTCGTAGCCGATCGGGTCGACTGGGATTTCGCTCGTAAAGTTGTGGGCGACTATGATCTTGAGAACCTCACCCGGTCGATTCTGATTTCGCCAGCCTGGGAACAGATCGACTTGCAGGAGTTGGCAAACTGGATCGTGGAAAGCGGCCTGAAGGCACGGATGCAGCTGCAACTGCACAAGTACATCTGGGGGCCCGACGCGCGCGGCGTGTAGCGCAAGTTGTTAACTTGCGCAGCGTTCATTACCAAGATGCAGGCCGGCATGCGCCACGGATCCTCAAGACAAGAATTGTCGGAGAGCGATGGGAGGAAGTAACGAAGTAATTGCTGAACCGGAGGCGGCGCCCGATTCATCCCTGATCCCAGCTTTATCGCTAGCTGTTTGCCTAGTCTCGGGTGGGATGGATTCATGTGTCACCGCTGCTATCGCCCGCGAAGAGAATGCCGAACTCGCCTTTCTCCACATCTCCTACGGTCAGCGAACTGAAGCACGGGAGCGTCGCGCCTTTGCAGAACTGGCTGACCGTTTCGCCGTGCGGAAACGATTGGCGGTTTCAATCGAATCATTGAAGACGATCGGAGGCTCGTCGCTGACTGACGATGATATGCCCGTAACCGAAGCAAATCTGACCGCGCCGGGGATTCCAACCAGCTATGTCCCTTTTCGCAATGCGCATATGCTAGCCATCGCTGTCAGCTGGGCTGAGACG
>WNFP01000924.1_pt1 | contig 22837 bp, 25 predicted proteins | sample 5400201 | NCBI WGS metagenome assembly WNFP01 (sample SAMN13153355, study PRJNA577476) | soil metagenome | isolation source: 115 cm saprolite under Madrone tree | place: USA:California | collected 2016-06-14
CTTCGTAACCAAACACTTTGTCCTTGATCGTGTCGAAGCGTTTCTTGGTGAAGGAATCCGTAACAGATTTTTGCTGCGTAAAAATGAGCTTGTTGTCCGCCCCAAAAACGCGCACGCGGATCTCGACCGAGTACCGATAATTTCCGCCGTTTTCCTCGGTTAGGCTCAAATCGCTGGGGCTGTGCAAATGCAGCGCATAGTCGAGCCTGGTCAATCCACGAGAATCGCGCGCCGGAAACGTGACAATGTCGAGATTGCGACCTTCAAGAAGAAGCCGCGAAGTGACATTCTCCCGCATTGTTCTTCGCCTGTTAATGTCATCGCGGTTGGCAGGCAAATTGGCGAGATTCTTGATGTTGTTCAGGAGGATATCCGATTCTAATCCTACGATTCCCGTGGTCTCATCCACCGGCTCGTCAGGCAAGAGACTCAACGAAACGCGCGCCACTTCCGGCCCGACGGAGTCTCGGATCATCCGGAGCGCGGCCAGACGCGAATTGATGGCCTCGACGCCCGTAACCAGCTTGTCGGGGCCGTCGGTATATGGACTATAGAAGCGGTAATCTCCGCTGCCCTCGCGCTGGTAAAACATGACGTAAAAAAAAGGCGGCAGAGAGGGGTTCGTGTTGCCGTAAAACCAGATCTCGATGGGATAAAGATTGGCTGAATTCCGGAATACCTCCTTCTGCTGAGGGGGGCCAAGTGTGATGTAGGTGCGCCCACGGTCAGTGCGCCAGCCTTCCGTGCCGGAGCCAATGCCGAATCGCGCATCGGCAAAAGCGATACGCTGGTAGATTTCTTCCTTGTAGCTGTTCGTTGGAGCACCAGGTGTGGGATTCCTGATTTCCCAAAAATTCTCAATGAATTTGTCACGGGCGTCGTCCGTAGTCAGCCGTAGGAACGCATCCCGTTCGTCTTTCGTGATGATATAGGCTACGTCGCGCTCCAACCAATCGCGATAATTCTTTTCCAGCTTTTGTTTTTTTTGGCCCAGGCACAACCCACTGAAACTAAGTATTGACACGGCTAGTAGCACGATCACCCTGCGCGAAATAATCTCTAGAGAGCGCATACTGTTTACAGCAGTCCCATCTGTACGAATTCCCTCAAATTCAGGCTACCAATCACACCATTCTTTGACAAATTTTCTTTCCAGAGACGACGTAGTAGATGCGCTTGCAGAATATTTCCACACAATCATTCAGCCCTGGTGGCGGATGCGCTCAGCGAGGGAGCGGGCGCGCTGGCGGGCGATGTCCACGAAGCGGGAATCGCCCGCGATCTGATCGAGCACGGGCAGGAGGCGCTGCGGTTCCGGCAGAAGGCTGCGGTTAAAATCGGACTCGAATTGCAGCAGGGCGTCGTTGATTCCCAGCCGGTCGTATCGCATGCGCCGCGAAATGAGGTCAACGTGTTCCTGCTGCCGCGCCAAGCCCTCAAAAATTTGCAGGAGCTGGGTGGCCGCCGAATTCAGCGTGTAGTTGAATTTCGTCTCATGGACTTCCGCGCTCGATTGCCAGCGAAAGGTCTTTTCGCCGAGATTGGCGATCTTGCGGTGCACATCCAAGTCCTGTCCCTGGAAATGTTTCAGTTGTGCGGCCAGGTCGAACATCTTCGCGCGCAGTCCGGAACTCACCTGGAATGGAGACGAGCCCGCATCCTCTTCCAACTGCCGGATTTCATAGGCGGCGGTATCCGAATCGTCACGCACGGTGATCTCGATGAATTCCGGCGTGCTGCCTTTGAAGACCCGCCGAAAGGTAAGCTTGGCACCGGACGGCGCGGGAATGGAGAGCGCCGCGGATGCTGCAGGGCAAGCCACGCCAATCAACAGAAAAAATCGCAGAAGGGAAGTCTTCATCGAGTCGATACGATGCGCGGCAACCCGCCGCGCGTTGTGCCACTGGTTCGAATCCCGGTTGTTGCGCTTGCGGAGGCCGCGGGCGCGCCAACGGAGCGCAGCTTCGTTCCATCATTTTTGCGGGGCAGCCCGAACCGCCGCCGGACCTGCTCCGCCCGCAAATGGCACAATGCCACGGCTAAAGCGTCCGCGGCATCCGCCGGCTCCGGAGTGACGTTCATCGAGAGCAGCGCGCGCACCATCGTCTGAATTTGCCTTTTGTCCGCGTGTCCGTGGCCCGCAATAGAAGCCTTTACTTCGCGAGGCGCATAGCTGTGCACCTCCAAACCATGCTGCGCGGCGGCCAGGAGCACGACCCCGCGAACCTCCGCCAGACGCAGCGCGGTGCGCATATTCAGCGCGGTAAACACGCTCTCCACCGCCATCGCGTCCGGAGCAAACTCTTCAATCAACCCGTAGATTAGTGCATGAACGCCCTGCAAAGCCGCGCCCGACCAGCCCCTCTGTTGCTTGGAAGCTGATTTCAATGCTCCATAATGGAGTACACGGCAGCACTGCCCGTCGCTCTCGACGATTCCGTAGCCTGTGGGTCCGGCAGCGGCAGGGTCCACACCTAGAACGCGGATGCAGCCGTTTCCCGCGGCCCTTTCCTTGATATTGTTCATTGCCCCAAGTCTACGGCGAAGGCGCGGCTCTCGCCACTTGTTTGTAAGCGATGGCCCTGAGCACGTTGGCTTGAAAGATTCGCTCTGTCCTGGATTTGGAGCAGTCCCAGCCCCAAGGCTTCTCATCCGCCCAAAAGCGCGGAGCAGTAAATGAAAAACGGCCACCAGGACTTCACGGCGGCCGCTCGAGTAATTCAAGAATTGCAGGTGTTCTTCAGTTGGCTCCCACGGCCGCTTGAATCTCTGATTCGTCGATGTCGAAGTTTGCGTAGACGTGCTGCACGTCGTCGTGTTCTTCGAGCGCTTCGATCAGCCGCACCATTTGCGTTGCTTGCGCGCCTGTCAGCTTGATGTAGTTCTGCGGCACCATGCCGATTTCTGCCGACGTTGGCCTGACTCCCGCCTTGGTCAGTGCTTCCTTCACCTTCTCGAGAGCATCCGGCGGCGTCACGATGTACCAAGCCGAGCCATCGTCCTTCAGGTCCTCGGCGCCGGCTTCCAGCACGAGCTCGAGCATCTTGTCTTCACCGGCCGCCTCCTTGGGCACGGAAATTTCGCCCTTGCGGTGGAACATCCAACCGACTGCACCAGCTTCGGCCATGTTGCCGCCGTTCTTGCTCATCAGATGGCGGAATTCGCCTACTACGCGGTTGCGGTTCGTGGTCACCACCTGGATCAGCATTCCCACGCCGCCGGGGCCGTAGCCCTCGAACATCACCTCTTCAAACTGCTCGCCTTCGAGCTGACCGGTGCCGCGCAGAATCGCGCGCTCGATGTTGTCGTTCGGCATGTTCTCATTCTTCGCCGCGAGAATCGCGGTCCGCAGGCGCGGGTTGGAGTTGGGATCGCCGCCGCCGATGCGCGCCGCAATGGTGATTTCCCGGATGATTCTCGTGAAAGCGCGGCCGCGCTTCGCGTCGGTGGCCGCTTTTTTGTGTTTAATCGTGGCCCATTTTGAATGCCCGGACATGATACATCCTCTTTTGTTTTGCGTGACCCAACGTGGCCGGGTCAACGATGGATGAATTTTTGCGCCGCAGAGCGGATCGGAGAATGCCGGCCGTATTGCTGCCAGACACTACGCTGACCGATTCACGGTCGCCAAGAAAACGACACCAATGCGGAGACTTACGGTGAACCGCAAACCCCTGCGGAACTGCCTCAGTCTAGCACAACCGTGCATCCCGCGGAAACAGTCCGCCCTTAACCTGCCTCTTGCCCCGCGTACCGGTTCTCGTAACAGCCCGGACCGGCTGTTTCTCACTTTTTTCGCATTGCCCCGGCGTACTGGGCCGCAATAGCGCTCCAAGAAAAATACCGTTGTTGCGCCTGTCTGCTTCGCTCCGCGAGGAATGCTCGATAGGATTCATCGCTTAGGACGCGAAGCAGCGCTGGCCCAAAACCCTCTTTCTTTTCCCGGGACACTAGGACAACTCCGGCTTCGGTAATTGGTGCAACAGTTTCCCATCCTTCTTGCGCCACGACGGGCAAGCCGCAGGATATGCCTGCGATTGCGCTGCCCCGCCTCGTTGAGAGTGGCCCTCTTGCAAAGAGCATCACATCGCAGCTCCCCAACACCGGCACGATCTGTTCTGCCGTCAACAGACCATGCACGGTCACTTCCACGGGCGCCTCCGCCAACTTTCCCTTCAACTCTTGGCCTCCGATATCCGAGTTCCGCCCGACAACCACCACTCGCAACTTTCCGATCCGCACCGCTGCATGACTCACAGCTTCTGCGATCAGTTTCACTTCTCCTGCCCGGACGCCATCCCCAGAGAGAGAAAAAACCGCCACTGCCGGTGAATCCGTTCTGTGATCTGTTGTTCGCTTCCACACCGTCTCCGGTGACGGTAAATTTGCGCCGGCCGGAATGAAAACGATGTTTTGCGCCCTCGGCGGGACCCACGGGATTATTTCAGCAGGTATAGTCAGCACCGCAAGGTCGGCCAGATACAAAGCTTGCCGCATCGTATGGATTTGCACCGCGCGGCGCATCCGGTCCACATACCTGCTGCCGGAATATGCTTCGGCGTCGTGAAACACTACGGCGCAACGTGCCCCGCTGCTCTTCAGCGCGCGGATCACTCTTAGAGCGCGCATAGAAAATCCTCGCCGCGACCATGCCAGCGCTGTGTATTGCATGAGAAACCATGCCGCGTTTCTTTTTCCAAGCGTACTTTCGCGCAACTCCCTTAACGCCCTGCGCCAGCCTATCTCGGCCCAGCGCACGCGCACCAATTCCAGCGAGATCCCTTCCGCCACCAGTGCGCCGCTCAGGTATTGGCAATACTGTTCGACGGCATCGGTCGGCCCATCCTGCCGCCCCAGCACCGCGACGCAACGCATACTCTCGGAAGAAATACTCTTCTCCATTAGCGCGAAGAATTGCAATACATCCCGCTGCCGCCGTAAGGTTAGCATGCTGTGCTTCATCCCAAAACCCATATGCTGGCAGCGAAAGCAGGGTTCATGCACAGCATCTACCGTGGAGCATATTGCTAGTCCCGATAGCTCCTTGAAGAAGGACGGCTCTGGCCGGCCACTATTCAGGACGCCACCTATGGCATTACTTCTGTACAGCCATTTTTTCGCGCCGAGTATCGGCGGTGTCGAAACTGTCGTTCTAGCGCTCGCCCGTGGGCTTGCGGAACTTCGCGATTCGAACGGCACATTACAGTTCGAAATCATCCTCGTCACTCAAACTCCGGCAAGGAAGTACGACGACCACGCACTTCCATTCCGTGTGATCCGCCGGCCCGGCCTGGTTCAGCTCTGCCGCCTAATTCGTAAGGCCGATGTCATCCACATCGCCGGGCCTGCGCTCGCTCCGCTGGCGCTTGGCTTTCTCTCAAGAAAACCTGTCGTCGTCGAGCACCACGGGTTTCAGACGATTTGTCCCAACGGACAACTCTTGATCGCGACCACAGGCACTCCCTGTCCCGGGCACTTCATGGCCGGCCGCCACGCGGAATGTCTTCGCTGCAATTCTGTGCAAGGCTGGTTTGCCTCGTACAAGCTTTGGCTCTTTGCGTTCGTCCGGCGTCTCCTGTGTGCCCGTGCCAAGGCCAACATCACGCCAACGCAGTGGCTTCGTGGCCTGTTACACTTTCCGCGCACTACTGCCATTCCTCACGGGCTCGAATTCGAGGAAGCTACATCTCGACATCAACCGTCCTCCGGCACCCCAGTCATTGCATTCCTAGGGCGACTCGTCACCACCAAAGGCGTGCGCCTCTTATTCGAAGCCGCGAAAATCCTGCGCGAGCAAAATCGTCCGTTCGAACTCCTGATCATCGGGGACGGCCCGGAGCGTGCCGCTCTGGAACAATTTGCGCGCGACTCGCAACTTACCGCGATGGCTCGTTTCGGCGGCCGCCTTGATGGAACACAGCTCGAAGCAGCGCTCGCGCAAGCCTCCGTTGTCGTCGTCCCGTCCCTCGGTGGAGAAGTCTTCGGTCTGGTTGTTGTTGAAAGTATGCAGCGAGCGCTGCCCGTGGTTGCATCGGATCTTGGCGCGTTTACGGAAGTGCTCGGTGACGCCGGACTCACCTTCCGCACCGGCGATGCCAAAGACTTGGCGGCTACGCTCTCACGTCTCCTCGACGATCCATCGTTCGCTGAAACTCTTGGCCACCGCGCCCGCAAGCGCGCGCTCGATTTTTACAACAACAGCCGTATGATAGAAGCTCACAAGCGCGTCTATCTTGAAGTTTGCGATTCGATTAAAGATTAATGTTTCGCACGACTACAAACAGCGGCTTCCACGGCTTCGCAGCCGATCTGGAGACAGCGTCGTGAGATTTCCGGCGCTGGCCGTGCACGGCAATTACCGCCGCAACCCGCTCGTCGTCTTGGGTTTCCTTGCGTTGTTTGTCTTCGCGGCCGACAGAGCTGCAAACTATATCGTCGCTGGAGATATGATTGGGCTGGTCTATCTCGCTTTAGTTTTCGTCGGCTGCGCCTTTGTTGTCCGCATACTCAATGACTGGCGCAAAGGCCTCTATTTCTTCTTAGCCTGGCTCCTGTTCGAGGATTTGGCCCGGAAATATCTTGGCAACAATATGGCGATCTATTTCGCCAAGGATGTTCTGGTTGCGGTTGTCTATCTCTCGTTTTTCCTCGCCTATCGGCGTAAGGAAGTCACCACATTCCGGCCTCCTTTCCTCGTGCCGCTCCTTCTTTTTGTCTGGTTTGGCGTCATGCAGGTCTTTAATCCCGCATCGACACACATCATATATGGCGTTCTCGGTCTGAAGCTCTTTTTTTACTACATGCCTTTGCTCTTAGTGGGTTATTCGTTCCTCAATTCCGAGAAGGAGTTGCGCCGGTTCTTTTTTGGGAACTTGATTCTTGCCACGATCATCGTTTCTTTGGGAGTTGTTCAGGCCATTCTGGGTCACACCTTCCTGAATCCCGCAAACCCCGCAGCAGAGATTCGTGAGCTGAGCACGTTGTACCGTGTCGCACCGATCTCTGGCGCCATCTCATACCGCCCGACTTCAGTCTTTGTCAGCGACGGCCGCTACGGGAATTTTCTTCTTATTTCTTGCCTCGTCATTTTCGGATTCAGCGGGTATCTTCTGCTTCGCCACAAGCGAGGCCGGTCGCTGGTCTTCCTCGTCTTCGGGCTCACGGTTGCGGCGATCTTGCTCTGTGCCTCGCGCGGAATTGTTCTTTGGAGCATCGGATCGGTCCTTGTTGGCAGCCTGGCCTTCGTATGGGGAGCCCCCTGGCGCCAGCGAGACGTGCTGCGTGTTTTGAGGAACGTTCAACGCGCGGCGATCGGTATGGGGCTTGCCGTCGTGATTCTGCTCGCCACCTTTCCGGAGGCGCTCCTTTCGCGCGTTGCATTTTATACGGAGACTCTTTCTCCGAGCAGCAGTGCCAGCGAACTTCAGATTCGTACTTGGGATTACCCGCTGCGCAATTTTCTCGGCGCTTTTGCCTATGAACGCTGGCCTTATGGGTACGGCATCGGCACAACCGCTCTCGGAACTCAATACGTGTCCATGATCTTCCATTCGAAACCCGCTGTCATCGGGGTCGAGAGCGGCTTCGGTACGCTCGTTGTTGAGATGGGCATCGGAGGGCTCATCCTCTGGCTCGTCATGGGCTTCGCAATTCTGATCTCTGCCTGGCGAGTCGTCAAGAAGCTCAGAGGCTCGCCTTGGTTTCCACTGGCGTTCGTCATTTTCTGGTACGCCGGGCTTCTTCTGTTTCCAATGACGTTCAATGGAATGCAGCCGTATGAAGATTATGTTTTGAACGCTTACCTCTGGCTTCTCCTCGGAATCTTGTTCCGATTGCCCTCGATCGCTCTTTCCGCACAGTACGCTACCGTCACTGGGCTGCCTCAAACGTACAGCCCACGGATTGCATGAATTGCGCCTCGCCGTTGTCTCACCTTTCGTGGACCGCCGCCATGGCACGGAGCGCACTCTTGCCGAATTGCTCGAACGTCTCGCCCGCAAAGAACATTGCGAAATCCATCTTTATGCCCAGCGCGTCGAAGGCCTGGCTCTCGGTTGGGCACCTGATGCCAGCGCTCAGGCAGCCGGCACGATCATCTGGCACAAGGTCCCTGCGTTCCCGGGGCCGCATGTGCTCCAATTTCTTTTGTGGCTCCTCCTGAATTCGTTGCGCCGCGCCTGGGATCGCCGGGTTCATGGACTTCGCTTCGACCTCGTCTTTTCGCCGGGGATTAACTGTCTCGACGCCAATGTCGTCATCGTTCACGTGTTGTTCCATCGTCTTCTGGAAATTGCCCGCGAAGAAGAACTCGAAGCCGCCGGGCCTGGGCTTTTTCGGCGTCTCCATCGCCGCGCTTACTACTCTCTTCTGGCAGGATTGGAGCGCCGCATCTACTCTGACCCGAACGTTTCCCTCGCCACCGTCTCCCAGCGCACCGCCACGCTGCTCGCCAATTATTTCCACCGGCAGGATGTCCGCATCATTCCCAATGGTGTTGACGCGACAAGGTTTTCCTCCGCGGCGCGCCTCGCACGCCGCTCGCAGGCGCGCCTACGCCGCAGTTTCCAGGAAAGTGACTTCGTGCTCCTCCTGCTCGGCAACGATTGGCGCGTCAAGGGATTTCAAACGGTTCTCCGTGCCATGGGCGCTCTTCGCGCATTGCCGCTTCACATTCTCGTTGCTGGCAGCGATGATCCGAATGCCTTCATGGAAAGCGCAAAAAAGCTTGGTGTTTTGGAACGGTGCCATTTTGAACCGCCTTGCGATGATGTTCTCGATTTCTATGCAGCCGCAGATCTTTATGTAAGCCCAAGCCGCGAAGACTCTTTCGGCTTGCCCGTGGCCGAAGCCATGGCCTGCGGCCTGCCCGTAATCACGTCCGCTCTTGCGGGCGTGGCGGAACTCATTCAGAACAGGGTCAACGGATTTGTGCTGGGCGATCCACGGGACGTGGAGGAGCTAACACTCCTCCTCGAGGAGCTGTACCGGAATCGTGAACAGAGGCAGCATGTCGGCCAAGTTGCATCGGGAATCGCTCTCGGGTGGAACTGGGATCGCAACGCGACGGCAGTTTTCCAGTTGCTCAAGGATGCAGCCAGACGAAAATAGGATTTGCGTTCCTGGCGCAGATTTCTCTGATTCGACGGCAGTTGCAACTTCCCTTATCATGGTAACGCGATTACGCGTGGGGGACTGCATGGCGGCAGATGGAGGACTGCAACATGGCGTGCGGCGCGCCTTGTACGGTTTGGCGGCGCTTAACCTGAATGCCCTGCGCATCCTCCTCACCAAGGGAACGGGCCCAGCGGTGGAATACATCACACAGACGCACCGGCTTTACTCCGGTTACGGTCTGCCCTGGAAATGGAGCGGCCTGCCCTGGCGCTCCGATCTGCAAGTTCCTCAAATTGCGGCCCAGGACCTGTTTCCCGAGATCGACTTCAGCCGCTCTCCCGAACTGCTCTATCCTTTTCCGCGTGATCTCAGCACCATGCCTCACGAGCTTATGATCCTAGCCCGCGTCGTCGCACTCTTGCGCCCAAGATGCGTCGTGGAATTCGGTACTGCTGAAGGCCGAACCGCGCTCAACATCGCTCTGCATCTGCCGCCGGACGGAGAAGTGGTCACGCTTGACTTCCCACCCATCCCCGGTCAAAACGATGTCGGCTACTTCTACTGGGAGCAGCCCTTGAAGTCCAAGATCAGGCAGATCTTCTCTGGCGTGGACGCTTGGGATGCCACTCCGTATCGAGCTTCGGCCGAGATGGTCTTCTGCGATGCTTGCGACCAGCTTCCGGGGCTTGCCGCTGAGGCCGCTCAGGCCTTCACCGTCGTCAAACCCGGCGGGGTCATTTTCCGTCACGATTACGGCAGTGCGCGGGGCCCAACTCTCTTCTGGAATGAAATCAGCAAAGAACTGCCAGTTCGCCATTTAGAAGGAACGACTCTTCTGTGTCTCCGTGTCAATTCACAGGTCATTTATGACAAGATGCAAGAAATGCTGGCCTCCGGCCGATTCTCCAGAGTGCCTTGATTCAGCCGCGATTCTCAGTGCTTTGGGCTCTTCCCTGATTCCACAACCTTTCGCGTCGCCTCCAGCGTGAAAGTCAATGACTCCTGGGGGATGCCAGTGACAAACGGCTCGATCATCCAGCCGATCACCGCCGGAATGTCCCTCGTCAACGAAACCGCCTCACTCTGTACGTAGACGCCGCCGTCGCGCTCTTCCATCCGCCACCAGGTTTCCATTCGCCACATGAATCCGCTGTCCTCACCCGGCGTTTTTTCTCGCTCATCGCTCTTGCCGGCATTTTCCACTTCCGCAATGCGCACAGCCGAGCTCCGACTGTGCGCTCGCCCTGGCGCATCCTGGAAATATTGCACTTCGTGCTCCGTGTTCAGCACCACGGTAATCACTTTGTGCCTTCGAAAGCGCAGGAAAGCCCGGAAATGATCGCCATCTCTCGATTCGAGCTTGGATCGTTCCACATCCGGAGCGTAATAAACCGAGTGCCTGTCGTAATCCTGAAGCATCCCCAGCACGTCGCCGAGCTTCGCGCCGGGAATGAATATAACGCCGGTCCAATGATGGATCATCCCGCTCGGACAACGGATGGGCTTTCCGTTGTCGCGCATTTCCAGTTTCTGCATCTTTATCTCGCCGCGTTTCAGCGCCGCGTAAGCTTCCGCGCGTTGCTGCTCGGGCAACCCATCAATCCACAGCAGCCCCGTGCCGCGCTTCAGCTCTGTCTCATTCCGTGCTTCGGTCAGTTTCACATAACGTTCGAACGCTTCTTGCGTCTCTGTCTTCAATTTTGGGAGTGGTGGCTCCCCTGCCCGCGCGGGGCGCGCCGACACCTGGTGCATTGCCAGCATAACAAGCCATAGCCAAATGACCCTGCCTGTCTTGTCGGCTACGGATTTCAGGTGTCGCATGAATCCTTCATTCCGGGTTGACGTGCTCGTTCTCAAGGCATTCATTCGGCAGCATTTGCCGAATCGTCTCCGCACACGCTCCCCTTAGGATGCAAGGCAAACACCTACTTATGCAAACGAAGGAGGAGACACCAATGAGTGTCCTTGTGGCCTCCTTACTGTTCTGAGATGGAGGGAGAAGCGGAAAAAAAGGCGGGTTGGGTAGCTCGCACACGGCCCCTTGCGGAGCCGCTGTCCCCGCGCGGCCCCCAACCCGTTCTTCAGACACTACGGGGCTTCTTTGAGCGCCTCAATGGGTCGCGAGAGCCACAGGACAGGGTACTGGGGTTGTAGTACAAGCCGGCTATCCGAATCGGGAATGGGTCTGCTTAAGTTTAGCTAATATGTTTTATTATCAATAACATACGTGGAATCCTGTGGATCGCACGACCGGCCACGGGGCGCGTAGTACCCATCCCGCTTCGAATCGATCTCCCGTAATTACCAGCTGATTTCGGAGGCTCTCAACGGATCGGCAGTTACAGCTTCTCAGCGCAGCGGGACATACCACCGGGCGTAGGTAGCCAAGCCAAGCAAGAGAACGAGCCACCATGCCGTGAGAACAATTCGCATCCAGAATTTGTAACGGGTGAGGCGGAGCCGCCGCGGAAGCAAACTTGTGCCTGCCGCCAGTAAAATATACAAGCCTCCGATTTCGGCAATGACGCCCAGCGCCGCATGCGCCGAGGCAAGCGCATAGTAAGGCTTCCCAATTTTCCCGGGTAGCTGCGGGCTTACCTGACGATGAAAGGAAGGAAACATCGCGAGCGCGATCACAGCAAGATTGAGCAATACGATGGCGGACTGGCACACCGCGTGGAGCCGATAGAACCCCTTCCGCGCCAGTAGCGCCCCGGTGAGCAATCCCGCCCCCATGCCCATCTCCAGGAGGAGGGTTACGTCTGCGCCCCAGGGTGCGGCAGTCCCCAGAAACCCAGTTTGTTGCACACTTTCTCCTTGCTCATTGGCTGTGAACTCCCGGATCCCTTCACGGGAAAACCTGCGGCTTATGCCTGCGGCGTGCAATGCCCCGGTGAATGAAGTCTGCGGCGCAAACTAGTTTGTGACGTTCACGCCGCTGAGAAATCCGCCTAAGTGTCCCGTCACGGTCACGATCGCTACTGCCACGGCCTCAATCGGCAGGCGATAACCGGGCAGGATTCCTCCCTGCGTCCGTTGCGTTCTTAGGTGAATCAACCACACCATCCAGATCAGCACGCTCGATACGCACGCCAGCACCACATGTAGCAGAAGCACGCCTTTCAGGCGTTGCCCTTCAAGCTGCCATTGCCAGGCGAGGAATCCAGTAATCAAGACCGGTATGGTTGTCAGCGACGCGACGAAAAAATTGTAGTAGGCTGCGGCGGCCAGCAAGCTGCGCTTCGTCCACTGCGCCAGAAAATCAAACGCGACGCCCGCGATAAACAAAGCGATCGGAAAATGAATCAGGACCACGTGCTGCGCGTGCTTCGCGAATATTACCGCTTTGAGGTCGAACGGATGCACCGTCACTCCGCGCTCACTGCACAACGACCTTGGCGGTCATCTTCGGGTGAATTGAGCAAAAATACGGATAAGTCCCCGCCTTGCTGAAGGTGAAGGAAAACTTCTCGTCCGTGTCAAGCACTTTGGATTTGAAGACACCATCCGTGCTCACCACGGTGTGGGGAATATCATCGCGGTTAGTCCACGTCACCGTGGTCCCCACCGACACGGTCAACGTCGCCGGCCCGAAACTGAAGTTATCGATCTTTATCTCCGTGATTTCTGGTTTTTGCTGCGCGCTTGCTGCAAAATACTTCTGGCCCGCGCCGAGCGCTCCGATTCCGAACGCCAGCGCCACCGTCAGAACTGCTTTAGACACACTTCTCCTCATCATTATTCTTCCTTTCTATTTAGTTGCCCTTCAGATTGCTTTCTTGATCTTAGCTACTTCTCGGTCACGCGAGCGTCGCGTCCACGACCGCCAGCGCTTGTTGACCTTGGACATAGTTCACATTGGTGATTCCGAGAACGCTGCGCAATTGCTCTTCCGGCACCTTCATCGGCCCCGGCGAATCGGCCTTGCCCGGCTGCGGTTGCGGAAATGCCGTTGATGCCGCCGTATGAAAAGTTACGTTGCCTTCAACCTTTTGCATCGTCTGGTGGATGTGCCCATTCAGCACCGTCACTGAGCCGAACTTCTTCAAGTACGCCAGCGCCTGCGCGCTGTCCTCCGTTCCCCAGCCCCACTCCGGATATACCGACCACAGCGGGATATGCGCGAACACCACGATGGGCGTGCTGTGCTTCAAATGCTTCACGTTGTCTTCCAGCCATTCGAGCTGCTCGTGGCCCAGCGTGCCCAGCCCGCCGGCCTTCAAGTTCAGTACGTTCACCAGTCCGATGAAGTGCACGCCTCTCTTGTCAAAACTGTACCAGCCTGCGCCCCTGCTCCCTTTTCCGTAGCGTTCGAGGAACTGTTTCCCATCGTCGTTCAGCACATCGTGCTCACCCGGCACATAGAACACATCTTTGGGCTTCGCGCTCCTCAGGATCTGATCGACCGTATCGAATTCTTCCGGTTTGGAAAGATGGCTGATGTCGCCGGTGTGCAGCATGAATTCCGGTGCCGCCGGCAAAGCATTGATTTTGTCCACCGCAGCCTTCAGCGTGCCGGCCACGTCCGGATTAGCGGGCTTATTGAATCCCATGTGGCTGTCGCTGATCTGTACGAAGCTCAACTCGCCTGCGGCTTCCGCCGAGCCAATTTCGGAGAGGCGGCTCAAGCTGTAGGATTTCAGGACCCCGCCTTTCATGACACAAAACGCTCCGGTACCTGCCCAAGCCATGCACTTCAGAAATCCACGCCGGTTTATCCCATCGTGGTTGTGATCATGCAAAATCTCGTCCTTCATCTTGGCCGCCATTCCTTCCTCCTCAGCATTTGGAGACACTCGTAGCCTTAACGATTTACCGTCGCCCTTTCCCGCGAATTCTCTTGGGAGGGCGGCGCGGGTGAGAGAGTCCAGGGAGCCCGCGCCGCATATGGGACGTGTTTCGTTTGTCCAGACCACCGGGGGCCGCCAGTTATTCCCGGACTTGGCGCTCAGCACTTCCGTTCCTTATTCGTCACACCCAAGGGGCATTCGGGAATAAAATAACTCTCTAGGTGGTTCCAGCCTATGAGTGGCTCTGACCAGGGAAGAGGCTCGGATGTGTTGGATGCGCAGGACCGGCAGCGCTTCGAACAACTTGTGCTGCCGCATCTCGATGCCGCCTTCAATCTCGCGCGGTGGCTCCTAAGAAGCCGCGCGGATTCAGAAGACGTCGCGCAGGAGGCCATGCTCCGTGCCTACCGATTCTTCCGTGGGTTTCATGGCGGTGATGCGCGCGCCTGGCTTTTGCAGATTGTGCGCAATACTTCTTATACCTGGCTGGAAAAGAACCGTCCTATGGAACTCATGACCGAATTCGACGAGGAATTGCACCCGCAGCCTAGCTCTTCCCCCGAGGCCCTGGCCATCGCCGGCGACAATCGCGAGCGCCTGGCCCGCGCTCTCGAGACGCTCCCGCCGCGTTTCCGAGAAGTCCTCGTCCTTCGTGAGCTCGAAGGCTGCTCTTATAAGGAGATTGCTGCTATCACCGCCATCCCCATGGGCACCGTTATGTCCGCTTTGGCCCGCGCTCGCCAGCGGCTCCAGCGTGTGCTCACGGCTTCCGCTCCGCAGGAGACTTCCCGTGAGCTGTGATTTCACGCGCACGGTTCTGCACGGCTACCTCGACGGCGAGCTTGACGCCGCGCGGGCCGCGGAATTCGAGCGCCATCTCGAGAATTGCCGGGAATGCGCCAATGCGTTGGGGGCGGAAGAATCGCTGCGCGCCTCTCTGCGGCGTATGAGTCTCTATGAACAGGCGCCCGTTGCGCTGCGCAAGAAAATTCGCGTGGCGCTCGATGCTGCGACAGCCTCCCCCGCTGCCATTCGGCTTCCCGCTTGGCGTTGGCTTGCCGTTGCCGCCGCGATTCTAATTGTTGCTTCTGTTTCCTGGGTTGCCTGGCAGCGCCCAGCCAGGGATAGCGCTTCTACCACGCCTTTCACGGTTGCCGAGATCATTGACGCGCATGTTCGCTCGCTGCAACCGGGACATCTCACAGACGTTGCTTCCGCGGACAATCACACGGTGAAGCCCTGGTTCGATGGCAAGCTTGCTTTTGTTCCCCCAGTGAAGAATTTTGCGGATGAAGGTTTTCCTTTGGTCGGTGGGCGTCTTGACGTTCTTGGCGGCCAGAACGTCGCTGCTCTGGTCTACTCACGCCGCAAGCATGTGATTAACGTTTTTGTTCTGCCTACCAAGGAGCCGGACACACCGATTCATCCAGCCGGCGCGCGGCAAGGCTACCAGTGGCGCCACTGGCGTCATCAGGGGATGGAATTCTGCGCTATCTCGGACGTCTCGGATTCCGATCTGTACGAACTCGCACAGCTCATCTATCAATAAGAAGTTTGCGTTCTGCTGGATTAGGCTTACCCGGAGACGTCGCGACAAAACACGGCAGCGGCCCGGTCGTCGCGGATTCAGCTAAGGCAACTTACTGCGCTGGCTTGCTCTTCACGTATTCCTTCGGCACTTCCTTCGCGTAGATCAAGCGCAGCGTCAGGCTCTTTGTCTGCCCGGACCGCAGGCTCACGTTTTTCTCCCATTCCGAGAAAACTCCCTTTCCGTACGCCCGGAGATCGTAATTGTCTGCCCTCAGCCTCGAAATTGTGAAATGCCCATGGGAGTCCGTGTGCACCGCGTGGGGTGCGTTCCCGCTGGACGATTGGTACGAAACGCTTGCGTGCGCCACCGGCCTGTCATCCGGTCCCAGCACCACGCCGCTCAACGTTGCAGAGGCGTGCCTTTGCGGCGCGGCGGAGACACCGCGAACCACTGCAAGCGTCAGCAGAAGAATCGTTGCGAACAAGAGTGCGCGTCTCATGCTCTTCAACCTCTTTCGTGTTCTATGTAGAACACAATGGAAGGATCATGCCCCGGTCCGGTCCCTCGGCTGATGCTTCCATTTCAACTTTGAGTGTAGAACGCGTGCGGCAGCCCGTGCCGTCGCGAAGGGAGAATGTGCCTCACCACCAACCTGCCTTTTCGGACAGGTGCGCAATCTCTGGGTTTTTCTTTTCTATTCGTTCCGCAGAGCCACCGCAGGATCATGCGTGCGGCCCACCTTCTATGGAATACTGGAATTTTCATTTTCATTGAGGAGCCCCGATGCCCCGCTATCTCACGCAGCACACGCTCGCCTGCCTCACGCGCCAGGGCGCCGAAGTTCTCGCGCAGCGCATGCAGGCTGGCGGCACCGCTTGCGCCGAGCGTGTTCTCGTCAACATGCTCGAAGGAAAAATGTTCGTCGAGTTTCGCGCTGATTCCCGCGAAGCCCTCGAGGGCTGGCTCAAAACCGAAGCCATGCATTTCGATTGGCTCGTGCGCATCGAGTGGGAAATGCAAGGCCACAAGCTTCAGCCTGCGAACTAAAAAATGGTGATTTCCACCCCAGCGGTGTAAGTCGCCCAAGATTCTCTCACGGGGCATGATCAATCGCGACACTTCTTGAACGGCATCCCGGCGACGTGGAAATGAGCGGCAAAAAACGGTCTGGAGAAATGACCGGAATCGCCACGGTGCGTCCCAAAAGCGGACATTTTTCCTTGCGAATCCAACTTTCCAAACTGGGATTAGCGCTGTATTTTCTGCAATTTACGGTTGATCAATCCCTGGCGATTGGCCTGCCATTCTTCTCCCTATCATGGGCAGCAACTGCATAAGCCTTGAGACCACAAGCCGCTCAGCGTTGCTCCTGCAGGCGCGCAAGGGCGACCGCGAATCGCTGGCCAGGCTAGTCCTTCCCTACGCGCCCGGGTTGTACCTGGGAGCGCTGCGTATGACGAGAAATGCCGCAGACGCGGAAGACGTGCGCCAGGAAGCATTCCTGAAGGCGATGTCCCGGCTCGCGCAATTCTCCGGCATCGGCATGCAGGATGGAGAACAGGACGACCTGCGCGCCTGGGTATCGCGCATCGCCGCGAATGCCTCGATCGACTTGATCCGCAAGCGGCGTGACGGAAAGCTCTTCTCGCTCGAAGAACCGAACGGTGCCGGCGAGGAGACCCTGGGCAGTCATGTCGCGTCTCGCGCGGACAATCCCGAGGAACGCTTCGCTCGGAGGGAAATGCGCAAGTTGATGGCGGATGCGATCGCCCAGCTTGCTCCGGAACTGCGGCAGGTTTGCCTGTTGCGCGATGTTCTGCAATATTCAACGCAAGAGGTGGCGGATCGCTTGAATATATCGGCGATGGCTGTGCGGTTGCGGCTCTTCCGCGCGCACCGGCGGCTGCGGGAAGAGCTGAGCCTGGCGCTGCAACCGGCGAAACAACACCCAGTGCGTGCGGCACGGATGATTCCAACGACGCGGCGCAGCGTTGAAGGAAACAGGATTCCACTCGCATCGTTTGCGGAGTGCGCTTGCGGAGATTGAGAAGCGTTGGAGTCGCCGTTCGAAGAGTGCAAAGACGAGAAAAGAAAAAGTTGGCCGTCGCGGCGCATAGAGCGTGAAGGTCTGCCGTGCAGAAGGCGGGAAGAAGGCGCCTTTTCGCTGGACGGCGAGGGATGCTGCAAAGCAGTCGATTTAAGGCAGCTTGAACGGGGCGTGCAGCTAAGGTTTCTCCGCAAAATCCGCTGGACCCGGCGATTTCCCAGCCCGGTGAAACGGTCGCGGAATCCCCACGTCCATCGATGTGAGGATTTGTGTCTTCGCTCGAGCTGGCATGAAGTACTGCTGGTACCGCAGTCGGCAAAAAAGCACGATTCGAACGGGATCGCGCTCCGCTAACGCAAAATGGCCCGTAAACTGCTCTCCTGAATGGGAACGCGTGCGTCTGGAGATGTGGCGATCGAAAGGGCTATTTCAATACATTTTTATGGCAGAGTTTTTCCGATGGGTATAGAATTTTCGAGCTGTCCTCAGCTGTCCCAGCCACGCCAGCCATTTTTCTCGAGTTCCTTGCTCGGCGAACAGGTGGAAAATATTAGGGGAAATACCTGAGTTCAAGTTACGGGCTTTTCTTTATTGTCGGCCGGGCCCGGCAATGCTACGGAGGATGTCCAAGCAGGTCGGCTAGGCAGGAAATCGAGAGAAAACTCGCGACTCCAGATTCTTGAATGCCGCATGGAGAGTACGGTGCCCAGGAAAAACTTGCTTCTCATCGCTGGCCTTGCCGGGACTGGGCTTTTGGTGTTGATGGTTCTCATGTTCAGTGGGTCCGTCTTCAAGCCGTCACGCAGTGAGCCGTCCAATTCATGGAATCGGGAGGCGATCCAGGCCACTTACGTTGCAAGCCAGCTTCGACAGATAGACAAGGCGCACTCCACGCTGGTTCTTTCTTACGATCTGGAGAACAACACGGACCTGGATTATCGCGTAGCCGATGGTCCCGGCGTGGTCGTTCTGAGCAGATTGAAATCCGACGGGACCCTGAGCCAGGAACAGCCCATACGCCTCGGCTATCCCGTTTTTCTGCCGGCGAAGCAACGCGCGCGCATAGCCATTGAAATCACACAACCCCTTGCCTGGCCCGTCCAGGATGATCCCGCGTATGAGGACAAGCTCAGAGATTTCGTGAAGCAAAGACTGGCGAACGTCGGTGCTTTTGTTCTGTTTGACGAGTCCAGCCATCGGCAAATCGAACTCCCAGGAGCCTGGGAAGAACTGCAGGAGACGGCACAAGCGGGTTATTGATTCTCGGCGGCAAAGTCTGGAGCGCCGGGCCGGCCGGCGAATTCCGAGCCGGGAACGAGCTTGACGAAGGAGTTTTGAACGGGACGCTCAAATATGTTTGAGAGGAACTAGGTTATGTCCTCCGCACCGACAATTCATAAGAACGACTCCCGCGGCAGTGAGCGGCGCTCCTGCCCGAGGGAACCTCTGAAATGGGTGGTCCTCGTGTTTTTCGGCGAGGACAATTGGGGCAAGCTGATCGACATGAGCGAAAGCGGGATGTCTATCGAATTCGCTCATCTCCCGCCTCTGCATCAGCGAATCAACTTTACATTCGAGGCCATGGGCTGCATGCCGCTCCCAGCGGGCGGAAAGATTTTCAGCGGTTCGTTCAAGACAGCAGGCAAGGTCGTATGGGTGCGCGAGTTTGAAAGAACAGCGGGCGCGAAGTTTGTCGATCTGGCCGAAGAAAGCCGGGAACAAATTCGGCGCTGGCTATCCGCCGACGCTTCAATCGGTGCCGTCACACCGAGCGTCAACGCCAAACTGGAAAAGCAAGCGTCGCAATCGGAGCCGTTCGGAGACCCGCCGGTCTCCCATGAAATGCCGGTCAAAGTAAACGGTGACGCGTCAGCGACCGAATTGGAGTTTGCCGATTCCAGCACGGAGCTCATCGCCGAATCCAAACCTTCCCTCGCGCCACATTCCGGCCAAAAAGTTGAATTCGATGCCCTCCAAGAGCCTTTGGATCTCCCAGCCGAGGAGGAATCTGAAAATTCCGAACCAGGCGAAACTCAGCTCGTCGCTAACCAGACGCAAGATAAAGTGGCAGCGGACGACCAGCTATGGAATTTGAAGCTCGCTGAAACATACCCTGAGCGTTTCTCCTATCCTGAACCGGACGAGCAACAGAAGCCCGAACCAGCGCCCAGTTTCAATCCAAGGATGACTCGAGGCGGGTTCATCGTCGTGTCGATTTTTGTAACAGCCCTGGCCGTACTCGTCGGCGCAAGAATGATTCTGTCCCAGAAGACCGCCAGGTCTGAGGCAAGCGCGCAAAGCTCAAGCCCATTGGCGGATGGGAGCAAACCTGTCAGCGCTCTATCCCGCTCGGCCGTTAAGAGCCCGCAGCCTTTCCTGGTTGAGGTGTTGGACGCCAGCAACCGGCGGTGGCTCCTGTCGTTCGTCAACAACGGCTCCAAGAGTGCATCCAATCAAGCTGCTCATAAATCCTCTCGGCCTTCCGCCCCTCCCGCGCCGGCAACCAAGAGTGTCAAGAGAGAGCAGCCGGCCGCGCCTGCAAAACCCAAAGCGTCTCCTCAATTCGCGCTAGAGGCGCCCAAGGTGAGCAGCGCGCAGGCGAATGATTTGACCGCGAAAGCGCCATCGGATGCTGCCCCGGCGCTTCCCGGTGAAGTGCCGAATGCGCTGGAGACGCCTATTTCCGGCGTTCTTACAAACCGCCCGATACCGGTTCCGGTTGCCGGGAGCCCAGTTGTAGGCGGCGAGGTCCAAGTAGCGCGTCTGATCAAGTCCGTTCCTCCCACATATCCTGCGCTGGCTAAATCGAATCATGTCGCCGGGGACGTCACCATGGATGCGCTGGTTGACCCGGCGGGCAACATAACGGATGTGAAAGTGATCTCTGGACCTACCCTTCTGCAAGAAGCTGCCATGGCGGCACTGCGACAGTGGAAATACGAGCCCGCTCGATTGGATGGGCGGCCTGTATCCTTCCACCTGAATGTGACCGTCAAGTTCCGCATTAATTAGACCACATCGCGCGCCTTGGGCGCCGAACCCTCGGACCTCCCAATCGGAATCGAGACAGGTCCCGTCCGAGGCCACAAAAAGAGTGTCAGCGCGGAGCGGCGAGAGTCTTCTCGAGCGACGGAAGGATTCGATAAACGGGACCGTTCCAAAAGGCGGGAGCTGGGACATCCTTCCAATTCGCGGGTGGCATGTAGAGGATGGCTTCATCCCAATGGAAATCATTCTTTATGCAGCAGTCCGGCTGCGGCTGTCCGGACTTCTCCCTGGCGATGCGGCTCAATTCTCTCGCCACGAGGTGCTGCGGATCCCAAAACTGCCGGGCGCGCGGGTCGGAAATCCGCGCCAGGGCGCCTCGTCCGGGTGAACTCCAGTCGGTAGGCAGGATGGGCTCCCAAACGACCAGCACGCGGAGCTTTTCCCCGGCGTGGCGAGCCAAGAGATGCTGAGCTGCGGAGGCCCCCCGCAGGCAAGCTGGTCAAGTGGGAGACAAGAGCAGAACCAGGCGGGGAACATCGGGATCGGCATCGAAGGCAACGGCAAACCCGCTGAAATTTGCATTCGAGAGGGTGACGAGAGTTTGCTGGCCCGGCGGCACTGAAGAAGGACCCCACAGGTACACGGCGCCCAAGAGCAAAACCAGCGCCGGCAGCGCGACAAAGAGTGTTTTCTTCTTCATTTCCTGCCTTCAGAAGCGATCGGCGATAAATCCAGCAATCTGCTGGGGAAAAAGAACCATTCCCAAGACCACGACGATGGCGGCCCAGAGCAATAGTTTGCCGAGCAATCTGCCGCGAACATCGCACTGTGCCGCGCGGCGCTGCTGCCAGAAGCCAACTCCAAGGAAAACTATGGAAAGCCCCAGAAGCCAGGGGCGCAGAGTGGTCCAGAAGGCGCTGGCGCCGGCCGCGCCAAGCGCGGCGGCGAAACCAAGAGGAAGGCAGCAAGCGATGGTAGCGACGGAACTGAAAATCGCCGCCAGCGAGGCCGAGATGCCCGTGCCCGGTTTCAACGGCTGCCTCCCTGATGAGCTTCCCGCACGGCGCGGTGAATCATCTCCACCGGAGGAAGGCCCACGTGCGGCGATCCCGGATACAAACGGCAACTCAGCGCGAAGGTTTGCTCCTTCCGCGAATCCGCAGCGACGTCTTGCCCATTGATGCGGATGGTGGGCGAACCGCAAAAATTGAGTTCTTTTGCCATTTGCTCGCCGGTGACAAGTATCTCAAGAATGTCCGCCGCTACCCCTTCCGTGGCCAGGACATTTTTTACCAGCTTGACGGCCGCAAGATGCGACGGACACTCCGCAACGTACAACACTTCCACTTTCACTTGACGTTCTCCGGTTTGCGGGTGACCGATTCGGACAGAAGCGGGCAGCGCGCGGTTCGTCTGCGCAATTCTTTCTTGCAAGCGCGGAGAGCGGCGCGCAGCTCCTGCTCCAGCTTGTGGAGATCGGCAAGCTTGGCGCGGACGTGCGAAAGCTTTTGTTCGAGGCGCCGACGCACGGGCGCGCAGGGCTGGAAGCGGTGGCGGCGCAGCCCCAAAAGCTGCCGGACCTCTTTCAGCGTGAATCCCAGGTTTTGGACGCGCCGGATGAATTCCAGGGTTTGCAAATCGGCATCCGCGTACTGGCGAAAGCCGCCAGCGGTGCGCGGCGGACGCGGCAGAAGAGCGTTGCGTTCGTAGAAGCGAATCGCATCGGGAGTGAGACCGACCTGTTTTGCAACCGTGCCAATTTGCATGACCATAGCTCCTCTGCCTGAACTCTACACCCTGGAGTGTAGTCCAGAGTCAAGCGCTTTTCCTGCGGCGCTCAGGAGTTTGCTGGCGAAACGCGGGAGAGCAAGACGGCGGCAAGGGCAAGGGCGCTCACAAGGATTGGAAACCAGACCGGGGAAAGCCAGGGAACGGGAATGAGGAACAGGACATCGGGATCCCTGAGCGAAAGGGGCCAGCGGACGGTGGCCCAAAGCGCGGCATAGTAAACGATATCCCAGATGGCGAAGGTCCAAAGGAAAACTGCGGCACGGCCCCTTGATTTCGCGGACGTCAGGAAAGCCACGCTGAGGAGCATGAGGATCGTAGCGGCCTCGCGAAGGACTTCGAGGGTGAGAAGGCTTCTGGGGAACTGGCTTATCGCCTGGGACTGCCGGTAAAACTCTGCGGACATGCGGGCAACGTCGGAGAGTGTCCCGTGGTATCCGGGCAGCAACCCCGTGGCTGCGCGGAGATACACAACAACGACAGCTTCAAGAAACCCGAACGACGCTGCGAACACGCCGCTGATGACCAGTTGCCGGGCAGCGAGAGGAACGCCGCCACGACGCCAGGAAAACCACGCCA
>WNFP01000925.1_pt1 | contig 22831 bp, 16 predicted proteins | sample 5400201 | NCBI WGS metagenome assembly WNFP01 (sample SAMN13153355, study PRJNA577476) | soil metagenome | isolation source: 115 cm saprolite under Madrone tree | place: USA:California | collected 2016-06-14
TTTCGAGAGAGCGTCGGTGCGCTGGGCCGGATCTAGCCGGAAACGCTCGAGCAACTCCTGCTCCGTCTTCCGGTTCCAGCGTTCCCGAAATGATGCCAGGTAGTCGAGCGTCTCGCGAACGCTCATCCACGGATAAAACACCACCTGGTCCGGCACGTAAGCCAGCCGGCCCTTCACGGCGACTTCGGCCCGGGCCGGATCGAGGCCGAATACGCGCACCTGCCCGCGTTGCGGGCGGAGCAGATTGAGCAGACACTTCATCGTGGTCGTCTTGCCCGCGCCGTTACGGCCGAAGAGTCCGTAACACCGCCCGGGCTGTACCTTCAAGCTCAAGTCATGGACGGCCTCCGCGCGCCCGTAAGCGTAAGCGAGATTCTCGATTTGGATGACGGGAGTGGCAGAGTCCATGGCTGGTCAATCCTCCTTATGGTCTTCGTTGGCGCGCCGTTTGCTGTCGAGCACGTCCATTCGTTCATGAATCAGTTCAAGGAACTCGGGCCGAGGCACCTGCAAATGGTGTGCCTGTACGATGGCCTGGTCGATTTCCTCGATTAGGAGTTTGCGTCGGACTTCTTTTCGCAAGGCCGAATGAGTCTCATTCAAAAAACAGCCTCGACCGGGGTGCGTCTCGATCACGCCCAGGCTTTCCAGTTCAGAATAGGCCTTAGCGACCGTGTTGCGATTGACGCGAAGCTCTTCTGCCAGTGGGCGGATGGATGGGAGCGCCTCACCGGGCCGCAGCGCCCCGGATGCGGCCGCGGCCTTGATTTGATCCACCAACTGGAGATAGATGGGCATGCCGGATTTGAAATTGATCTGGAAGATCATCGGCGGCTCACTGTCATAGGACAATATGACAGCTGAGCCGGTTTGTCAATAGTACTTTTCTGGATGGCCTTCAGGTGTTACAGGTTAGAAGCAAGAACGGGCGCCCCGATCGATTGGAGCGCCCGTTCTTGTGTTTGGGGGTGGAGAGATCGCTTTACGATGCCTGCGTAAACAACCGAAAGGCACGGTGCCTCAAAATGCCCAGCTGCCGATTGAGTGGATGTCTGCGGCCGAGGAAACTCAGAACGGGGGTCCGGCGCGCGGTTAGTTTGTTCATCGCAATCGTCAGCCGGATGTCGCGCCGCGCAAATTTCAGCCCGGTCTGCAAAGCGTCAACGGCATCGTCGCGCCGTCCGGCAGCGGCATACACTTCCGCAAGATTCAAATACAGTTGCGCCTGATTCCGCTTCATTCGAACCGCCGAGTCGCACAGCCTCTCCGCCTCGCCCCATTTTCCTTCCGACCGCGCCAGTACCACGCCCAGGTAGGACATGTAGTAAGGGTTGTTTTTGTCTAGGTCCACGGCGCGGCGCATGTGCGGCAGGGCTTTGATGGCGTAATTATCTCGCAGCAGCGTCAATCCAGTCTTGAATTCTCTGAAGGCTTCCGTATCCATCATCGGCTCACCTCATCCACGCCGGGCGGCCCCATTCGAACGCGGGCGCGAGGCGATTGCAGGAGAATAGGATTTTCGGGAGAGGGGAAGATCTCGCGCGGCGCGTGCCGGGGTCGCGCCAACTTCCATTGCGAATCCGTGAGAAGAATTAACCCGCTCAGCCAGGTAATGAGCGGAACAGCGAATAACACGGTAGCGAGTAGGCTTCCCATCCAAGTCCTTTTTGAACCTACTCGCAGTTTTGGCCCAAATCTACTGACCCGGAGGACAGTCTTGGTTCAGCGGAACTGGAGTTGCAGCGCGAAAAATGAGTACAGGTGTTCCGCCGACGCCTAGGGCGGCGCGGAGCGCTTCCAATCGCGGCGCCAGTTTTTCCAGTCTTTTGGGGTGATTTTGAACATCGATTTCGCCGCTTTGTGCAGCCATTTGCCGCGGCGTGCTGCCAGATCACGCTTCACCTTGGGAATCGCTTTGGGGCTTCCAAAATGCATGTTCGCGGTTTCCCAGCCCATGTCGTACAGGAGCCGCGCTTCATCCCTTTCCTGGGGCAGGGAAGCCAGTTCGATACGCGAACAGTCCGGCGCCAGCCGCCGGACCAGCCAGTGTCCGTGAAAACGCACGCAGGGGTCTTTCACTCGGATAGCGCGGTCGACAAGTTTTGCGCCGTAAATCTCTTCCGATGAAATGCCGCGGCACCAAGCCGACGCGGAGGTTCGAATTCCTTTGGCTTCGCGGGCAATGAACGCGCCTTGCCACGAAGAAAGCGCCAGAATTCGGGGGTGCCCCAGGCTGCCTAATCCGGCGATACGCCGTTTCAACTGGTATTGGCGGCAGGGAGGCGGCAAGGACTCTTCGATTAGTTTTCTTGTTTCTTGCGGCGGCTTCGAAGTAAGGGGAGGGCATTGCTGCATTTTTGCCCAGAATCGCACTGGATCCCGCAGCTTGCCGGTGGCAAGAAGCCGCAGCCATTGATGATGTTCGGCCAGGACAAATGCTTTGCCTCCCGCCGCCAGCGCATCGCGGTAGCCCTCTTCGATGGCCTCGGCGGCTGCGCGGCGCGTTAGGCTCAAATGCTCGCTTGAGATGGCCAGATACGCGCTCGTGGTGAGCCGGACGAGATCCAGGGCGTAGGGGGCCGGCCACGCTTCGTCGAGGTCGTTCACGCCCCAAATCAGGCGGCCTTCTTCGTCTCGCCAAGTCCCAAAGTTCTCGACGTGCAAGTCGCCGACAGCGAGCACAGTCGGCGCCTTTGCGAGGTCTTTGCAAACTTCCGGCCAGAGCTGCAGCCAGCGGTAAAAGGTCGCACGGAAGAAGGGGAAGGCGGCTTCCGCCATATGCATGTGTTTCAGGGCAATGTCCCCGCGGACGATGGGAAGCCGCTTGGCGAGCCATTGCTCGAAGTCGGCGGTTGTTTTGAAGACATTCATGGCGAGCTATTAGGATTTGCCGTTGGGCTAAACGTGGGCGTGCTCGATTCGCGCTGGGCCGCCGCGGAGGCGCGCTTCATAAATTGGGAATTTCGCCGCAAGTTCCGCAACCTGCTTGCGCACGCGCTGCTCGACCTCTGCGTTGCCGATATTGGAAAGAATTTCCGCGATCCAGTTGCCGATGCGCTCCATCTCCGGTTCGCGCATGCCGCGAGTCGTGACCGAAGGGCTGCCCAGGCGGATTCCGCCGGCTTTCATCGGAGGGAGAGGATCGAACGGGATCGAGTTCTTGTTGACGGTGATGCCGGCGCGGTCGAGGGCCTTTTCAGCGTCCGTTCCGGTGATGCCGCGCGGGTGAACTTCGATCAGGAATAAGTGGTTGTCGGTGCCGCCCGTGACGATGCGAAATCCATGCTTGGCGACTGCCGCGGCCATGGCTTTGGTGTTAGCCACCACTTGCTTCTGGTACTCCTTGAAGGAGGGCTCCATCGCTTCCTTCAAGCACACCGCTTTCGCGGCAATCGTGTGCACCAGCGGACCGCCCTGGGTGCCCGGGAATGTCAGCCTGTCCAGTTCCTTGGCAAACGCGGCCTTGCACAGCACCAAGCCGCCGCGCGGCCCACGCAACGTTTTGTGAGTCGTCGTCGAGACGATATCGGCATGCGGGATGGGGCTGGGATGAACGCCGGCGGCGACGAGTCCGGCGATATGCGCCATATCCACGAAAAAGAGCGCGCCAACGGACTTCGCGGCTTTGGCAATGCGCTCAAAATCGATGATTCGGGAGTAGGCGCTGGCGCCGGCAACGATCATTTTTGGCTTGTGCTCGGCGGCAAGGCGTTCAATCTCGTCGTAATCGACGCGTTCGTCTTCCTTTTTCACGCCATAAGCGATGAATTTGTACATGCGGCCGGAGAAATTCAACGGATGCCCGTGCGTAAGGTGGCCGCCATGGGAAAGATTCATTCCTAGGACGACGTCGTCCTTTTGTAGCGTCGACATATAGACGGCGACGTTTGCGGACGTGCCGGAATGCGCCTGCACATTGGCGTGCTCCGCGCCGAAAAGCTCCTTGGCGCGATCGATGGCCAGTTGCTCGACTTTGTCGGCGTACTCGCAACCCCCGTAATAGCGCTTGCCCGGGTACCCTTCGGCGTATTTGTTGGTGAAGATCGAGCCCATGGCTTCGAGGACCGCTTCGGAGACGAGATTCTCCGAAGGAATGAGTTCCAGACCGGTGGCTTGGCGCCTGGCTTCATCGCGCAGAATGCCTGCGATTTGGGGATCGACCGCGTCGAGCGGACGATTCATGCGGTCGTTGGCGTCCGTGGTCTTAGTCATAGTGATTCCTCGATTGCCCGGTCCATTTGGCGGAAGCTTGCGGGCAGCGAGGGGATTTTAGCGGATGGGATGGAGGAAAGCCAATTGAGTCAGTCAGGGATTCCGACCCTACACCCACCCGGGGTGTTTTTGCAAAAGAGTTCGGAATCGCTTGAAAAGAAATGAGTTGAGTTTTGCGTGACTGCAAAATAGTGCAAAAGAGTGCGTATGAGTCTGAAAAAAAAGAACTTGAATACAGTGGAGAGAAATGGGCGGGAGGAAAGAGAAAGGTATTCGGCCGGAAGGATGTGACCCGGCAGTTTTCGTAAGAGCGGATTCTAAAGGGGTTACAGGCGTCACGGTTTTTAAGTGCAGGAAATAAAAGGAGTTGCGGTGACGGGATTTTCGTCACGTGACGGCAATGTGCGGTTCGGCGTGGACCGTTGCTGAACAGCGCGACCCATAATGGCATAAAATACATATGTTGTCAATTAACACATAAAGTACTTAAATACAACAATTTGCGACCGCTTTCGAATCATTTTGCAAAGAGAAGAAAACAAAGGGGTAGAGCTCACTGGGGCTGGCGCAGAGGCCACAGAGAGACAAAACCAGGTCACGCTGAAGCGCGCCCCTACACAACGCCCATAGAGGGGGCAGAGCGGAAACTCTTCCGGGAGCTGGTCCGGGCCGCCAGTCAGTTTTGCGCTGACACTTGACTCGAACACGCTGTGCGTCTAACTTAGTTAATGATGCGCTTGGCTAAGCCAATTCTTCTACCGGTGCTGGCAGTCGCTCTCGCGGCGTATGCATTCGACTGCGGCGCCGCGACGACGCCGGAACAGGCGATGCAATGCTGCAATTCGATGCCGTTGTGCTCGTCGCACGGTCATCACGCAGAGGATTGCTGCAAAGCCATGCCGTCGATGCACGCTCCCTTTGTGCAGCCCTCTTTCGCACATGGCGTTTCCTACTCTCCCGTTATATTTGCGGTGCTGCCAGAGAGTAGCGAGTCACCCGCTCTAGTCTCTTCTGACCGCGTGATTGCGGCGCATTGCCACGCTCCGCCGATCCGCTACGCTCCAGCTTCACTACCTCTTCGCATCTAATCAGTCTTCCAGTCGACTCCCGACCTGAAGCATTCGTGTGCTTCGGAATAGCCATTTCTACTTGAGGAAGAATTCGTCAGATTACGAAATCACTTTTGGTGCGAGCGATGGAATGTGCACTTCTAGGAGAAGGCGATGTCATTGATGATGCGAAAGAACAGGTCGACAAGATTCGTATTCAGATTCACTCAGATCAGCTTAGCGGTTCTGCTGCTTTCCCGTGTCCTCGTCAGCGTGAGTCTTGCGCAGGAGCCCTCAACGCATCCCAAGGCGGCCGTGACGCCACTTGCGGAATTGTTGCGGGAAGCAGAGCAGAACAATCCTCAGATTCATGCTGCGCGCCAGGCCTGGCAATCTGCACAGCAGGTGCCAACGCAGGTCTCAACCCTGCCCGATCCGCAATTCCAGATTCAGCAGTTCAGCGTCGGCAGCCCGCGCCCATTCGCCGGATATACAAACAGCGATTTCGCTTACGTCGGCTTGGGTGTCTCGCAAGACTTTCCTTATCCCGGAAAGCTTCGACTCAAAGGCGAGATCGCGAAGCGCGATGCCGACGTTTCGCAACAACAGTATGAATCCATTCGGCGTTCTGTCCTTGCTGGAGTGAAAGAAGCTTACTTCAAGCTTGCCTATCTCTCGAAAACCCTCGGAATCCTTGAGAGTGACGGGCAACTCCTTCAGCAAGTCGAGAAGGCTTCCGACGCGCGGTACCGCTCAGGAATGGGAAATCAGCAAGACCTGCTCCGCGCCCAGCTTGAACAAACCAAGCTCCTCCGCGAAATAACGATGCACCACCTGGAAGTTGCCAAGTTACAGGCGCAACTCAAACAACTGCTCAACCGTTCCCAATCTTCACCAGATATAGAACTCGCTGACCTGAGCGAAACACCACTTCCGTATTCCTATGAGGAGCTCTTAGCTGCAACAAAAGCGCAGAATCCACAAATTGCCGGCGCGGAAAAGATGGTTGAACGTCAGAAGCTTCAGGTTGACCTCGCGCGCAAAGACTTTTATCCAGACTTCAATCTGCAATACATGTGGCAGCGAACAGACCCCACACAGTTTCGTGCCTACTACATGTTGACCTTTGGCGTCCGCGTTCCGATCTATCGCAGCCGGAAACAGCGCCCGGAACTGGCGCAAGCGGAAGCAGAATTGAGCCGCTCTCGCAGCGAGGCTGAAGTGCAGTCACAGCAGGTCGCGGCACAGCTTCGGAACGCCTATGACACCGCACAGAAAACTGCTGATTTGCTCAGGATTTACAAGGACGGTCTGATTCCACAAGCGCAAGCCGGATTTCAAGCGGGCATCGCTGCCTATCAGAACAATCGCCAGGACTTCCAATCCGCGTTGTCCTCGTTTCTCGACGTTCTCCATTTGGATGAGGAGTATTGGCAGAACTTAGCCGAACGCGAGACCGCGTTAGCGCGGCTTGAAGAATTCACCGGGCTGTCTCTACGCGAAGAAGGAGTCCAGCAATGAGAACTTATCGGAGAGCTTTTCTACTGGCACTGGCAGGCAACATCGTCTTGATTGGCGTCCTGGTCACGCTTTGGTCGCACTACCGGACGCGCCAGACAGCGACGAATGAGCCATCCATGCGAGCAAACGCAGTTGAAGCGTCAGAGAACCCTTCTGCGGCTGCCACTGCATCCGCGGAAACGCCCCTGATACCGGTGCAGCTCTCACCGCAGAAATTGCAAAGCATTGGAGTGAAGATCAGTGAAGTCCAGCGAAAGGTCGTCGCTGACGAGATTCGCGCAACGGGCAATGTTGCTGTGGATGAAACCCGGCTGGCCTACGTTCAAACGCGCTTTTCCGGCTATATCCAGAAAGTCTTTGCCGACGCCACCTATCAGTATGTCCGCAAAGGTCAGCCGCTGTTCACAATCTACAGTCCCGATCTGGTAGCGACAGAGCGGGAATACGTTGTCGCCAAGCAGAATCAACAGCAGGTTGTTCAGAGCCCGATTCCGGGCGTTGCCTCCGGCGCCGCGTCGTTGCTCGACGCGGCAGCCGAGCGACTAAAACAGTGGGGAGTTCCCCAGCGCGAAATCGTATGCCTTGAGTCGTCAGGCCAAGTCCAGCAGGAGCTCGAGGTTGATTCCCCCGTCTCCGGGTATATCACAGAACGCAACGCTTTGCCCAATCTCACGGTGCAACCGGAAACCCGCCTGTACACCATTGCCGATCTTTCGACCGTGTGGGTCCTAGCGCAGTTCTTCCAAAACGATCTCGCACGGATCAAGGTCGGAGACGCAGCGACGTTGACAGTGGACACTTTTGCTGGCCGCACATTCAACGGTCGCGTGAACTTTATCTACCCACAACTGGACATGGAGACCCGAACAGCCAAAGTGCGCATCGTCTTTCCGAATCCAGCTCTAGAACTCAAGCCGGGTATGTTCGTCAACGTCTCACTGAAGGTGCCGATGGGAAAGCAGCTTGTCGTCCCTGCAAGTGCAGCCCTGCAGTCCGGAACACGCCAGATCGTGTTTGTAGATCGTGGCGATGGTTATCTCGAGCCGCGGGAAGTGCAGCTAGGCGGTCGCGCGGGCGATGACTTCGTCGTCCTGAAAGGCCTCAAGGAAGACGAGAGGGTCGTCACATCAGCGAACTTCCTCATTGATTCAGAAAGCCAGCTTCAAGCTGCCTTAGGGTCATTTGTTCCGCCTCCACCGGGGGCAGGTGCGGCCTCCACGATGAACGCTCCCAAAGCAAGCGCGGAACTGACCTCAGATCCGAGCCCGCCGCATAAAGGGAGCAACGTCTTTCGAGTGAAGCTCACAGATTCCAGCGGGGCCCCAATCTCTGGTGCGGAGGTCAGCGTGGCGTTTTTCATGCCCGCCATGCCAGCGATGGGAATGGCAGCAATGCGCACACCAGTGACACTCTCCGAAAAAGGAGCGGGCATCTACGAAGGTTCCGGCCAGCTTGAAAGCGGTGGAACTTGGCAAGTCACGATTGTGGCGAGGAAAGACGGCCAGACTATCGCCAGCAAACAACTCAGTGTGAACGCCACGGGAGGAATGTAAGGTGATCGCCCGATGGATTGATTGGTGCGCGCGAAATCGTTTCCTCGTTTTCACGGGAACGCTGTTTCTTGTGCTGGCCGGCATTTTGGGGCTACGTCGCATCCCGCTCGATGCCTTGCCGGATATTTCCGACGTGGAAGTCATTATTCACGTCCCGTGGGCAGGCCAGCCGCCAAACCTTATAGAGGACCAAGTGACGTATCCAATCGTGACGGCTCTCCTAGCGGCACCGCATGTGAAAGCCGTACGAGCGCAAACGATGTTTGGAGATTCCTACGTTTTCGTAGTGTTTGAAGACGGAACCGATCTCTATTGGGCTCGCTCACGAGTCCTGGAGTATATACAGCAAATTCAGGGTCGCCTCCCGGAAAGTGTCCATCCCGTGATCGGCCCGGATGCTACGGGAGCGGGTTGGGTTTATGAGTACGTTCTAGTTGACCACAGCCACCAGCACAGCCTCGCCGACTTGCGCAGTATTCAGGACTGGTTTCTCCGCTACCAGCTCGAAACTGTTCCTGGCGTCGCCGAAGTAGCCACTATCGGCGGATTCGTCCGCCAATACCAGGTCAATCTTGATCCCGACAAGCTGCGGGCTTACGCCATTCCGTTGTCGACGGTCATAGAAAAAGTCCGCAGCAGCACAAATGAAGTTGGAGGACGCCTGCTCGAAATGGGCGGCGCGGAATACATGATTCGCGGGCTCGGTTATCTGCGCTCGTTGAGTGATCTGGAAACCGTCCCCGTCGCCACGAAGAACGGCACTCCGGTGCTGATTCGCGATTTGGGGAGCGTCACCTTTGGCCCGGACATCCGAGAAGGAGTTGCGGAGTGGCAGGGCGAGGGCGAGACCGTCGGCGGGATTGTGGTGATGCGCTACGGGATGAACGCCCTAACTGTGATCAATGGGGTCAAACAGAAGCTCACCGAAATCAGACCCTCTCTGCCGGCCGGCGTTGAAGTCGTCTCTGGCTATGACCGCTCCGGCCTCATTCGGGCTTCCATTGATACCTTGCAAAGGGACTTAGTGGAAGAAGCGATCATCGTGAGCATCGTCATCATCGTTTTTCTTTTCCACTTCCGCTCAGCGTTCATTCCGATTCTTACGCTGCCCATCGCCGTGATCGCTTCTTTCATTCCCATGTACTACCTCCATGTCAGCTCGAACATCATGTCGCTCGGAGGACTGGCCCTTGCAATCGGAGTCCTTGTGGACGCGGCAATCGTGATGGTGGAAAACGGCTACCGTCAGCTTTCGGAAAGACAAGAGGGCACGGAGAAGCTTCCCGAGCCGGAGAGACGCCGTGTTTTGTTGGACGCGGCCAAACAAGTTGGGCCTGCGATCTTTTTCTCACTACTGATCATTGTGGTTTCCTTCTTGCCCGTCTTCCTCCTGGAAGAGCAGGAAGGACGAATGTTTCGTCCACTGGCATGGACGAAGACCTTGGCGGTCGGTTTCTCTTCGCTTTTAGCAATCACTCTGGTCCCCGTACTCATGCTTCTCTTTATCCGAGGACGGTTGCGCCCAGAAGCGCGTAATCCAATTTCCGTTGTAACGCAGGCGCTATATCTGCCCGTTCTCCGCTTGTGCCTTCGCTTTCGCAAAACCACCTTGCTGCTCAACCTGATTTTTCTCATCGTCACCCTTCCGCTAGCCTTGAAGATAGGCACCCAGTTCATGCCGCCTCTCTACGAAGGCTCTGCTCTTTACATGCCGACAGCTCTGCCCGGCATTTCTATTGGGCAAGCCTCGCGGTTGTTACAGGAACAAGACAGAATCATTCACACGTTTCCAGAGGTCGACACTGTGTTTGGTGCCGTAGGGCGATCTGACAGCGCGACGGACAATGCACCTCTCGATATGTATGACACGACCGTGATGCTCAAGCCCCGCAGCCAATGGCGTCCGGGAATGACTTACGAGAAGCTAATTCAGGAGATGGACGCGAAGCTCCAGTTTCCAGGTCTATCGAATACCTGGACGATGCCGGTTGAGAACCGTCTGGACATGGAACTCACAGGAATCAAGACACCACTGGGAATGAAGATCCAAGGGCCGACCTTGGATGGCATCCAACAGGCCGGGGTACAGATTGAACAGGTGCTCAGCTCCCTACCTCAGATGCGCTCCATCTTCGCCGAGCGCGTTTCGCAGGGCTTTTACATAAATATCGAAGTGAATCGCGCAGACGCAGCTCGATATGGGTTAACTATTGCTGACGTTCAACAGGCCGTGTCCTCGGGCATCGGCGGAGCAATGGTTGCCGAAAACATCGAAGGGCGTGAGCGGTATCCTGTCAATGTCCGTTACAACCGCGATTTTCGGGATAATGTCGACTCCTTGCGACGCGTACTCATCGGAACTCCGTCTGGTGCGCAGATTCCGATTGACGAGGTAGCCCGCATTTCGTTTTCGCGCGGTCCCGCCATGATCCGGGACGAAGACGGCGCGCTCACCGGCTACGTGTATATCGACCTCAACACGAAAGACTACGGAGGGTTTGTCCAGCGAGCAGAGACAGCGTTGGGACAAAAACTCAAGCTGCCCCCAGGTTACTCATATAAATGGTCGGGAGAGTATGAATCCGAGCTGAGAGCAAAGCAGCGGCTGCAACTCATTCTGCCGGTCGTGCTCTTCGTCATCTTCCTGCTGCTTTACATGGTCTTTCATTCTGTTACCGAAGCGGCTGTGCTTATTTTTCCGACGATCTACGCCCTTACGGGAGGGCTCATCCTGCAAAAACTCCTCGGATACAACTTTAGTGTGGCCGTATGGGTCGGCTACATCGCGCTGTTTGGAATCGCGGTCGAGACCGGAGTTGTCATGGTCGTTTACCTCCATGAAGCCCTCAACCGTCGCCTCGCAGCTGGAGCACCGCTCAAGCATGAAGATATCGAGGCAGCAGTAATCGAAGGTGCGGTCCAACGCCTACGACCAAAACTTATGACCGTCTGCGTTGTCCTTGCAAGCCTGATCCCCATTCTGTGGGAAACGGGTGTTGGTTCCGACGTGATGAAACCTATTGCCGCCCCCATTGTAGGCGGCATGATCACCTCTACGATTCACGTCCTGATCCTAGTGCCCGTGTTCTTTGCCTTGATGAAAGAACGCGCGCTACGCCGCGGAACCTTGCAGCGAACAGCACGCTAGGCAGCGGCGTATAATATCGAAATGTCTGCAGAGGAGAACGCCGCGCCACCAGAAGTGTTGCAACGGATACTCTGGATTCAGGCCTTAACGCTCGTCTGGATGGGTGTGGAAGCGGGGATTTCGTTGGGAGCGGCTTGGATGGCGCGCAGCCCGGCCCTTCTTGCCTTCGGGGGCGATAGCGCGGTGGAGCTTCTCTCGGCGGCGGTTGTGTTTTGGCGGTTTTATGCATCATCGCAACGGGAGCGCGGGGAGGAGCGCGCGGGCAGGATTGCGGGCGGCTTGCTGTTTGTCCTAGCGGCCCTTGTTGTTACTACTTCCGTTTTGGCGCTCTTGGGGCACGTCGAAGCCCGGCCCAGCTACATCGGGATGGTCGTGCTGGGGCTCGCTGCAATGCTCATGCCTTGGCTGGCGGCGCAAAAGCGGCAGCTTTCGATTAGGACTGGCAGCGCTGCCTTGCGGGCCGATGCTGCCGAGTCGGCGGTCTGTGGGTATCTGGCTTTGATTGCTTTGGCGGGTCTGGCCGTCAATGCGGTTTGGAAGGTGCGTTGGGCAGACCCAGTGGCCGCCCTAGCGTTATTGCCGCTAATCATTCGCGAAGGGTGGGAAGTATGGAAGGGCAAACCATGCTGCGATTGAGGCGCGACCCTACATAGATTCCTACATTGGTCCAGCAAGTTCATGACATCACTCTTGTTTGCGGCGGCAGATGGTATAGTTGCCGAAATCCACGATTGCAGACTGTTCATGAAGGGAGATTGGCATGCGGCGCGAAATCTCCAACACAAGGAGCGTCACTGAAAACATGATGGAATCGAGACGCGAAACCCATTCGAAGTTTTTATCCTCCAAGAAGCAGTGGGCAATGGTTGCCGGATTTGTCTCGACAGTGTTTCTCTGGGCCGCAACACCGACAATGTTCGCGCAAGAAAAAAATCCATTCGCGGGGGACGTGAAAGTGGCAAAGCTAGGTGAATACCAGTTCCGCCTGAATTGCGCTTTCTGTCACGGCTTGGGAGCGCGGGGCGGAGGACGAGGCCCGGACCTCACGCGGGCGCAGAAACATCACGGCAATACAGACGGCGAAATCTTTCACAACATCCACGATGGGATTGCCGGCACGGCCATGCCGGCGGCGACGAACGGAGGAATCGGGGTGGGCATGTCGGATGAAGAAATCTGGCAGGTGGTTTCCTACATCCGCAGCGTGGAGAAGAAGGCTTCCGCGTCAGTGACGGGAAACGCCACGCACGGGAAAGAGCTCTTCTACGGCAGTGCGGCCTGCGGGACCTGCCACATGGTGAATGGCAAAGGCGGGCGCCTGGGGCCGGATCTCACGTCCGCGGGGACATCCCGGTCCGTTGATTATCTTGCGGAGTCGGTGCGCAGTCCGAGCAAGCGACTGGCGACAGGACTGTCCGAGCCGATGAAGGATTTTTCGCAGGAATATGAGACCGCAACAGTGGTAACTCCCGAGGGGACAAAGTTGCAGGGCGTGGTGCTCAACGAAGACAGTTTTACGATTCAAATGTTGGACACCCGGGAAGAGTTGCATGCGTTTGAGAAGGCCAAGCTGCATTCCTTCGAGAAGACGCGCGAGTCCTTGATGCCGGCGTACGATGCCAAGAGTCTTGCCGAAAAGGATCTGAAGGATCTCATCGCGTTTCTGCTGGCGGCGAGTGAGAAGGGAGGCGGCCAATGAAAATTGTGTCGATGAGTGCAAGAAGCGAAAGCAGATTCTCCGCGCAAAAACGGCGCGGACAGGAAGCGGTCGTCGCTGCGCTCGGAATGACAGTTTTGCGTTTGGCGACGATGGTGTTTGTTGTGGCGTTTGCCGCCGCGACGTTGGGCTTTGTAGCGCCGCAGGCTTCGGCGCAGGTGACTTTCGAGCGGCTGCTCAACTCTTCCAAGGAGCCGCAAAATTGGATGATGTACTCCGGAGATTACGCGGGGCATCGATTCAGCGCGCTGGACCAAATCAACACATCGAATGCGGCGACGCTAGTTCCCAAGTGGGCTTATCAGACGATGGCCGGAGGCAAATTTGAAGCAACGCCGCTTGTTGTGGATGGAATTTTGTATGGTACCGGGCAAGATGACCGCGTCTTCGCGCTGGACGCGCGTTCCGGGCGGCCGATCTGGCAATACCAGCAGGCATTGCCGGTGGATATCCGGCCATGCTGCGGACGAGTGAACCGCGGACTAGCGATCCTGGGGGACAAAGTGTTTGTCGCGACGCTGGACGCGCACGTCATCGCGCTGGACCGAAAGACTGGCAACGTTGTTTGGGACGTGCATGCGGCGGAGCACTCGAAGGGCTACAGCTTCACGCTGGCTCCGCTGGTGATCAAGAATCTTGTGATCGTGGGGGTGTCCGGAGGCGAATACGGAATCCGGGGATTCATCGACTCCTACGATGCGGCGACGGGCGAGCGCAAATGGCGGTTCAACACAATTCCCGGTCCGGGAGAGCAGGGCTACAAAACCTGGGAAGGAGACTCATGGAAAACGGGCGGTTCGCCAGCTTGGATCACTGGAACGTACGATCCAGAGACGAACACGACGTTTTGGACGACGGGAAATCCATCGCCTTCGAATCGCGGCGAGGGGCGCGCGGGCGACAATCTCTACAGCAATTCTCTGCTGGCTCTCGATCCGGACACGGGAAAACTGAAATGGCATTTCCAATTCACGAGGCACGACGAACACGACTACGATGCGACGCAGGTTCCAGTGATGATTGATGACGGGGGCCGCAAACTGATCGCACAGGCAAACCGCAACGGATTTTTTTACCTGATCGACCGTAGCAGCGGCAAGCTGCTCTTTGCAACTCCCTACGGGCGCGTAACGTGGAGCGATTCGAGAGACGCAAATGGCGTTCCCATCGAGCGAAAAGAGGCTTCGCCCACACTGGAGGGAGTGCCTGTCTGCCCAGGGGCCTATGGAGCCACGAATTGGATGTCGCCAACATACGATCCGCAGACAAAACTTTTTTATGTGACCGCCCGCGAGCAATGCGACATCTTTTCGACCGCACCGCAGCCTTACGAAGCGGGGCATGCGTACTACGGCTCGGCCTATTTTCCGAATGATGGAGCGCAACCGTTTTGGGGAGCGTTACGCGCCCTCGATCCCGCCACGGGGAAGCTCAAATGGGAATGGAAGCACACCTCTCCTTCGTGGGCCGGGGTGCTGTCGACCGCAGGCGGGCTCGTTTTCACCGGCGACGCGGAGGGGAATGTGATCGCGCTTGACGCGGCATCGGGGAAAGTACTGTGGCACTTTCAGTGCGGCGCCTCGGTTTTTGCGTCGCCGATGAGCTTCGCGATTGACGGGAAGCAATACGTGGCGGTCGCGGCGGGCAGTGCTCTTTTCACTTTCGGGCTGCCTTGAGCCTGGACGTTAATATCCTGGCAACTTACGGAGGCAGTTACCTGCTTGGAAGCCGCCAGGGCGAATGAAACTTCTTGAGTGATCGAAACACAATTTAAGGGGGACCATGCGGAAACGTTGTTTGATTTCGAGGCCAGCAGGCCCATAATGAAGGGATTCGTGGAGGTTGGCCCCCCAGCATATGCAATGCCCCGTTTGCCAGACAGATAATCCTGCCACCGCCGTTACCTGCCAGAAGTGCAGTACCCCGTTTCCCCTTTCGGACGTGACGATTTCTCCGACGGATTATGGCCAGTCAGCAGCAGGATGGTCGAAGGCTGTCACTTTGCGGCCGTCGAGTGAGGCTGCTACAAAAGGACAACTCGAACCGGGGAGCATGCTCGGCGAGCGCTACGAAATCCTGCAATTGCTCGGTCAAGGCGGAATGGGGGCTGTTTACAAGGCTCGAGACATCGAACTGGAGCGCACGGTTGCACTGAAAGTGATTCGTTCCGACCTGGCCAGCCATCCGGAAATCTTGCGGCGTTTCAAACAGGAACTCATCCTGGCTCGCGAAGTTACTCACCGCAACGTCATTCGTATTTTCGATTTGGGACAAGCAAGCGGAGTCCGATACATCACCATGGACTACGTGGAGGGGCAAGACTTGCGCGCCCTCCTGAATGAGAAAGGGAAATTTGCTCCGGAAGAGGCGGTTCCCGTTTTCCTGCAGATTGCGGCGGCGCTGGAAGCGGCGCACCAAGCAGGAGTCGTGCATCGTGATCTGAAGCCGCAGAACGTCATGTTGGACAAGGATGCCCGCGTTTACGTGATGGATTTCGGCGTGGCGCGATCGCTGGAAACCCCCGGCATGACACAGACCGGGGCGCTGATGGGCACGCCGGAATACATGTCGCCGGAGCAGGCCAAGGGCCAGAAAGTGGACGCGCGCTCGGATCTATTTTCCCTGGGAATCATTTTTTACGAAATGCTGAGCGGCGCCTCGCCCTTCAAAGCCGACACGGCAATGGCCACGATGTTCAAACGCACGCGTGAACGCGCCGTACCGCTGGCACAGGCGGGGAGCGGCGTGCCAGTGTTCTTGAGCGACATTGTTTCAAAATGCTTGGAGATCGATCAAGAGCAGCGGTATCCCTCTGCACGAGCAATTATCGAGGATCTGGAGAAGTGGAAAGGCGGGGAAGTTCGCAGCGCCATGAACCCCGTCGCGCGCTGGCTGAAATATGCCCCGCCGCATCAAAAATGGCTCGCCGCGGGAATGGCGGCGTGCCTGGTGATAGCGGTGGCCTACGCGTTCCGCGAGAAGTTGCCAGTGCGGATTTCGTCGAAGCCTGTGGAGGCGATTCAGCCAATTTCGATGGCGATCTTGCCTTTCCACAACCGTTCGACGGATTTATCAATCGATTGGCTGGGCCCAAGCCTCGCGGAAATGCTGAGCACGGGTGTGGGACAGTCCAGCGGGCTGCGCACTGTTTCCTCGAATCGTGTCCATCAAATCTTGAAAGATCTGCGCGTTCCCGCGAACGCGGATTTCGATCCGGAAACGTTGCGGCGCCTGGCGGAGTTCTCGAGCGCGGATATTCTCGTGTGGGGTCAATACGCAAAGTTCGGCGACCAAATTCGGATCGATGCCACGCTTCTGGATTTGAAACACAACCGGCGCGCGCCGCTCAAAATCGAAGCGGCCAGCGAAAAAGAGATTCCCGGCGCAGTTGACGGGCTCGCCGAGCTTATTCGCAAAAACCTGGCCGTCTCCACGGATGTACTCAAAGAGTTGAAGGCTAGCTCTTTCCAACCCTCTTCAAAATCCGTGGAGGCGCTCCGCGACTACAACCAGGGCGTGCAGCTCCTGCGCCAGGGAAAGGACCTTGAGGCTCAGAAGCAGCTCCAGGCTTCCATCAAGGAAGACCCGGAGTTCGCACTGGCTTATTCCGGGCTTGCTCAGGCTGACGCCAACCTGGGCTATGACAACGAAGCCGAACAGCTCTCACGCAAGGCCGTGGATCTCAGCCAAAACCTGCCTCCTCGGGAAAAGTACCTGATTGCAGCGAGCCATGCTCGGATCATCAAGGACTACCCGAAAGCCATCGAGTCCTACGAGAATCTTGCCAAGGCTTCACCTGGAGACTCCGACGTCCTATTCACCCTTGGCAGGCTTTACGAAGATACGGGAGCGTTTCAAAAGGCGCGTGAGCACTTCGAAGCGGTGCTGAAAGCCGATCCGCAATCCGTCGAGGTGCTATGGAGGAGGGGCGCCGTGGAGATCGAGAGCAATAATCCGAAGGGCAGTCTGGATTACCTAAACCGTGGCCTCACGCTCTCGATCCAACTCGAAAACGACGAGAAGAAAGCTCTGATCCTGCAAGCCATTGGCATCGCTTACAAGCTTATGAACAAGCCGGAGGAAGCCCTGCGCAACTATCAGGAGTCCCTCGCCATTCAGCGCCGCCTCGGCCAGAAGCGCGGCGTGGCCGCCAGCCTCAGCGAAATGGCCCAGGTCTATTCTCTCCTGGGCAAGCCGGATGCCGCCCTGGCCAGCCTCAAAGAGGTGCTGCAAGTGTACAAGGAAATCGGCGCCAAGAAGGAAGCGGGCGACTCACTGATCGATCTCGGCAACTTCTACCAAGAACGCGGCCAGCACGACCAGGCGCTCCAAAGGTACAAGGAGTCGCTGCAAATCCAGCGGGACTCGGGCGACGAAGTTTATCAGGCACTGTGCCTGAACAACATCGGGAACGTCTACCTCTCAAGCGGCCAGTACGATGACGCGCTGACCTATTTCCAGCAGGCTCTTGGGTTGCGCGAGAAACTGAAAGTCCAGGGCGATATCGCGGACACGGTGCACAACTTGGCCGAGACGAACGCGCAGATGGGACAATACGACCAAGCGCTCAGCCAGTATCTTCGCGCCCTCGATCTCTACCGGAGCAGCGGCGACAAGCGCGGGGCGGCTGTCGATTCGTACGGCATGGGAATGGTGTTTGGCTATCAGGGGCGATTGGGTGCTGCTCTGAATTCCAAGCAAGAGGCTCTCAAGACCTTCCGGGAGCTTCAGGATCGCAGCCCCATGATGGCCGAAATCTTGAGCGGCTACGGCGGCGCGCTGGCTGAAGCGGGACAACCGGAGGAAGCTCAGAAGACTCTGGATGAAGCACTGAGCCTGGCACGCGAGCTCAAGAGTCAACCGGCTGTTGCCGCGACGCTTAACTCTCAGGGGGACTCCGCCTTCTATCGAGGCGACTTCAAATCAGCCCGAAATCTTTACGGGCAGGCCATCCAGGTGGCATCGCGCACCAAGGAACGCGACAAGGTGCTGGCTTCCAAAATCGGCTTGGCTAAAATGGCCGTCAGCGAAGGGCATTCGCGGGAGGCGATCGGGTCCTTGAGGGGCCTGGCCCAGGAAGCAGACAGTCTGGGATTGAAGTATCTATCGGTGGAATGCTCGGTTTACGTGGGTGAGGCTCTGGTGAACAGCAAAGATTATTCACGAGCAAGACAGGAACTCGAGCCAGCCTTGGGCAAGGCCGAGAAATTGGGCTTGCGGACCCTGCTCGCCAGGGATCACTACCTGCTAGGCGCCACTCTTCGCCTGACGGGCAACGCAGCGGAAGCTATGGGGCATTACCGGGAGGCGCTCCGATTGCTGGACGAAATCCGCAAGGAAGCTGGGGTTGAAAAGGTAATCGAACGCGCCGACCTGAAACCCGTTTACACGGAATCCACCCGCTGGTCGCAAGCCGGTAAGAGTTAGGCTAACCAACGAGGTCCACTGGGACCCGGCGCCGTCCAAGCCACCCAGACAGATATCCAGCTTTTCCGTTTGGGCAATCCCGCTCTTTCGGGGCCAGCATCCTCCTTCATGCCTCGAGTTTAGTACGAACTACTTCACCTGGAACGTAAAGGTGAAACTCGGCAGGCCGAGCAATTGCTCCGCATTAAACCCAGCGGTGAAGTACAAGTTGTAGGTGCCCGTGGTCAGCCCCGTTGTCTTGAGGTTAAAGATGTAACCGCCGCTCGTACCCAAGGTGGGGTCAAAGCGGAAATCGCTATCCGGATTGGCATTGCCTGCATCGTCTATCATGAGGTCAGTCGTCGTGGCTGTGGTTTTCACTAATCGTGTAGCGTGTACCACAACATTCGCGCCGGAGACGTCGCTGCCAGTTGAGTCGCATAGGTACATCTTGAGCGAAATGGTGGCGCCACTCTTTACCGCCTTGGCGGGGTCATATAGGAGACAGGTACTGAGCGCGGGTAAACTTCCGACGAGCTCACGCGAATTGATTCTGTTAGTCCCTCCCGATACGGTGCAGCAGAGGGGGTCAGTTGTAATGTTCGCGCAGTCGTTAACGTTGTCAGAGCATATGAAGTACGCTGGGTTGGGCTGCATTAAGCCCGATTCCGTTTGATATTGAGAAGTGAGTTGGATCTTAGTACCGCTCGGCCCCACGTTTATGTTGCAGGAGTCAGGCGAAGTTGTAGTGCGGGGGAGGAGGTTGTGGTTAGAGTCGAAGCAGAGGTTCTGGGTGACGATGGGAGTATCATTTGCACTGCTCGTGCCGGTATCCGCAATGATGGTGCAGGTCGACCCCGCAGGCACCCGGGCGCCTCCAGACCAGGTATTCGGCCCGTTCGTCGCGCTGGCGGATAGAATTGAGTCACAATCACCCTGCGCGGTGTTCATGAAGCTGACGGACATGAAAGCAGCCCCGCCCAGAGTTGCATCGGCGGGGAGCTGAACGGACTGGTTAAATATTTTGCCATCGAGGAACGTGGTGGTGGTGCCCGGCGCGATCGGCTGCTGCGGCGTCGCGGAGGTAAATCCGCCGCAGTTGCTGCTATCGGACGGCGAGGGCGCCGCGACCGTACCCTGTGAGCCTAAAGCCAACGTCACTGAGCTTGGGTCTGACGTGGTTGCAGCTGTCGTGGTTGCAGTTATCGTGGGTGTAGGATTAAGGGTTCCAGTAAAGCTATCCGATGCCATTCCGTTGACCGGGCAAAAAGGAGGACCGGCAATCGGGGAAGTGCCTGAAAGCGTTATTGTTCCGGTGAAAGATGAATTGGAGGTATTCGTGACTGTGAGAAACCCCGTGTCAGGGCCGGTGCGGCTGGTGCAAATCGTACCACTGGTGTTGCATGTAGCAACGAAAGTGGCAGCGGGAAATCCGCTGCAACCTCCGCTGCAAATATAATGGGTATCAATGTGGAACGAAAAGCCGGTCCCCGTGAGGTCAAGCATCCCAGGTTGCTGGTGCACGGAGTTGGGGTTACTGTCCGTAACTTCGAAGGCGTCCCCGGGATCGCAACCGGTCGCCGATCCCCCCTGCAAAACGTACGCATCCGTGGAAATCTGGTCGCCCGCGGTGCAGTTGCTCCCTGCCCCGACGAAGACCACGTTGAATACTCCGGAGTGGATGTCTTTATCGCTGACGGATAAGTTGACTGGGGTAGCTCCCACCGTGCCATTGATCGTCAGGAGCGCGCCGCTCGTTGGCGCTTGCGCCTGAGCTACCCGGCTGGCAACGCCGATCAAACAACACATCACTACCAAAGGCGCGATTAGGCGCATCTTCAATTCAAAGAATCTCATCTTGTTCTCCTCGAGTCAGACTGGGAAATCCTTATGGCACTGCAGGCCTTTGTGCATAAGCGGTTAGAGAAGCGCGGGACAGCGTCATCCACCACCGTTCGGGGCACAGCCGCGCGGCATTGTGCCTGCCCTGTTGCGCGGTGTCAAGGACTAGAGAAATGAAACTGAGTGTATAGCAGTACTGTGACGCCAGTTTCTGGCGAGCCACGCCGCAACGCGAGAGTTGAGCGGTTTGCATACCTTCTCTCATCGCAGGAATCCCGTGTTACCTGCCGGAGAATGCCAGGATGAAAGACGGTTACAAGGACCCTGGTCGGTGGGCCACCCTTCGCGGTCAACAAATTATTTCAGACAGCAATTCAACCGAAGGAGAATGCGCGACGAACAGTTCCACGCTATAATTGGAGGGTTATGCTCTCCGTCAACAACGTCACTATGCGGTTCGGCCCGCGCGTCCTCTTTGAGAATGTGACGTGCACCTTCATGGCCGGGCGCCGCTATGCGATCACCGGGCCGAACGGCGCCGGCAAGTCCACGTTTATGAAGATTTTGACTGGGGAGCTCGACTCCACCAGCGGCTCGGTCACGCGGCCAAAGAAAATGGGCGTCCTGCGCCAGGACCAGTTTGCGTTTGATGAATATCGCGTCATCGACACGGTCATCATGGGGAATGCCGCGCTTTGGAAGGCTCTCGAGGAGCGCGACGCGCTATACGCCAAACCGCACGATCATTTGACCGATGCCGATGGAATGCGCTTGGGAGAACTTGAAGGCATCGTTGGTGAAGAGGGCGGCTACACGGCGGAGGCGGATGCCGCAGTGCTGCTTGACGGCCTGGGTGTGGAAGACGCGCTCCATGAACGCAAGATGGGCGAACTGCAAGGCGGGCAGAAAATTCGCGTATTGCTGGCGCAGGCGCTGTTCGGGAATCCGACGGCGTTGCTGCTCGACGAACCGACCAACAACTTGGACCTGGATTCCGTGCACTGGCTGCAGCGGTATCTTTGCGACTACGAAGGCGTGCTGATCGTCATTTCGCACGATCGGCATTTTCTGAACAGCGTGTGCACGCACACCGCGGACATCGACTACGAGACGATCATCATGTACGTCGGCGGCTACGACGACATGGTAGTGGCCAAGACGCAGATTCGCGGGCGCATCGAAGCGGACAACGCCAATCGTGAGAAAAAGATCGCGCAGTTGCAGGAGTTTATCGCGCGGTTTTCAGCGGGCACGCGTTCCGCGCAGGCGACTTCGCGCAAGAAGGAAGTCGAGCGCCTGCAAACGACGGAGCTGGCGAGGAGCAACATCCAGCGGCCGTACATTAAGTTTGACATGAAGAAGAATTCGGGGAAGCACCCGCTGGAAATCCGCAGCGTCGAGAAGTCCTACGACGGCTTGAAGGTGATTCCACGATTTTCGGCGAGCGTTGTGCGCGGCGAAAAAATCGCGCTGATGGGCCGCAACGGTGTCGGCAAAACTACCATGCTGAAGTCGCTGGTGCGCAATGCGCCGGGATTCATCGAGGACAAGGACTTACAGTTTCCGATTGATGGCGGCGAAGTGCGATGGGGCCACGAGGTGGCGGTGGGCTACTTCGCGCAGGACCACGGCGAGTCCATCACCAAAGGCATGACGGCGATTGATTGGCTTTGGCAGTTTGATCCTTCTGCTTCGCAACAGGAGTTGCGCGGTTTGATGGGGCAGATGCTATTCAGCGGCGAAGATGCGCTGAAGCCGACGCGGGCGCTCTCCGGCGGCGAGTCCGCGCGGCTGATTTTTTGCCGGTTGATGCTGCAAAAACCGAATTTTCTGGTGCTGGACGAGCCGACCAACCACCTCGACCTCGAATCCATCAACGCGTTGAACATTTCGTTGCAGCGTTATGACGGGACGGTGCTGCTGGTTACGCACGACCACGACGTCATCGACGAAGTCGCCACGCGCATCTGGCATTTTCATGGCGGAAAGATCGAGGACTTCAAGGGAACGTACGAAGAATTCGTTGCAGCAGAAGAAGCAAAAGCGGCGCAAGCGCCGCCGATCCCGGCCCGTGCGGGAACCCGCCGCGCCTCGGCTCCCTCATAAAGCGCGACGCGCCGCACACTTGAGATTTCCACTATGAGCGCAGAGCCTGGCTTCTATTGCAACATGAACGCACTCAGCAGAGTGGATCGGCAGCGATACGACCAACTTTTCGGCAAACTGGAAGTGGCACGAATCGAGATTCGGGAATTGCCGCACGGCTATGCATTCCGGTTGCGGAACGAATTAGTTTCATTGGCGGAAGTAGCGGAGTGGATTTCCTACGAGAGCAAATGCTGCCCGTTTTTCGATTTTGAAATCCAATTGGAGCGCGACAACG
>WNFP01000928.1_pt1 | contig 22825 bp, 23 predicted proteins | sample 5400201 | NCBI WGS metagenome assembly WNFP01 (sample SAMN13153355, study PRJNA577476) | soil metagenome | isolation source: 115 cm saprolite under Madrone tree | place: USA:California | collected 2016-06-14
CGAGCATGCGCCCCTTGCGGTAGTGGTCGAGGCCCTCGAGGAGGAGGGCCGAGAATCGGTTCGCGACCTGGGCCATCTACGGAGCTCCCTTGCCCCGCTCCAGGGCGCCCTTCAAGGCCTCCAGCATGCGCTCGAGCCGCTCGATCGAGGCCGCCAGCGCTTCGCTCTCCTTCTGCGCGAGCTGGAGGCGCGCGACCGAGAGCGCCGCCTGGGCCTTCTGCAGCGGGTCCTGGCTGAGCCCGTTCTGCGCCGCCCGGGTGAGGCGCGGCCAGATGGCCTCGAACTCCTTGAACAGATCCTCCGCGCGCACCTTCCGATCCTGGAAGTTGGGGTCCTCCTTCTGCCCCAGCATCCAGTCCTCGTTCTTCTGCGCGGCCTTCTGGATCTCCTCCTCGGTGAGGCCGGAGGAAGCGGTGACGGTGATGCTCTGCCGCGCGCCGGTCTGCACGTCGAGCGCCGAGACCGAGACGATGCCGTCGGCGCTGATGTCGAAGATCACGTCGATGTCCACCGTGCCGCGCGGCGCCGCCCGCAGGCCGGTGAGCATGAACTCGCCCAGGAGCTCGTTGTCGCCGGCGACCTCGCTCTCGCCCTGCAGCACGGTGATCTTGGCCGAGGTCTGATCGTCCTTGACGGTGGTGAAGACGTGGTGCGCGCTGGTGGGCACGGTGGTGTTCTTGCCGATGATCTTCTGGAAGAAGCCGCCGGCGATGGCGATGCCCAGGCTGTGCGGCGTCACGTCGAGGAGCAGCATCTCCTGCTCCTCGTGCAGCAGCATCGCGCCCTGGATGGCCGCGCCCAGGGCCACCGCTTCGTCCGGGTTCACGTTCTTGGCCGGCTCCTTGCCGAACAGGCGCCGCACCTCTTCCTGGATCCTGGGCATGCGCGTCTGGCCGCCGACCAGCAGCACGTCGCCGAGCTGGGCGGCATGGACCTTGGCTTCGCCCAGGACGGTCTCGCAGACCTTCATGCAGCGGGAGACCAGATCCGCGGTCATCTGCTCCAGCTGATCGCGCGAGAGCGTCCCTTGCAGGTGCAGCGGCCCGGTCTGCGGAGTGGCGGAGATGAAGGGCAGGTTGATCTCCACTCGTTGCAGCGAGCTGAGCTCGCACTTCGCCTTCTCCGCCGCGTCGCGCAGGCGCTGCAGCGCCATCTTGTCCTTGCGCAGGTCCGTGCCGTGCTTCTTGAGGAACGGCTCGGCCAGGTAGTCGATGATCCGGCTGTCGAAGTCCTCGCCCCCGAGCAGCGAGTCGCCGCCCGTCGCCTCCACCTCGAAGACGCCCTTGAACATGTGCAGGACGGTGAAGTCGAAGGTGCCGCCGCCCAGATCGAAGACGGCCACCTGCCGCTCGTTCTGCGTCTTTCCGAAGCCGTACGCCAGCGCGGCGGAGGTGGGCTCGTTGATGATGCGGATCACGTCCAGGCCGGCGATCCTTCCCGCGTCCTTGGTGGCGTTGCGCTGCGCGTCGTTGAAGTAGGCGGGGCAGGTGATCACCGCCTTGTTCACCGGCGCGCCGAAGAACGTCTCGGCGTCCAGGCGCAGCTCGGTGAGAACCATGGCCGAGATCTCCGGCGGCGAGTACTGCTGCTCGCCCAGCGAGATGCGCACGTCGTCGTGCGGGCCGGCGACCACCGAGTAGGGCATGCGCTGGATGGCTTCCTGGGTGGCCTTGGCCGACCAGCGGCGTCCCATCAGCCGCTTCACCGCCACCACCGTGCGCTCGGCGTTGGTGACCGCCTGCCTGCGGGCGAGCGCGCCCACCAGCCGCTTGCCGTTGCGGGCCATGGCCACCACCGAGGGCGTGATCCGGTAGCCGCTGCGGTTGGAGATGACGGTGGGCGTGCCGCTCCGCACCGTGGCGCAGACGGAGTTGGTGGTGCCCAGATCGATGCCGATGACGAGCTCGCCCAAGCTGTGCCTACAGCGTCCGCAGGAGCGCCTTGGCCTCCCTGTGATCGGGGTTTCTCTGCAAGAGCGTGGACAGCTCCGTCCGCGCTCTCGCCTTCATTCCCGCCTCGACGAACAGGCGGGCCAGCAAGAGGCGGGAGGGCGCGTCGTCCGGGTTCAGCTCCACCGCCCGCGCCGCCCAGGTCACGGCGGCGCGCGGGTCCTTGGCCTCCATCGCGCAACGGGCCGCTCCCGCGGCGGCGACGAAGCTCCTGGGATCGTTCTGCAAGGCGGCGGCGTAAGCGGTCACCGCCTCGCTGAAGCGCCGCTTCTCCTCCCGGTCCTGCGCCGAGGCCAGCGCGGAGCTGGCCCGCGCCCGCGCCTGGTCTTTCTCCAGCTCGATCAGCTTGCCGGAGATCTCCTTGCGGTTGGGATCGAGCTCGCGGGCGGCCTTCAGCGCGAAGATGGCCTGCGTGCGCTCGCCGTTCTCGGCCAGCTCCAGCGCATCCTGGTAGAGCTTGCGGGCCGCGCCGATGCGGGCGAATCCCTTGGTGCGCAGCATCCGCTCCCGCCTCTCGCGCGCGCGCCGCTCCTCCTCCGCCCGCGAGAGCTCGCGCCGCTCCAGCGCGCCCCGGTCGTTGAGCGAGAGCAGCGCCCGGTGCTCGCGGTCGTATTCGGCGCGGGACTCCTCGTCGCCCAGCACCTCGTAGGCATGGGAGAGCCGCTTGAACCACTTGGTGAGCATGGGCCCGTAAGGGCCGACGTCCTTGCGGTACCAGGCGTCGGGATGGAAGCGCTTCGATTTTTCCAGGTAGGCGCGCCGGATGGCCTTGCGGTCGGCGTCCGCGCTCACGGAGAGCAGCTCGTAATGCGTCAGCCGATCGCCCTTGCCCTCGAGCTGCTCGAGCTCGCCTTGCATGTCCGGCGGCAGATCGATGTTCCCTCCCGGCCTGGAAGCCGCGCCCAAGGGTTCCCCTCCGGGGCGGACCGTCCCTCCGCCACTTCATCACGATAACCCACGGGGCAATGGCGACAAAGACTTCGTCAGGCCTTGGACACGGCCTCCGCCAGCAGCTCGGAAGCGCGATCGATCTCGTCGTCGGAGACTGTGAGGGGAGGTGCGAGGCGTACCACTCGCTCTCCGATCGCGTTCACCAACAGGCCCAGATCGCGCGCCTTGGCGACCACCTTCGGCGCCAGGTCCTCGGAGAGGAGGAGCGCGCGCAACAGGCCCGCGCCGCGCTCGCCGGAGCTGCGGCCGCGGACCGCGGCGAGCCTGTGCGACAACCGCTCACCCGCGACCTGCACGCGCTCGAGCAGTCCCTCCGCCAGCATGTCCACCACGGCACAGGCGGCGGCGGTGGCCAGGGGGTTTCCGCCGAAAGTGCTGGCGTGCGTCCCAGGAGTGAAGACCTTCGCCACGTCTTCCCGGGCCAGCAGCGCGCCCAGAGGGATGCCGCCCGCGATCCCCTTCGCCAGGCTCATCGCGTCCGGCTCGATCCGCTCGTGCTGGTGCGCGAACCAGGCGCCGGTCCGTCCCATCCCCGTCTGCACCTCGTCGAGCAGCATCAGCGCGCCGTGCCGGTCGCAGAGCTCGCGCACGCGAGCGAGGTATCCGCGAGGAGGCGTCATGACGCCGGCCTCGCCTTGCACCGGCTCGAGCAGGACGGCGCAGGTCTTGTCCGAGACGGCGGCGTCGAGTTGGTCGACGTCGCCGTAATCGAGGAAGCGGAAGCCGGCTGGGAGCGGCCCGAATCCCTGCTGGTACTTGGGCTGGCCGGTGGCGGCCAGGGAGCCCATCGTGCGGCCGTGGAAGGAGTTGTGGAAGCAGAGGATCTCGATCCGCTCCGGCTTGCCGTTCACCACCTGGTAGTGGCGCGCCAGCTTGATCATCGCTTCGTTGGCTTCGGTGCCGCTGTTGCAGAAGAAGGCGCGCTTCAGCGTGCGGGTCTGGGCGGTGAGCTTCTCGGCCAGGCGGACCTGCGGCTCGGTGACGTAGAGGTTCGAGGCGTGCCAGAGGAGACCCGCCTGCTCCATCAGCGCCTTCTGCACCCGAGGATTGGCGTGGCCGACGCTGACGGTGGCGATGCCGCCGATGAAGTCGAGATAGCGCTTGCCGTCCGCGTCGTAGACCCAGGTGCCTTCGCCCCGGACCAGCGCGATCGGCTGCGTCCGGTAGTTCTGGAACAAGACGGATTGCGCCCGCTGGACCAGGTCCTGGTTCGTCATGGGTCCCCGGAGCTTAACATCCCGGTCAGCGCGGTGGCGGCGGCGTCTTGGCGCGGTGCTTCTGCGCGTAGTCGATGAGCGTGTCCAGGTAGCTCTCGATCGGCGGACAGGAGATGCCGGTGCCGTCGAGGATCTCCAGGGTGTTCCGGTTCGAGTAGAAGCTGAGGTGGTTGACCGAGGCGAACGCCATCCGCTGCTCGCGGGTCAATTTCTCCAGCCCCGGCAGCTTGAGGAGGGTGTCGGTCAGCTTGTAGCCGAGGGAAAGCCGGGGAAGCTTCTTGCCCTCGCGCTCCACCACCCGCTCGTAGACCCGGCGCGACGAGGAGGGGTTGGGGTCGACGATGTGGAAGGTGCGGCCCACCGCGCGCGGGTCTTCGTGGATGGCGGCGGCCGCGTCGACGACGAAGTCGATGGGGACGACGTTGAAGGGCGCCACCCCGTCCCCGGGCAGCGGGAGGGCGACCTGCAGCTTCTTGGAGAGGAGCAGCGCGGCCACGGTGTACGGGCCCTCGAAGCGATCGATCTCTCCGGTCCGGGAGTCCCCCACGATGTACGCGGGACGCAGCACCGTGCAGGGGAGCTGTCCCATGGCCCGGCGGACGAGCAGCTCCGCCTCGAACTTGGTCTGCTCGTAGAAGTTGCGGAACTCCTGGCCGGCGGAAAGCTCGTCCTCCGCCACCACCCCTACCCGATCGCCGCTGACGAAAGCGGTGGAGAAATGCGTCAGGCGCCGCAGCTTGCGGCAGTCCTGCGCCAGCTCGATCACGGCGCGGGTGCCGTCCACGTTGACGCGTTCGAGCGTGACCTTGTCGGCGCCGACGTGCCCCCACTCCGCCGCGTGGACGATGTCGGTGCACTCTTCGGAGAGCTCGCGGTACTCCGCCGTGGAGAGCCCGAGGTGCATGGCGGCGACGTCCCCGGTGAGCACCCGCGCGTCCCGCAGCGTGGCCGCGAACGCCGCGGCGTCGTCCTCGTGCCGCTCCTGCGCCAGCAGCGTCACCCGGCCGAGCGGCCAGAGCGCCTCCGCCAGGCGGCGGGCGAGCAACTTGGGGAATCCGGTGACGAGGACCATCAGCGTTCACCGCGCAGCCGGTCGACCAGTCCGTCCACCATCGCCGCCAGCTCCGCCTCGGAGCCGGCGTTCTCCAGCACCACCGTGGCCTGTCGCGCTTTCTCCGCCGCGGGGAGCTGGGCCGCGATGCGGGCGCGCGCCTCCTCCTCGGTCATCCCGTCCCGCCGCCGCAGCCGGTCGATCTGCGCCTCGGCCGGAGCGGTGACGACGATGAGCCCGTCCAGGTTGGCCTGCAGCCCGTTCTCGACGATGAGCGCCGCCTCGTACACGGCCATCGTCTCCCCCGACGCGGCCAGCTCGGCCATCCGCGAGGCCACCTCCTCGGCGATGCGCGGGTGCACGATGGCGTTCAGCGCCTGGCGCTCCTGCGGGTCGGCGAACACCCGCGCGGCCAGCGCCTTGCGGTCCAGGGACCCGTCGGACCGGACCGCATCGGGAAAACGCGACGCGATGTCGCGCAGCGCGGGCCGGCCCGGCTCGACCACCTCGCGCGCCACCTGATCGGCATCGACCACTGGGACGCCGCGGGCGGCCAACATGCGCCCGACCGTGCTCTTGCCGGACCCGATGTTGCCGGTTAATCCCCAGATCCGCACCGTGAGAGTGTACACTGCGCCCCCTTCATGAAGCGCCTCGTCCTCGTCCTCCTCGTCGCTCCCGCGGCGATCGCTTCCGACCTGGTCGGGCCGGCCTCCTGCCGGACCTGCCACGCCGAGGCCTACCGGATCTGGGCGGCGAGCCCGCACGCCCGGGCCGCGCAGGCGCTCACGCCGGAACAGCGCCGGCAGCCGCTCTGCCTGCAATGCCATTCCCGCGACGAGCAGCGCGCGGGGCAGGCTGACGTGCAAGGCGTCTCCTGCGAGACCTGCCACGGCGGCGGCCGCTTCTACCAGCCGGCGGTGGTGATGCGGGACAAGGAGCTGTCCCGGCTGTTCGGCCTGGTCGATCCCACGCCGCAGAGCTGCATGGTCTGTCATGGCGGCCAGTCGCCCTCCCTCAAGCCGTTCGATCCCAAGGAAGCGATGCAGCGGATCGACCACTGGACCGCCGACCGGGCGGCGCGCAAGCCAAAACTGTCGCAGTGGCTGAGAGACAAACCGTGAGCGAAGCCGCCGAGGAGTTGGTCCCCGCGGGGCCACCGGCGAACGCCGTCAGCGAGATCGCCCAGCTGCCTCCTCCCACCGAGGAGGAGAGCCACGCGGTCGTCGAGAAGATCTGGCGGTTCTTCTGCTCGCTGCGGCTGACGCTCGCCAACCTGCTCCTGCTCTTCTGCGGGATGATCGCCGGCACCTTCGTCAACCCACAGAACGACTCGCTGGCGAACATCGAGCGCGCCTTCGCCGGGCGGGAATGGACGCTGCGCGCGTATCGCTGGTTCGAGCTGTACGACCTGTTCCATTCCTGGTGGTTCACGGGGCTGCTGCTGAGCCTCGCCCTCAATCTCGTCGCCTGCTCTCTCGAGAGGCTCCCGCGCATCTGGTTCCTGGTTCGCTACCCGCAGCGGCGCCTGGATCACGTCGTCGGGCTGCGCTTCAGGGTCCCGCCCACCGCGACCGCCCTGAGCCTGGACGACGTCGCCGGCGTGCTGGGGCGGCGCCGGTACCGGGTGGATCTGACGGACGGATTCCTCTTCGCGGAGCGGGGCCGGTACGCGCGGTTCGGCGTCTGGGTGGTGCATCTCTCGCTGCTCCTCATCCTGGGCGGCGGCGTCTACGGCCGGTTGACCGCTTTCGAGGGGACGGCGCAGGTGCCGCAGAACGGCGGGATCACCTCGGGCTTCATCCAGCGGAACCCGGACGGCTCGGAGTTCAAGCACCGGCTGGTCGATCCGTCCGGGCGCCCCTTCCTCGTCCAGTGCAACGACTTCCGGCTGAAGGAGTTCGAGCCGGGGCGGCCGAAGGCGTTCGAGTCCGATCTGGTGGTCTACGAGGACCTCGGATCGCGCGAGCCGGGACGCGAGCTGGCGCGCGCCACCATCACCGTCAACCACCCGCTGCGCTACGGCGGGCTCACCTTCTACCAGGCCAGCTACGCGCAGCTCGAGGAAGGCCAGCGCGCGAAGATCCGCCTGCGCGACCAGGTGACCGGGCGGTCGCGCGAGCTGATGGTGGCGGCGGGAGAGACCATCGACGCCGCCGAGGGGCTCGGCTACCAGCTCGTGGCCCACAATCCCGACTTTGCGGGGCTGGGACCGGCCGTCGAGGTCGTGCGGACGGAAGACGGGCGGACGAGCTCGTTCTGGGTCTTCGCGAAGGATCCGGGCTTCGACGCGCGCAACCGGCACGACCGGTTCTCCTTCTCGTTCGAGCGGTTGGCGCCGTTGTACGCCACGGGGCTGCAGATCGCGCGCGATCCTTCCACGCCCATCGTCTATCTCGGCTGCTTCCTTCTCTTCGCGGGCATCGGCATCGCGTTCTACACCTCGCACAAGCGCATCTGGGCGCAGGCGGCGTCCGGCAAGGTGGCGCTGGGGGGAGCCTCGCACCGCAACGCGGAGGCGTTCGGGCGCGAGTTCGCCAGCTTGCGCGAGCAGATCTTCGAGCAGCAGAAGTCGTGATCGTCCAGTCGGCAGAGTTCGTGAAGTCGGCGGCCGACGCCCGGGGCTGGCCGCCCGCCGGCGCTCCGGAGTTCGCCTTCTGCGGTCGGAGCAACGTGGGCAAGTCGTCGGCCCTGAACGCGCTCGCCGCGCGCAAATCGCTGGCGCGCGTCTCCAACACGCCAGGACGGACCCGGTTGATCAACTTCTTCGACGTGCGCGCGGCGGAGAAGACCCGCTCGGGCGGACGCGGAGCGGAGCACCACGTCGTCTTCGCCGACCTGCCGGGCTATGGGTTCGCCGCCGGCTCCCGCGAGGAACGCGACAGCTGGCGCCCGATGATCGAGGAGTACCTCACCCGCCGGGAGCCGCTGAAAGCGCTGGTGGTGCTGGTGGACGGCGAGCTGGGCGCGCAGCCCAGCGACATCGAGATGGTGCGCTGGGGAGAGTCGCTGGGCCGCGAGGTGATCGTCGCCGCGACCAAGCTGGATCGCCTGGCCCGCAACCGGCGCGCACGACAGATCGACCGCATCGCGGGTCAGCTCGCGGTGCCCAAGGTGATCGGGTTTTCGGCCAAGGAGCACTTCGGGGTCGACGAGCTCTGGCGAGAGCTCTTGAGCGCCTGACCCCGGAAATGTCGCGGGCCCCAGCCCGGTGTCGGCCGCGGCGTGGAGCCCGGAACGTCGAAGCGGTTCTCAGGTGACCGGCATCTGCGACCGATTCATCACGTCCTGATTGACGCCCAGCTCGTCCGCCTTGCGGCGCACCCGATCGCCCAGCTCGCTGCGGAACTCTTCTCCGCTCTTCGGCGCGAAGGCGAGCCCGATGCCCGCGCCGACCAGGCAGCCCAGGGCGAAGATGCCGATGGTCCCCAGCGCGGTGCTCCAGCTGCTGCTGCGCTCCTCGAGGCCCAGCGCCTCGAGCACGTCGTCCTTGTCGATGTCCTGCAGGTACTTCAGGGCCTTGAGCCCCCGCTTGCGGATGTCGTTCACCATGGTGGCCTCCAAAGGCGGCCTCCCGCGGCCGCGCATCACACCAGTCGTCCCGGCAATCTGATCACGAGCGCCACGCAATGCTTGGAAGAGGGCCGGGCCTCAGAACGACGGGCCCGCCGCCCGCTCGCTTTCCGCGTCCGCGGCTCCGACGATGTTCGAGAGCTGGCTCTTGACCAGGGGGATGAGCGCGAGGCGCAGCCCGACCTTCAGGAGCCGGCCGGTGAGAGGCGAGAACAGGCCTCCGCCCAGCACGTATCCGACGCCCGCCGCCACGGCCACCATCCCCAGCGGATTGCGCTGCACCCGGCCGCGCAGATCGATGGAGCGGGTGAAGCTCTCCGCCTGGCTTGCGACCGCTTCCTTGAAAGCGCGCGCCTCTTCCGCCATCCGTTTCGCGTGATCGATCGCCCGCTGATCGCAGTCCGAATCAGTAGCCACTCGCGTCTCCTTTACCGGGAAGCGATCTTGCCGATCAGGTAGCCGATGGCGAGAGCGCCGGCGAGGCTCACGATCGGACGCTCACGGATGAACTCCGCGGCTGCTTCCAGAGCGTGATCGACGGCCTCGCGGCCCTGATCGATCATGTGCTGTGCGTCTTCGGGGTTGAAATTGCTCAGGATCCTCGCGGCGGCTCCGCGGCCATTCGCGCCCTGTTGTTCGGTTGCCATTAGGGGGTCCCTCCGATGGCCGAACCTAGGCACCGGCCGTGCTGACGGCTAGGCCCGGCCGGGTGGACTCCTTGGGCACCAGATCCACCCAGAGCGGCAGGTGGTCGCTCGCGGCCCGCGCCTGCGCATCGTTCACCACTCCGCAGCCGAGGACTTCGACCGAGGAGCCCACGTAGGCCCGATCGAGCCGCAGCAGGGGCAGCGAGGAAGGATACGTAGCGCGCCGGCTGCCGGCCACGACCGCGGCGTCGCGCAAGCTCGTCCGCAGCAGTCTGAAGATGGGGCCGGGCAAGGGCGACCAGATGTTGAAGTCGCCGCAGAGGACCAGCGGCGCGGCCAGCGCGGTGTCGCGGAGGAGATCGGCGGAGAAGAGCATCGCCGCCTGCTTCCGGCGCTCTCCGCCCGAGAGCCCGAGATGGAGATCGAAGAGGTGCAGGCTGGCGCCGCCCGGCAGCGTGAGGTCCGCGCGCAGGCAGCCGCGGGGCTCGCGGTGGGGAACCGAGAGGTCGTAGTTGTGCGCGTGCGCGATGGGGAACCGGGAGAGGACGGCATTCCCGTACGGTTGGCCGCGCAGGACGAGATTCGGCCCGTAGGCGACGAACCAACCCAGGCGCCGGCCCAGCCAGGAAGCCTGATCGGCCAGCTCCGTCTCCATGTTCCCGCGATGGGCGTCGCCCACTTCCTGGAGCGCGGCGACGTCGCTCTTGATCGAATCCAGCAGCCCGGCGATGCGGGCCAGGTCGCGGCGGCCGTCCCGGCCCAGGCCGCCGTGGATGTTCCAGGTCACGAGGCGCACGTCGCTTCGGTCCTCGTCTCTCGCGGCAGCTCGCGGGGGAGGCGGCCGCTGCGCTCGAGGAAGAAGCGGTGCAGGTCCTGGGGACGCACGACCGACGCGAACGCGCCTTCGCCGAGCTCCTGGGGATGGATCATGAAGGTGTCCAGCTGTTGGGGCGCCAGTCCGCCGTGCGAGCCGAACTCGAAGGGAAAGGCCACCGTGGTGCCGCAGGGCGCGGCGGTGCCGAGGAGGATCACGTCGCCGGCGCTGCGGAGGCGCAACAGATCGCGCGCGTACACCGCCGCGAGCGGATGGCCCAGCTCGTGCGCCATGGCCAGCGCGTCCTGGGGGCGATCGAGCTCGAAGCGCCGGTCTCCCCGCAGCGCCAGCGGCCCGTGCTCGCCGCGCACCAGCACGAAGCCGACGGCCGGTGAGCGGGTACAGCGCTCGAGCAGTCCCGGATGCCGGCCCCGGATCTCCGCTTCCCGCAGGGGCGTGGGCACCCGCGTCGAGTAGACGTGCGCGATGTCGCCGGCGGGGACGACCAGGAGCGGACCTTCCGCGCGATCGGGCTTCGCGGCGTCGAGCGCCGTCGCCAGGTGGCGGGCCCAGGCGAGAACGGGCTTCCCCAGCGGGCCGGGGAGCGCCGCGGACAACCGGCGGAGCCAGCGCGCCCGCGAGGCGACGGCGGCGGCCTCGCCTCCTCCTCCACCTCCGAACGCGACTGTCGGGGCGCCGGCGGTGCGGCCGTCGGCGAGCAGGTGCTCACCGATGGATTCCCCGAGCACCAGCTCCGCCGGCTGCGTCGGCACCTGGCCGTGATCGCTGAAGAGGTAGATCTCGTACTTCAGCTCGGGCAGGGCGGTGACCGCGGCGATGACGCGCCCGAGCATGCGGTCCAGCTCCCAGAGCTTGATCAAGGCCATGCGCGAGAACGGGCCGCGCCGGTGCGCGTACTCGTCGTACCCGATGAAGCAGGCGTAGACGATGGGAATCCCGCGGGCGACGTCGATGACGCAGGAGTTGGCGGCGAACTCGGCGAACATGCACTCGGTGAGCACGCGATGGAAGAGGAACTGTCGCTCGTGCTGCAGCGATCCCACGTCGCGCGCCCAGAGCGCCGTCTCCACCAGGCCGGAGGCGACGTTCAGCCCGAGCGAGGTGGCGATGCGTCCGGCGGTGGCGCTGTGGACCATCGCCGCGACCGCAAGATCGCGCGCCTGGGGAAGCAAGGGAGCCCGGGACAGCTCCTCCATGCCGAAATCGTCGGCGCGCAGCTCCTCCTTCCAACCCGAGAGCGCCCAGCGCCGGGAGAGCGCGCCGCCGGAGAAGATCGAGCAATACACCGATCCCTCGCGCAGGAGCGGATTGCCCGCCCGCTCCAGCTCCTCTTCGAGCATGCGCGCGTCGTCTCCGCGATCCATCCGGACCTCGCGGCCGCGGCGCTTGTCGAACCAGGTGTACGAGGGGATGTCGTGCTGGACGCCGTAGAGCAGACCGGCCTGGAACGCGGGCGTGCTGGTGGGGGCGCCTGCCCGGCAGGGCGAGAGCCGGTACGGGCCGCGCTCCAGCAGACCGCGGAGGGTCGGGGCGTATCCGCGCTCCATCGCAAGCTCGAGCTGGGCGCGGCCGACGCCGTCCAGGTGCAGCAGCAGGATCCGCCGGCCGGAGGGCAAGGGAGCGCGCGCCTGCCGCCCCCGTCCAGCGACGGGCCGAAGCACATGGCGGACGAGCCCCTCCACCACTCGCGAGCGGGCGCTCTCGAGCACTCACGCCTCCCGGTGGCGCGTGCCCCGGAAGATCCTGAAGGGAAGGCGAGCGGCTTCGAATGCGATGCTCAATCCCAGCCGCATGGGGATGAACAGGACCGCGATCGCGGACTCCGCGACGTGCAGGACCTTCTGCGCGGGCTCGGAAAGGTTGCCCAGGCGCTCGCGAGCCTTGTCGCGGAACGCGTCCGGCGCCTCGCGCACGAGCTCTTTCGCCTCTTCCACCGAGCGGGGGATGCGCAGGGGGAACTCGGGGCCAGCCGCTCCGTCGCCGCGGGTGCCGGCGGCCTTTTCCATCTCCGAAGCCATCTGCCGCACGACCTCGCGGTTCTCCTCGGCCTGCAGCCGCTCGTGCTTCTGGTGCTCGGACTCGGCGCGCTCCGCGTCCGCCTCGCCGATGAACTCGTGGTGATGCGTCGCCTTGCGCTCGATCGCCGACGCACGGCGCTGATGGCGGGAACCCTTGCTCGTCTGCTTGGCCACGGACGCCCTCCTGTGGGAAAAACTTAGGAAGCATGAGTGGTTGGCGCAATGCGGCAGAGGAGGCCGGCGGGCTTCCGCGACCGCCGGGCGGATCGGCTACACTCGCGCCATGGGCCTCGAGTTCGCGGGCGCCACCGACGTGGGCCGCAAGCGGGACCACAACGAGGACGCGCTGCTCGTGCTGCCCGAGCACAGGGTGGCGGTGGTCTGCGACGGGATGGGTGGCCACGAGGCTGGCGAGGTCGCATCCGGCATCGGCGTGGAGACGGTGAAGCGGTTCTTCGAGATCGCAGGCGATCTGGAAGCGACCTGGCCCTTCCGTTACGACCGGAGCAAGGACGAGGGCACGAACCTCCTCTCCGTCGCCGCGCAATGGGCGAACCAGCGCATCCGGGAAGCGGCCGACGCGTCCAACAACGCCGCCGGGAAGCGCGGCATGGGCACCACCTTCGTCGGGTGCGTGGTGCGCGAGCAGAAGGCCTGGTTCGGGTGGGTGGGAGATTCACGCGGCTACGTCTGGCGGCGCGGCGAGCTGCACCCGACGACGCGGGATCATTCGCTGCTCAACGAGCTGATCCGCACCGGCCGCCTGTCGGAAGAAGAGATCGAGAACTTCCAGCACAAGAACGTCATCACCCGCGCCCTGGGAATGGCGGACCAGACCCAGGTCGACATCTCGGCCTGGGACCTGGAGCCGGGAGACGTCTGCCTGGTCTGCTGCGACGGCCTGACCGGCATGGTCGCCGACGAGCGCATCGCGGAGATCCTCGGACAGGAGCCGGATCTCCAGGCCGCTTGCCAGATGCTGGTCGACGAGGCCAACGAGAACGGCGGCGTGGACAACATCACCGTCGCCCTCGTCCGCTACAGCTAGCCGCGGCCGCAGGCGGCTTAGCGGCTACGCCTGAGGATGATCATTCCGTTGACGGTTGTGAGATGTGTTCTAGTACGAGGACCAGTCGCGGAGGAGCTGCTGGTCCAGGTCGGTGACCTGGACGGCGTGGGCGTCGGTGACGTTGCCCTGGGCGTCGAGCACGGGATCGAGGCGCGGCGGCAGCACGGCGACGCGGCGGGGTATCCCTTGCAGCCGGGAGGCGACTTCGTCGCGCCACTGAGGGTCGACGCGGCTTGCGTTGCGGTCGAGCAGGTCGCGCCAGCGGGCCGCGTCCTGCGACTTCTCGATCTGTTGCAAGAGCTCGAGCAGGTCCCGGGCCGCGCGGCGGAAGCGGGAGCCGTCCGGCACGGCCAGATACCGGCGACCGCCCACGTGCCGTTCCACCACCGCGTTCTTTCCGGTGAACCACCAGATCTGCAGTTGGATCGCGCGCCGGGCATCGTCCTCGATCCGATCCCCGTCCGCGGATGCGGCGGCCGCCAGCCACTGCGTGGCGACGAACTGCGGCCACAGCTCGCGGCAGCGTGAATCCTGGAAGAGGTCGCGCGCGTCGTCCGCCGCGGTGAGCGCGCTGGCCTGGGCCAGGGCCTCCCCGAGGCCGGGGAGCTCCGAAGGCGGGCGCGACAGCTCGCGCAAGACGAGCTGGGCGAAGCGGAGCGCGGCCCCGCAGCGCAGCAGATCGGGGACCAGCGGCGGGTCGGCGAGGGCGGAGATCACCGGGTCCATCCGCAGCGGCGCTTCCGCGTCCAGCGCCGCGCCGAACAGCGCGCTCTTCGTCTCTACCGTCAGCGCATGACGCAAGGGCGGCCGCAGCACCCCTCCCGCGCCGACCAGCAACATGGCCTCGCCCGCATTGCGCAGCCGGAGGCGCTCGAGGGCCGATCCGCGCTCCGGGTCGGCGATGCCGACGAAGCCTCCAAAGAGCGCCTTGCGCCCGCGCGGGTCCGCGCTCCGGTCGATGAAACCGGCGAACGCATCCACCGGCCCGAACGCTTCCGTCCAGGCGTGCTTGGCCGCCTCGAGCTGCGCGGCATCGCCCGAGCGGAAGAAGCCGGAGAGCGCTTCGAAGACCGGGCGCTGCGGCGGTGCGGTCCAGGGAAGCGCGCGATCCAGCGCGTCGGCGGCGGCGGGGATGCGATACACGCGCTCCGAGACCACGCCGCCCTGCTTCACCAGCCGGGAGTGGAGCGGGGCGCGCTCGGCAAACGATTCCAGATCGCGCAGGCTGACGCCCTCGTAGAAGTTCACCGCGCTCGCCGTGAGGTCCGCGCCGTGCACCGTCCGCTGCGCGTCGACCTGCGGATCGAAGAGCGGGCCGTCGAGCGCGCGGAGCCCGTACTCGACGCTCCCGGAGAGTCCCAGGTCGGCCCCGGCCGCGGCTGCCGCCAGGGCGGCCATGCGCAGCTCGGCGGCGCTGAACGGCGGCCGCTGCTTGCGCCCGGTTTCCGCGTCGTGCAGCCCGTGGTTGAGGTAGACCACTCGCGCGAAGCCGCGGATCCGCGCCAGCAGCGCCGGAGGGATCGCCTGCGGGCGCGCGAGGATGCCGCGCAGCAGCCGGATCACCGTCAGGTTGTGACGGTAGTCTTGCTCGGCCGCGATCGGGTCGCCGGCCGCGAGCGCCTGTGCGGCGAAGTATGCGACCAACCGCTGGTCGCGCGTGAGATTCGCGAACTGGGGAGCGCCGAGGGCCAGCACGGCGATCCCGTTCGCGTCGGCGAGGCGGTTCGCGGGCTGCGGCGTGAACGAGGACGGCGGCGCTGCGGCGCGCGAGGCCTGCTCGGCGGGCTGAGGATGCGCCGGACCGCGCGGTGCCGTGGATCGGCACGCACACACCATCGTCGCCAGACCGGCGCCCATCCACGCCCACCCCAGCCGACCGCCCCGGCGCATGCCGCTGCGTACCATATCTCGTCGCGGTGGACATCGGGACCTTTGCTTGGGAAACTGCGCCGCGAGGCGGCGGCAATGACGACGACCAATGTGCAATTCGGCGATTCTTCCCGGCAAGCGGCGCTGTTCGAGACCATGATCCTCGCCGCGGCCGCCGACGGATCGGTGGACAAGGTGGAGCTGCAGCAGATCTATCGCTGCGTCTTCGAGCGCCCCGAGTTCCACGGCATCCACGCCGATGATCTCAAGGTCGCCATCGAGCGCGCCGCCCGGCGGGTGGCCGAGGCGCACAGCCTCGAGCACATCCTGCCCTCCATCGTCGATCGCCTGCCCGACAAGCCGTCCCGGGAGCTCGCCTTCGGGCTGGCCGCGACGGTGATGATCGCGGACGGCCGGCCCGCGGTGCGGGAGCTGAACATCCTCAAGCACCTGCAGGGCATGTTCGATCTCTCGGAAGAGGACGTGGCCCGCCTCTTCGAGGCGGCGCAGGCGCACGGACCGCTCCCGGTGACCAAGGACAAGTAGGAACATGCCTCTGCAGCCGGGGCGGATGACCGCGCTCAAGCGTAGCCGCAGTCCCGCCTCCGGCGGGAGCGGCTAGTTGGCCCTGGAGATCCGCTTCTTCATGGCGGCGGAGGACGAGCGCGAGCTCTTGCGTCGGCTGGAGCCGCTGCGTCTCGAGCTGTGGCCCGTCTTCAGCGACCCAGGAACGAGAGCGCCGCTGGTCTCGGCGGAGACCGAGCTGGTCGACCCGGCCTACTACCTCGCGGTGGGCGACGTGAGCGGATATCCGGTGAAGAAGGGCAAGGAACGGGGCAAGTGGAAGATCGACGAGGTCACTTCCCCGGTCATCTACTTCGCCCGCTCCCTGCCGGATGAAGCCGGTGAGCTGCGCTCGGGCTACTTCTGGGCGGAGACCGAGGCCTCCGGCGACAACGCGCGCACCGGGGGAAAGCCGGTGCCGTTCCTGCGCGCCGTCCGCGAGCTGCACGAGACCATCAAGTCGCGCTACCGCAAGAGCTCTCCGATCCGGGGGCTCACCTACTACGTCGGACCGGCCTGCGCGCGGCTCGGGACGCCCCTGCGCGAGGAGGGCCGCAAGGGCGAGCCCGTCCGCGTCCATGGCTGATCAGCCCCGCCGGCCGAAGGCCGGATAGGGGCTGCGCTTGAGCGCGAACATTTCCGGGTAGGTCATGAGATGCATTCTAGGCCGCCCGCACCAGCTCGGCGTAGAAGCGGATCGCCGCCTGCGTCGCCCGGCCGAAGTCTCCCAGGTGCAGGCTCTCGTTCTCCGAGTGGGCGTTGGTGTACGGGTCCTCGACGCCGATCAGCAGCGCCGGAGCGCCTCCCAGCTCGCGCGAGAACGGCTCGACGAACGGGATCGACCCTCCGCAGCCGATGCTCACCGGCTCCTTGCCGTAGCCGTCCCGCAGCGCCTTGCGCGCCGCCCGGAAGGCCGGAGCGTCGCCTTTCGTGTACCACCAGCCGCCGTCGCTCTCCGGCGTGATCTCGACCTTCACGCCCCAGGGCGGCTCCCGCTCCAGCGCGGCGATCAGCTTTTCCCGGACCTCCTTCACGTCCATGTCGGGGACGGTGCGGATCCCCACCCGCGCCCAGGCGCTCTCCACGATGATGTTGCGCGCGTCCTTGCGCGAGCTGGCCTGGATGGCGTTGACGGCGAGCGACGGCTGCCGCCAGTTCATCTCCCACGGCGGCCGCCCGCCGAGGAGCTTCGTCCCGGGGAGCATTCCCGCCTGCTTGCGGAAGAGCTCCTCGCTGGTGGGAAGCGCGGCGATCGATTTCTTCTCTTCCGCGGTGAGCGGGCGGACCTTGTCGTAGATCCCGGGGAGGTTGATGCTGCCGTCGTCCTTCACCAGGCGGGCCAGGATCTTCGCCAGCGCCATGGCCGGATCGGGCACCGGACCGCCCCACATGCCGCTGTGCACCGGCTGCTTGAGCCCCTTCACCTCCACCTGGACGACGACGATCCCGCGCAAGGCGGTGGTGATCGAGGGCAACCCGGTCTCGAAGTTCGCGGTGTCGGTGAGCACGATGGCGTCGGCCTGGAGCAGGTCGCGATGCTTCTTGAGGAACGCCGGCAGCGATCCGGAGCCCGCCTCCTCCTCGCCCTCGACGATCATCTTCACGTTCACCGGCAAGGAGCCGTGCGCCGCCAGCCAGGAATCGATGGCGGCGATGTGCACCAGCACGCCGGCCTTGTCGTCCGCGGCGCCCCGCGCGTAGAGGCGCCCGTCGCGCTCCACCGGCTCGAACGGGTCCAGCTGGTTCCACTTCTCCTTCTCGCCGGCGGGCTGCACGTCGTGGTGCGCGTACAGGAGCAGGGTCGGCCGTCCCTTGGCCTGCGTCCACTCTCCGTAGGCATAGGGATGAGCGCCGGGCATCTCCAGCATCTGGACGTTCTGCAGTCCCTTGCGGCGCATCAGGTCGCAGGTGGCTTCCGCGCTGCGGCGGACTTGCTGCCGGTCGAACCCCTCGAAGGAGACGCTGGGAATGCGCACCAGCTTCTTCAACTCCTCCAGGTAGTCAGCCTGGTGCGAGGCATGGTGGGCGAGCGCCTTCTCGATCGCCTTGTCGTCGACGGGGGCGGGCGTGGTCATGGCGCGGACCCTAGATCAGCGAGCGCCGGGGCGCTACCGTACCGCCATGTCGAAGGCATTCACGAAGGAAGACGATGTGACTCCCGACGTCGTCGTTCCGCCGCGCGCCAAAGCGCCCCCACCGGAGACGGCGCCGATCGAACAGTTGCGCAACGAGGGCAAAGCGCGCCTGGGAGCGCGGGTGAAGCTGTCGGACGGCGAGGGTCATGAGGCGGAGTACCGCCTGGTGACGCCGGACGAAGCGGACCCTCCTCATGGGGCGGTCAGCGTGGAGTCTCCCTTGGGGCGGGCGTTGCTCGGCAAATCCGCGGGGGACGACGTCACCGTGGAACGCCCTCGCGGCCCGGCCGAATACACGGTCGAGGCGGTCTGGTTCGCGATGCAGCCCGGCGATCCGCACCCCGGGTAGACGGAGCTCAGTGCGCGAGGAAGTGCTGGCGCAGCGCCGAGACCGTTTCGGCCTCGCGCTCCAAGGGGAAGACGTGCCCGGCGCCGGGGAAGACCAGGAGGCGCGCCCCGGGAATGTCCCGCGCCAGCACTTCGGAGTTGGCGGGGGGCACCAGCTTGTCGGCGCCTCCGGTGAGGACCAGCGTGGGCGCGCGGATCTGGTGCAGCCGCGGCATCGCCTCGTGCCGGGCGATCGCCAGCACCTGCGCGGTCGCGTATCGCAGCGCCGCCCGCTCGGCCCGGCGCACCCAGCGCAAGGCGCTGTCCGGATGCGCGGCGTGCCAGTCGGCGGAGACCAGCACCCGCGAGATCCGCGCCGGAGTCACCAGCCCGAGGTTCAGCAGCAGGAGGTCGATCTTCGTCCCCAGGGAAGGCGCGGTGCGCGAGCGCCACGACGCGAACGTGCAGCCGAGCGCGAGCGAGCGGACCCGTCCGGGATGCCCGATGGCCAGCTCCTGCGCGATCATTCCACCCATGGAGATCCCGAACACGTGCGCGCTGGGAGCTCCGGCCGCGGCGATCACGGCAGCCGCGTCGTCGGCCAGGTCGCGCATGCGGTAGGCGAATCCCATCCGTCCGGAGCGGCCGGTGCCCAGGTTGTCGAAGATCAGCACGTGGAAGTCGCGGGCGAGCAGGGCGGGAAGGCGGTCCCAGCCGCGCGACGAGAAACCGAGGCCCATGATCAAGAGCAGCGGCGGCTTCGCCGGGTCGCCGATCGATTCGTAATGGATGTTCCGGGGTCCCCGTTCAACCAGCGGCATGCAACTCGTCCAGGGAGGCTTCGAGCGCGCGGGGCAGCTCGGAGAGATCGCGCGCGGCGTCCGCGTCGCCGAGAAGGCCCACTCCGATCTTTCCGTCGTAGCTGAGCAGCGCCACCCCCAGCGCCTGCTGCGCCGCGAGCGGAACTTGGGGGTAGCAGTGCGCCATCCGCTTCCCCAAGAGATAAAGAGGGAACTGCGGCCCCGGGACGTTGGTGACCACCAGGTTGAACATGCGCGTCACCGCCTGCAGCCGGGCGGCCTGGGCCAGGAGCTGGGGCGGCGCGAAGTCGCTCAGCTTCGAGAGCGTCTGCGCGCCCACGGCGGCCCCGCTCTTCTTCACCACCATCATCGCATCGTGCACCTTGCGCAGGCGCTGCACGGGATCCGGCTCGCCCAGTGGGAGCGGACAGAACACCGCCGAGATCTGGTTGCCATAGGTGCCGCGCTCCTTGCGCGTCCGCATGCTCACCGGCACCAGCACCCGCAGGTCCGCCGCCGGCGTTTCCCCGCGGGCGCCCAGCCACCTGCGCAGCGCTCCGGCCACCGTGGCGAGGAGGATGTCGTTCACCGTGCCGCGGAGCTTCTTGCGCACCTCCTTCACCTTCTCCAGCGGAAGCTCGAGCATCTCGAATCTGCGGTGCGGGCCGATGGGAACGTTGAGGGGCGAGGCCGGCGCCAGGCCCATGGAGACGACGTCCATCAGCGGCTTGAAGCCGCTGAACATCTGCCCGAGCAGGTTCACGGCCTCGCTGTTCGGCTCCAGCGCCTGCCTCGCCATCCGCAGCGGATGCGAGAGCTGCTCCTTGAGGGAATCGACGAACAGCTGCGAAGCCTTGGGCGCCTTCCGCGGCGTCCAAGGAGCGGGCGGGGCCGGCGGCGGGCTGTCCGGCTCGCGGTCCATCAGCACCGTGGCCAGGTCGATCCCCGAGACGCCGTCGAGCATGCAGTGATGCGTCTTGCTGACGATGGCGAACCGGCCCTCGTCGAGACCCTCCACCAGCCACATCTCCCAGAGCGGCTTCTCCCGGTCCAGCGCCTGCGAGAAGAGGCGGCCGACCAGCTTCTTGAGCTCGCCGTCGCCCCCGGGCGCCGGAAGAGCGGTGCGGCGGACGTGGTACTCGAGGTCGAACTGCGTCTCGTCGATCCAGACCGGCCGCCCTTGCTTGAGCGGCACGGGCATCACCCGCTGCCGGTACCGGGGCACGTGGTGGAGCCGCGCGTGGATCAGCGCGAGCAGGCCGCGGTACGGAGGCGGCGGTCCCTCGAACACCGCCACCGCGCCCACGTGCATGTGCGCGCTCCGGTCCTCGAGCGCAAGGAAGAGCGAGTCGAGGGTGTTGAGGCGCTCGTACCAGGTATCCATGCCCTCGCCAGCATACTTGTGCCCGCGGCGGGTTGCGCCCGGGCGCGACACAGTGCATGTAGCAGCGCTCGATGGTTTCCGCACAGCCCGCCCATCCGATGACCCTGACCCAGAAGATCCTCGCCGCGCACGCGCGCGGCCTCCCACGCCCCTGGGTGGCGGTGGGGGACGTCCTGCAGATCTCGGTCGACTGGACCATCGCCAGCGAGCTCGCCTGGAACGGCATGGAGCGGACCTATTCCATGCTCGGCCGGCCCAGGCTGCACGACAAGGAGCGATTCTTCCTGGCCGTCGATCACACCGTGGATCCGGTGACGCTGGCCACGGACAAGCGGGCGCAGAAGCTGGTGCAGCTCTCGCGCGACTTCGCCAAGGAGAGCGGGATCCGGCACTTCTACGACGCCAACCAGACCATCCTCCACACCCGGTTCTACCGGGACCTGGTCCGGCCCGGCGACGTCGTCCTGGGGGCGGACAGCCACACCTCGTCCCACGGCGGCCTCGGGGCGTTCTCCATCGGCCTGGGCGGGGCGGACATCGTCGTGGCGATGGTGCTGGGCAGCTCCTGGATCCAGGTGCCGGAGGCCATCGCCGTCGAGTACACGGGGACGCTGCCTTTCGGGATCGCCGGCAAGGACGTGATCCTGCGCACGCTGGGCCTCCTGGGCCGCAACACGGTGGCGATGGAGCGATCGGTCGAATATCGCGGGCCGGGAGTCCGCCAGCTCTCCACGGACTCGCGCTTCGCCATCGCCAACATGACCGCCGAGTTCGGCGGGCTGAACGGAATCTTCGAGGCCGACGAGGTCACCGCGGCCTGGCTCGCCGGACGCGCCGACGTGGACGACCCGAAGGCAGTGCAGCCGATGCGGACCTTCCGGGCCGACCCCGGCGCTCCGTACGCGCGGACGTTCGACGTGGACCTCTCGCGCCTGGAGCCTCAGGTCGCGGTGCCGTTCTCGCCGGACAACGTGAAGGGCGTGAGCGAGGTGGCGGGGACCGAGCTGCAGGGGCTGTTCATCGGCGCCTGCACCACCACCGAAGAGGAGCTGGTTCTGGGCGCGCTCGTGCTCGAGGCGGCTGGCGGCTCCCGCGCACCCAACGACAAGCAGATCGTCGTTCCCGGCGATCTGAGCATCCAGGAGAACCTCCGCCGGGCCGGTCTCTGGGGCATCTACGAGCGCGCCGGATTCCGGGTCGATCCACCGGGCTGCTCGATGTGCCTGGGCGTGGCCTCGCGGAAGGCGGGCCGCGGGGAGAAGTGGCTCTCTTCGCAGAATCGCAACTTCGAGAACCGCATGGGAGACGGTTCGCTCGCACACCTGACAAGCGCCGCGACGGTGGCGGCGAGCGCGCAGGGGATGAAGATCAGCGACCCGCGCTCCCTGCTCGCCCGCGTCGATCAGGAGCGGTTCCGGCGGATCCTCGGCGAGCGCAAGCCGCGCCGGACGCCCGAGGTCCAGGTGGTCGAGCCGGCCATCCACCTCGCGCCCGCTGGAGCGACGGCCGCTTCGGCCAAGGAAGCGCGCGCGGCGGACAAACAGCGCGCCAGCCTGGTGCGCTCGCGGATCCAGCGATTCGGCGACAACGTGGACACGGACGCCATCATCCCCGGCCAGTTCTGCCATCTCACCTCGCTCCCGGAATTGGGCGCAAAGGCGTTCCATTTCGTCCGGCCCGACTTCGGTCAAAAGATCAGGGACGGGGGGCGGGTGGTGGTCGCGGGCGAGGGGTGGGGCTCTGGGTCGTCGCGCGAGCAGGCGGTGCTCGCGCTGAAGGGCGCCGGAGTGCTGGCCATCGTGGCGAAGAGCTACGCCTTCATCCACAAGCGAAATCTAGTGAACGAGGCGCTCCCCTTCCTGGTGGTGCGCGACGCGCGCTTCTACGAGCTGGCCCGGGAAGGCGAGGAGATCGAGCTCGACCTGGCCCGGGGAGCGGCGAGCGTCGCCGGGCAGGAGTTCCGCGCCGAAGAGCCTTCGAAGATCATCCAGGCCCTGGTCGGGGAGGGCGGCATCGTGCCCGCCATCCAGCACCACGGCACGACCGTCTTCGAAACGCTTACTGCGTAGACTCGACCTCCACGCCTGTCGCGAGGAGGAAGCGCGAGACCATGTTGTAGCCGGCGATGGTGCCGATCAGCTCGACGACCTGCTGGTCGGGCAAGAGCGAGCGCACCTTGTCGATCGTCGCCTTCTTCGCCTGCACGTCGCGCGTCATCTCGATGGTGAGCTGCAGGGCCGCGAGCTCCGTAGCGTCGAAGAGCTTGGGATCCGCCTTCAGATCCTTCAGCGCGGCGAGCTGCTCGCGGGTGCCGCCGGCCTTGAGGAACTCGGGCTCGTGCTGCACCCACTCGTAGTCGGCCTTGTTCAGCACGGCGATGGCCATGATGGGCAGCTCCCGCAGCTTGCCCGGCAGCGCCAGCTGGCCGCGGATGGC
>WNFP01000929.1_pt1 | contig 22821 bp, 11 predicted proteins | sample 5400201 | NCBI WGS metagenome assembly WNFP01 (sample SAMN13153355, study PRJNA577476) | soil metagenome | isolation source: 115 cm saprolite under Madrone tree | place: USA:California | collected 2016-06-14
TCTTCTTCGGCATGTAGACCACGGTGGTCGCCGCTGGGTCGGCGAGACTTGCCCAGTCGATATCCTCCGGCAAACGACCGTGCACGTCGTGGCCGGTGACGTATTGCAGCCGGCGAATATCGCGCCGCTGCGTCAGCGGAACGCAAAGCCTTGCTGCCGCGCCCTGCGCCGCACTGATGCCCGGAACGATATCGACCGCGATGCCGACAGCATGGCAGGCGGCAATCTCCTCGCTGGCGCGGGCGAAAATAAGGGGGTCGCCGCCCTTGAGCCGAACCACCCGCCGGCCCGCTTTGGCAAGCGCGATCATCAGCGCGTTGATCTCGTCCTGCTTCCAAGATCCCCCATAGCCAGTCTTGCCGACCAGCATCTTTTTCGCCTCGCGCCGCGCGAAATCGAGAATCTCCGGCGCAACCAGATCGTCGATGAGAATGATGTCCGCCGATTGCAGCGCGCGCAGGGCGCGCAGCGTGAGCAGTTCGGGATCGCCGGGACCAGCACCCACCAGCGTGACGGTGCCGGCGTCGGGACCTTGCTCGTTCGTCTTGCCGAAAAGCGCGTCCAAATCCCTTTGCGTCGGTTCATGCGCCGGGTGGTTGACCGCGAAAGCCGTGAACAGCTGCCAGAACCGGCGCCGAGCGGCGGGCGAAAGTGCGGACGATTGCACCGCCTTGCGCCAGCGGCGCGCCGCCTCCGCCCAGTGGGCAAAGCCGCGCGGGATCAAGGCCTCGAGCTTGGCGCGGACGGCTTGGGCAAACACCGGCGCCGCGCCGTTGGTCGAAATGCCGATCACGAGCGGGGAACGGTTGACGATGGCCCCGAATGAGAAATCGCAATAGGCCGGCCGGTCGATCACATTGACGGGAATGCCGGCCGCGCGCGCGGCGCCGGCGAACCGTTCGGCATCCGTTTCATCCTCGAAGCCGCCGACGGCAACGGCAGCGCCGGCAAAGTCGTCGTCTCTCCACGCCCGATGCCGCAGCGTGAGCGCCCCGCCCGGGGTTTCCGATGCAAGCGCGCAGAGCTCCTCGCAGGGATGCTCGGCAAAGACCTCGACATTGGCGCCGGCCGCCGACAAGAGCTCCGCCTTCCACGCCACCGGCGCGCCGTTGCCGGCGATGATTGCGCGTTTGCCCTGAAGCTCAAAAAAGATCGGCAAGCGCGCGAGCGGCTGCATGCGCCGTGAACGCGGCGGCTGCGGGCGGCGTTGAACCTCGACCGGGTGCATCAATAGACGTCCTGCTGATAACGTCCGGACTTTTTGAGGTTGGCGACGAACGCAATCGCCTCATCGGTGGTGCGCACGCCATGTGCGGCCACGATCTCGACCCACGCGCGCTCGACGTCTTTGGCCATGCGCTTGGCATCGCCGCAGACATAGATGTGTGCGCCGTCGGCGATCCAGGCCCAGAGCTCGCGGCCGAGCTGGCGCATCCGGTCCTGGACATAGAACTTCTCGCTGCCGTCGCGCGACCACGCCAGCGAGAGCCGCGTCAGCGCGCCGGCAGCCTTCATGCCGGCGAGCTCGTCCTCGTAGAAAAAATCACAGTCGCGGCGTTGATGGCCGAAGAACAACCAGTTGCGCCCGGGTGCTTTGCCCGCCATGCGCTCGTAGAGAAAGGCGCGGAACGGCGCGATCCCGGTGCCGGGGCCGATCATGATGATGGGCGTGGATGGATCGGCCGGAAGAGCAAAGTGCTGCGCTTTCTGGACATAGACCTCGAGCTTGTCGCCTGGGCGCACGCGCTCGGCCAGGAAGGTCGAGGCGACGCCGAGCCGTGCTCGGCCGTTGACGGGATAGCGTACCGCGTCGACGCAGAGCGCCATGCGGTTGCGATCGATCCTGGGCGAGCAGGCGATGGAATAGAGGCGCGGCTGCAGCGGATCGAGCGCCTCGATGAAGGCTTCCGGATCGGGCCGCACGCCGGAAAATTTCTCGATGGCGGCGAGCACGTCGAGTGCTTCCGCGTCACCGTCGGGATCCTCGCCGGCGGCGAGCGCCTTCGCTTTCTGCCGCCGCTCGCCTCCGGTGATGTAGGAGAACAGCTGAAACAGCATATCGGGGGCGGGGCCGAGGGAAACGCCGTCGATCAGCACATTGCGCAGCGCCCGCCCGCCGATCGGGAAATCCCGCGGAGCATCGAGCGCGGCGAGCAAGGCGTCGATGAGCGCGGGATCATTGGTCGGAAAGATGCCGAAGGCATCGCCGACCGCATAATCGATTCCGCTTCCGGTGAGATCGAACTCAATATGCCAGGTCTCCTTCCCCGAGCCCGGTTTGTTGAGGCGCGCGCGCGACAGAAATACTGCCTCGGCCGGATGCTCGCGCGAACATCCCGGGGCGGTTGCCGGTGCAGCCGTAGCAGCGGCAGGCGTAGACGTCTTGCTCTCGACCGCCGGCGGCCGCGCCAAGTCGGCGCGCAGCGCGTTGAGCGTGCGGGCGGTTTCCTTGCCGCCCGGCACGCAGAGATTTAGCCGCGCTTCCTTTTGCAGGAAAATGGCGTCCGAATAATCCTGACAGTTGTATCCACATTGGCCACAGTCCTGTTGTCCCATCGCCGCCATCATCCGCCGGCGCAGCGGACGGCCTTCGGCGAGCTTCATGCGCTCTGCGAGCGGCATGGCCGGGTCGTGCCAGGGCGCGCCGTCATCCTCTTCCGTGCTCGCGGTTGGGGCGGCGAGATCGAACGCGCCTGGCAGCAGAGACGCCACCTGCTCCGGCGACAGCGCAGTGATGCCGCCCTCGAGTGAGAGGAGCCCTGCGAATAGGCCGTTGAGCCACACGCGCTGCTCGGCGCTGAACGGGGCGCTCTCCGGGATCAGCGACGGCAGCGGGCCCTGCGGCAGGATCATTCCACCGCCTCGGCATCGACGAGGGCCCGCAGCGCGCCGATCTCGTGCCGGCGCGTGAAAGCAAGAAAACTTTCCTGCGGCGAGGCGCGGTGGGCGAGATAGACCTTGAGCACGCGCTCGACGATTTTCGGCGCATCCTCGGCTTTGACGTCGCGGTAGATTTCCGGCGCGATTGCGGCGTCAGGACCGAACCCGCCGCCGACATGAACGTGATAGCCCTCGACCGCGTCGCCCTCCTCGGAGGTTTGCACCTTGCAGGCGAGCAACCCGATGTCGCCGATGTAATGCTGCGCACAGGAGTTATGGCATCCGGTGAGATGAATGTTGACCGGCACATCGAGCGCAACGCGGTCCTCGCACCAGCGCGCGATGTCCTCGGCGTGCCGCTTGGTGTCCGAGGCGGCAAACTTGCAGCCGACGTTGCCCGTGCAAGCAACGAGCCCGGCGCGGATCGAGGTGGCGCTGATCGATAAGCCTAGCGCCTCGATCTGCGCTTGCGCCGTCGCAACGTGCTGCGAGCGCACGCCCGAGATGATCAGGTTCTGCCAAACAGTGAGGCGGATATCACCGTCGCCGAAATCGCGGGCGACCTGCGCGAGGCCGCGCATCTGATCGGCGGTCATCTTGCCGACGGGTAGGACGACCCCGATCCAACTGCAGTCGGGCTGCTTCTGCGCATGCACGCCGACGTGCGCCGTGCGATCGAAGGGCGGTCGCGGCGCAAGCGCATCGGCGGCGACGCGGTCGAGCTTGCGGCCGAGTTTTTCCTCCATCAGCTCGAGCACCTTGTCGAGGCCGAGGCGGTCGATGACATATTTGAACCTTGCCTTGGTGCGGTCGGTGCGGTCGCCGTGATCGATGAACACGCGGACGATGACGTCGGCCATTTTGGTCGCGTCGGCAGGCTTGACCACGACGCCGGTTTCGCGCGCGAAGTCTTTGTGGCCGGTGATGCCGCCGATCAGGAGACGAAACCAAACCCCGGGCGCGACCTCGCGGCCGGCTTTGACCTCGACCGCTTGGAAGCCGATGTCGTTCGTATCCTCGAGCACGGGAATGATCCCGCCGCCATCGAACCCGACGTTGAATTTGCGCGGCAGACCGTAGAGCGCACGCTCGTTGAGAATGTGAAAATGCCACTCGCGCGCGTAAGGGCGGGTATCGATCAGCTCCTGCGGATCAATGCCCGCCGTGGGCGAGCCCGTCACGTTGCGGATATTGTCGGCACCGGCGCCGCGGGAGCACAGCCCGAGATCCTGGATGGCCTCGACCATGAGCACGGCGTTCTTCGCCTCGATCTCGCGGACCTGGAGATTGGCGCGCGTGGTCACGTGGGCATAGCCGCCGCCATAGCGCTCGGCGAGATCGGCGACCCCTGCGAACTGCCAATGCGCGAGAATGCCGTTCGGCATGCGCAGGCGGCACATATATGAGTTCTGGTTCGGCGCCACGTAGAACAGGCCGAAGAAGCGCCAGCGGAAATTGTCCGCCGGTTTGGGATATTCGTTATTCGCCGCCTGCGCCTTGAGCCGCTCATAGCCGTCGAAGGGGTGCAGCTCGCGCTTGAATTTCTCCTGCTCGGAGAGTTTTCCGCCGGCTTTGAGAACGCGATCCTGCGCGCGCAAATGCGCGGCGTCGGGGCCGCTCGCGTCCGCAGCCTTGGCTTCGGAGCTTGGAGAGCCGCCTTGCGCGCGCGCGGCCTTCGCGATTTGCAGACCCGCGACGAAGCCTTCGAGGTAGCGCTTTTGCTCGGGGCTGAAGTCACCTGACATGGGTATTCTCGTGTCGCTTCTTTGAGCGGCGCGCATGCTCAAAGCCCGGCGCAAACGGCTTCGTTTGCCCGGTATGCTGCAAAGCAGCAAAGACCGTGCCAAACGCTCCTAATTGATTTTACTGGGGAATTTTTGTTCCGCCCGCCCCGCCCCGGCGTCGCGCTGGGCAGGCGGCGCGGATTCAAGTCGAATTTCTATGCAGCCAACTTGCCGTCGGTTTGGGCAAGACCAATCCGCCTGGAGCCTGCCAAAGGTCAGGGCTGACCGGCAGACGCGGCACGAGCGACGCGCTCGGCGGCGTATCGCCGCTTGGGCAATTTCGCGGGCTCTGCGGCCTCGGGGGGCACGAAAATCTTCTGGAGCACCTGCCGCTGCACCGGCTTCTTCACGATCGGTACGTATCCGAACCTGCTGTCGATGCTCTCGACGCCGTAACCGGTGACGAAGACGAATGGAATTTTGCGTGCCGCCAGCACGTCTGCGACCGGATAGACGAATTCGCCTCCGAGATTGACGTCGATGATGCCGGCGTTGATGTCCTCGTGCACGGCGGCGACCATGGCTTCGGATAGCCGGCTGAACGGCCCGATGACTGAGAAGCCGAGCTCGGTCAGGATGTCCTTCATCATCATGGCAACCAAAATCTCGTCTTCCACCAGCAGGACGCGGTTGCCTGCCTCGAGCCGAAGCGGCAGCTCAGGCCTGTCCTCGCCGAGTCGCCACTGGGTAGCGGCACGGTTCGCCAGCGCGTCGACGTAGTCGCGGCACGGCACGTGCAGGACGCAGTGCAGGCCTTCCGAGCGCCAATCGAAAGCGGCCTCCCCCCCGAGCTGGCGCTCGATGCTGGCGCTGATCAGCCGGATGCCGAAGCCGTGCGCGACCGGCATCTGCGGGGGCGGTCCACCGCTCTCGGTCCAGCGCAGGACCAAGCCTTGCGACTGCAGGTCCCAGTTCACCGCCACCCGTCCCGAGATGACCGACAGCGCGCCGTATTTGGCCGCGTTCGTCGAGAGTTCGTGCAGCGCGAGGGCGAGCGTCTGCGCCGTGCGCGGCTCGAGCGATACCTCGGGACCGGCAGTTTTGATCCGCTCCGCGCCATCGGTGCGGAACGGGGCGAGCTCTTCGGCCAAGAGACGCGCGAGATCGGCGCCCTGCCAGCGGCTCTGGGCGAGCAGGGTGTGGGCGCGCGCCAGCGCGCCAATTCGCCCATCGACCGCGGCGATATAGGATTTGATGTCCTCGGAGCGGGTCAAACGCACGATCGATTGCACCAGCGCCAAGGCATTGCGCGCGCGATGGTCGACCTCGCGCGCCAACAGCACCTGGCGCTCTTCGGCCTGCTTGCGCTCGGTGATGTCGACGGTCACGCCGCTGATCCGCACGACATTGTCGGTTGCATCGACGCTTGCGACCGCCGTTCCTATGCACCAGCGCAGCTCGCCGTTCGGACGACACACGCGAAACTCGCTCTGAAAACTCGGCGTGTTGGGCGCCGCCGGTTTGATCGCGTCCTGCAGATGTTTCCAGTCCTCGGGATGGATCAATGCCCTGACATTATCGACGGTCAGATCGAAACTCGCGGGATCGACGCCGAAAATCCGGTACTGCCCGTCGTCCCACACGAACCGGCCATCGACCGGGTCCCATTCCCAGGATCCCATCTGGCCGGCGGCCAGCGCCAAACTGCGCCGCTCTTCGCTCTTCAAGAGCCGCGCGGTCGAGGCCTCAAGTTCCGCGGTTCGCTCCGCGACGCGACGCTCGAGCTCCTGATTGAGCTGCTCGAGCTGTCGCGTCTTGCGATAGAGCTCGGCGAAAACCTTGACCTTGGCGCGCAGCACCTCCGGAATGACCGGCACCGGGACGTAATCAACCGCCCCCATTTCATAGGCGCGCAGACGATCGACGTCCGTCAGATGGATGGCGGAAATAAAGATGATCGCGGTGCGCTGGAACCGCGGATGCTCGCGGATCATCGCGGCCAACTGGAAGCCGTCGAGCTCCGGCATGCACACGTCGACGAGGATGACCGCGATCTCCTGCTTGAGCAGGTGTTCCAGCGCTTCTTTGGCGGAAGCGGCTTTGATCAGTCGCTCGTTGAGCCCGGCGAGGATGGTCTCGTAGCTCAGCAGCTTGGCTGGCTGGTCGTCGACCAGCAGGATATTGACCTTGTCGTCCGAGGCCATCGCGCGTCTCCGCGGCTAGCGGTGCAACCACATGCGCAGCGCCGACAACAGCTGTTCGGTATTGACGGGCTTGGCCAGATAGTCGGATGCACCCGCTTCCATGCATTTCTCGCGGTCGCCCTTCATGGCTTTGGCCGTCAGCGCGACGATCGGGAGCCGCCGGAAAGCCGGCTTCTGCCGGATGGCGCGCATGGTCCGATATCCATCCATTTCCGGCATCATGATATCCATCAGCACGATCGCCAGATCGGGGGTAGAATCGACGAGCGCGATCGCCTCGCTGCCGGTCGTGGCGGTAAGCACACGCATGCCGCGCCGCTCCAGCACGCTGGAGAGCGCGAAAATATTGCGCGCATCGTCATCGATCAGCAGCACCGTGCGGCCCACCAAGTCCTCGTCCGAGCTGTTGAGCCGCTCGAGCATGCGTTGCTTCTCGGGTGGAAGCTCGGTAACGACGCGGTGCAGGAACAAAGCGGTTTCGTCGAGCAGACGCTCGGGCGACTCGACGCCCTTGACCACGATGCTGCGCGCCATCGTGTGCAGCTCTGCGTCTTCCTCCGCCGACAATTCGCGGCCCGTGAACACCACAACCGGCACGTCGGAGAGCTTGGCGTCGCCGCGCAGCTCCTCCAACACCTCGAACCCGGACATGTCCGGCAGCCGCAGATCGAGCACGACACAGTCGCAGGGCTGTGCGCGCAGCACGCGCAAGGCCTCGGCGCCGGTGCCCGCAGGGACGATCTCGATGTCGTCGTGGCCGAGCAGTTCCGCAATGCTTTTCTGCTCGACGCGGTCGTCTTCCACGACCAGCAGGCGCTTGCGGCGCGGCTTGGCATATTCCTTGATGCGCGCCAATGCGGCTTCGACCCCCTCGGTCGAAGTCGGCTTGGTGACGAAGGAGAATGCACCCCGCGCCATACCGTGCTGGCGATCTTCGTCTAGCGTGATGATCTGCACCGGAATGTGCCGGGTCAGCGGATTCTGCTTGAGCTGGCTGAGCACGGTCCAGCCCAGCATGTCGGGCAGGAACACGTCGAGCGACACGGCGGTGGGTTGGTATTGCTTGGCGAGCTCGAGCGCGTCGGTGCCGCGCGCCGCGACCAACACTTTGAAGCCCTTCTCGCGCGCCAGGTCCACCATGATGCGGGCGTAGTGCGGATCGTCCTCCACCACGAGCAGGATCGAATCGCCGGGCCGGATCTCGAGCCGGTCGTCAGGAATTTGCTCGATCGGGCGCTCGGGCGCGACGTGCGCGGCGGGCGGATGCACGAACGCCACCGAGGCGGCCGGCTTCGGCGCCGCGCTCGGTCCGACGTACCGCAGCGGCAGGTAGAGCGTGAACGTGCTGCCCACGTTCGGCGCGCTGCGCAACTGAATCTCGCCGCCGAGCAGATTCGACAGCTCGCGGCTGATCGCCAGCCCCAACCCAGTGCCGCCGTATTTCCGGCTGGTGCTGGCGTCGGCCTGCATGAACGCCTCGAAAATGACCTTCTGCTTCTCGTGCGGGATGCCGATGCCGGTGTCGGAGACTTCGAAGGCGACCACCGTGGGCGCCTGCTCGAGCACCGGGTGGCCGCCGCTCCAGCCGTTCTGGACCTCGGAAACGCTCAGGCGCACCCCGCCCTGCGAGGTGAACTTGAACGCGTTCGAGAGCAGATTCTTGAGAACCTGCTGCAGGCGCTTGGAATCGGTGGTCATGGTGCGGCCGAGATGTGGATCGAGATTGACCTCGAACGAGAGTTGCCGCGTCTCCGCCTCGTGGCGGAAGGGACGCACGATCATGTCTAGAAGGTTCGCGAAGGCAATCTCCTCGGCGTCGACCGTGACGGTTCCGGATTCGATCTTGGACAGATCGAGGATGTCGCTGATTAGATTCAAGAGATCCGTGCCGGCGCCGTGGATTGTGCGGGCGAATTCGACCTGCTTGGCGAGCAGATTGCCCTCCGGATTCTCGGCGAGCTGCTGCCCCAGGATCAGGATGCTGTTGAGCGGAGTGCGCAGCTCGTGCGACATATTGGCGAGGAACTCCGACTTGTACTTGGACGTCAACGCCAGCTCGCTCGCCTTCTCCTCCAACGCACGGCGCGCCTGCTCGATTTCCCGATTCTTGCGCTCCACCTCGACGTTGCGCTCTGCGAGTTGTTCCGCCTTCTGCTCGAGCTGCTCGTTGGTCTGTTGCAGCTCTCGCTGCTGCGTCTGCAACTCGCCCGCGAGCTGTTGCGATTGCTTGAGCAATCCTTCGGTCTGCATCGTCGCTTCGATGCTGTTGAGCACGATGCCGATATTGGTCGTAAGCTGGTCCAGGAAAGTGAGCTGCAGTTCGGTGAATTCGCTGAGCGAAGCGAGCTCGATCACCGCCTTGACCTGACTTTCAAACAGCACCGGCAACACCACGATGTTCCGTGGCGCCGCCTTGAACAGTGCCGATCCGATCGGAACGGTGTCTGGGGACATTTCGCTGATCAGCATTCGCCGTTTGTCCGCCGCGCACTGTCCGAGCAATCCCTCGCCGAGCGTGAGATGCTCCGGATAGCCGTTGTCGGCATCGTCGGCATAGGTGGCGAGCAGGTGCAGGCTGGAGGCTTCCTCGCTCGTCGCCTGATAAATGACGCCGAGCTGCGCGTTGACCAGCGGCGTGAGCTCCGACAAGAGCAGCCGGCCCACGGTAATCAGGTCGCGCTGGCCCTGCAGCATGTTGGTGAACCTGGCGAGATTGGTCTTCAACCAATCCTGCTCGGTGTTGCGGTCGGTCGTGAGCCGCAAGTTGTTGATCATCGTGTTGATGTTGTCCTTGAGCGTGGCCACCTCGCCGCGCGCGTCGACCTGAATCGACCGGGTCAGGTCGCCCTTCGTCACCGCAGTCGCAACCTCGGCGATGGCGCGCACCTGCGTCGTCAAGTTCGCGGCCAACAAGTTGACGTTGCCGGTAAGATCCTTCCAGGTGCCGGCTGCGCCCGGCACGTTGGCCTGGCCGCCGAGACGGCCTTCCACGCCCACCTCGCGCGCGACGGTGGTGACCTGGTCGGCAAAGGTCGCCAGCGTGTCGGTCATGTTGTTGATCGTTTCGGCGAGCGCCGCCACTTCGCCCTTCGATTTGACGGTCAGATTCTGCTTCAGATCGCCGTTGGCCACGGCAGTCACGACCTTGACGATGCCGCGCACCTGCTCGGTCAGATTGGCCGCCATCACGTTGACGGTATCGGTCAAGTCCTTCCATGTTCCGGCGACGCCCGGCACTTGCGCCTGGCCGCCGAGCTTGCCTTCGGTGCCGACTTCGCGCGCGACGCGCGTCACTTCCGAGGCAAAGCCGTTGAGCTGGTCCACCATCGTATTGATGGTGTTCTTGAGCTCCAGAATTTCGCCTTTCACGTCCACGGTGATTTTGCGGGAAAGGTCGCCGCGCGCGACCGCCGTTGTCACTTCGGCGATGTTGCGGACCTGAGTCGTGAGGTTGGCGGCAAGCAAATTGACGTTGTCCGTCAAATCCTTCCACGTACCCCCGACGCCCGGCACCACGGCCTGGCCGCCGAGCTTGCCTTCGGTGCCGACCTCGCGCGCCACGCGCGTGACTTCGGCGGCGAATGAGCGCAGTTGCTCGACCATGGTATTGAGCGTTTCCTTGAGCAGCAGGATCTCGCCGCGCACGTCCACGGTGATCTTTTTCGAGAGGTCGCCGCTGGCGATGGCGGTGGCAACCTCGGCGATGTTGCGGACCTGGGCAGTCAGGTTCGAGGCCATGAAATTGACGTTGTCGGTCAGGTCCTTCCAGGTGCCGGCGACGCCCGGCACTTGCGCCTGGCCGCCAAGCTTGCCTTCCGTGCCGACCTCGCGCGCCACGCGCGTGACTTCCGAGGCAAACGCGTTGAGCTGATCCACCATGGTGTTGATGGTGTTCTTGAGCTCGAGGATTTCGCCTTTCACGTCGACCGTGATCTTGCGCGAGAGATCGCCGCGCGCCACCGCGGTCGTCACTTCGGCGATGTTGCGCACCTGCGCGGTGAGGTTGCCCGCCATCGAGTTCACGCTGTCGGTCAAGTCCTTCCAGGTGCCGGCCACGCCGGGCACGTTGGCCTGACCGCCGAGACGGCCCTCGGTGCCGACCTCGCGCGCGACGCGGGTGACCTCGCCGGCGAAGCGGTTGAGCTGGTCGACCATCGTGTTGAGCGTCTCTTTGAGCTGAAGGATCTCGCCGCGCACATCGACCGTGATTTTGCGGGACAGGTCGCCGTCGGCGATCGCGGTCGCCACCTCGGCGATGTTGCGGACCTGATCGGTGAGATTGCCCGCCATGGAGTTGACGCTGTCGGTCAAGTCCTTCCACGTGCCGGCCACGCCCGGCACTTGCGCCTGACCGCCGAGCTTGCCTTCGGTGCCGACCTCCCGCGCCACGCGCGTGACTTCCGCCGCGAACGCGTTGAGCTGGTCCACCATCGTGTTGAGCGTTTCTTTGAGCTGCAGGATTTCGCCGCTCACGTTGACGGTGATCTTCTTCGACAGGTCGCCTTGCGCGACCGCGGTCGCCACCTCGGCGATGTTGCGGACCTGCCCGGTCAGATTCGAGGCCATCGAGTTCACGCTGTCGGTCAAGTCCTTCCAGGTGCCGGCGACGCCGCGCACCATCGCCTGGCCGCCGAGCTTGCCTTCGGTGCCGACCTCCCGCGCCACGCGCGTCACCTCGCCGGCAAAGGCGTTGAGCTGGTCCACCATGGTGTTGATGGTGTCCTTGAGCTCGAGAATTTCGCCGCGCACGTCGACGGTGATCTTCTTGGAGAGATCGCCGCTGGCGATGGCCGTCGAGACCTCGGCAATGTTGCGAACCTGTGCGGTGAGGTTCGAGGCCATGGAGTTGACGCTGTCCGTCAAGTCTTTCCAGGTGCCGGCGACGCCGAGCACGTTCGCCTGTCCGCCGAGACGTCCTTCTGTGCCGACCTCGCGTGCCACGCGCGTCACCTCGCCGGCAAACGCATTGAGCTGATCGACCATCGTGTTGATGGTCTCCTTCAGCTGCAGGATTTCGCCGCTCACATTGACGGTGATCTTCTTCGAGAGGTCGCCGCCGGCGATGGCGGTGGCGACGTCGGCGATGTTGCGGACCTGGGCAGTCAGGTTCGAGGCCATGAAATTGACGTTGTCGGTCAGGTCCTTCCAGGTGCCGGCGACGCCCGGCACTTGCGCCTGGCCGCCGAGCTTGCCTTCCGTGCCGACCTCGCGCGCCACACGCGTGACTTCCGAGGCAAACGCGTTGAGCTGATCCACCATGGTGTTGATGGTGTTCTTGAGCTCGAGGATTTCGCCTTTCACGTCGACCGTGATCTTGCGCGAGAGATCGCCGCGCGCCACCGCCGTCGTAACCTGGGCGATGTTGCGAACTTGGTCGGTGAGGTTGCCGCACATGGCGTTCACCGAATCCGTCAAATCCTTCCAGGTGCCGGCAACACCCGGCACGATGGCCTGGCCGCCGAGACGCCCCTCGGTGCCGACCTCGCGCGCCACACGCGTCACTTCCGAGGCGAACGAGCGCAATTGATCGACCATCGTGTTGATGGCTTCCTTGAGCTGCAAAATCTCGCCACGCACGTCGACCGTGATCTTCTTCGAAAGATCGCCCATGGCGACCGCGATAGTGACGTCCGCAATGTTGCGGACCTGCGCGGTGAGATTCGAGGCCATCGAATTGACGCTCTCGGTCAGGTCCTTCCAGACACCGGTCACCTCGCGCACCTGTGCCTGGCCACCGAGCTTGCCTTCGGTGCCGACCTCACGCGCCACTCGCGTCACCTCGGAGGTGAACACGCTGAGCTGCTTAATCATCGTGTTGACGATGTTCGCCGCGCGCAGGAACTCGCCCTGCAGCGGGCGCCCATCGACGTCGAGGCGCACCGTTTGCAGCAAATCGCCCTTGGCGACGGCGGAGATGGCGCGAGTCACTTCCGTCGTCGGCCAAAGCAGATCGTCGATGAGGGTATTGACCGAGCTTTCCATCTCGCCCCAGGCGCCATGGGACAGGGGGAACTTCACCCGCTGGCGCGTCTTTCCTTCGCGGCCCACGACCTGCCCGACGCGCTCGAGCTGCCGCGCCATGCGCTCATTGGCGGCGACGATCTCATTGAAGGTGTCGGCGATCTTGCCCAAGAGGCCTACCTGACCGCTGGACAGGCGAACCGAGAAGTCGCCCACGCGCATTGACTGCAGCGCGTTCAAAAGATCGTAAAGCTCAGGGGATGCGCCGCTGTCGACATGGCCATCGGGCGCTTCCGCGGCCACCGCGCCTGGAGACGGACCATTGGTCTTGAGTTCCCCGACCGGCCCTCTGTTCGGTTGCATTGTTTCCTCCAGGCCCGATGTCACAACCGCTGCGACGCCGTCACGGCGACAAGCCGACGCTGCGGTGATGTTTGGACGGGTAAGCCGAAAACCCGCCGATGGGAAGTGGCGAAGAGCGCCCTCCGCAGGTGCCTCTGCCGGGCGCGGTGGCCGTGCTGGTGCATCAACCCCGGCGCCAGAACCTGCTGGCGCGGGAGATCACTAGACCGTCTGCAGATGACCCTCCGACCGGTGGATCCGGTCATGTGCTTATACCCCTCGGTAGTCCAGGTCGGACCACCACCTGACGCCCCCAACGCCAAAACGATCCTTTCGTTCCAGCCGTCCGGCAAATTTTTTCTGTTCGAAAAACGCGTTTCAATCCAGCATGTTACGGTAGCGGACTTGAGAGCCGGGCGGGGGAGGATCGCTCTCGGTCGGGCCAGGGCCCAATATCCACGCGCAATTCCTTCGCGCGGGCGCTCGCCGACCGGTCCAGCGGTAGCCCTATAACCAGCCGGTAGCCCTATAAAATGTAAGCGACAAGGGATCGATCCAGCGGCGGCCCGAGCAGACCATGACGCGACGCACTGCAGCAAAAAGGAACGGGTCGCGCCTTCGCCTCGCCGCCGATATCGGCGGCACTTTCACGGATATCGCCGTCTTCGATGATCGGACCGGCAAGCTGAGCTTCGGCAAAGCGCTGTCGACGCCGCACCGGCTGGTCGAGGGCATCAACGCGGGGGTGGTTAAGGCGGGCAGCGCCTACGAATCCGCCGGGCTCTTTCTGCACGGCTCCACCATCGCCATCAACACAATCCTGGAGCGCAAGGGCGCGAGGACCGCGCTCCTGGTGACCGAGGGGTTCCGCGACATTTACGAGATCGGTCGCATCAACCGGCCGGATGCGTACAATCTGTTCTTCCGCAAACACGAGCCGCTGGTGGAGCGGGCGCTGCGCTTCGAGGTCAAGGAGCGCGTGCTCTCCGACGGCGAGATCGAAACGCCGCTCGACGAGGGGGAGATTGAGGCGTTGGGCCGCATGCTGGAGCGGCTCGGGGTCGAGGCAACCGCAATTCTCTTTCTCAACTGCTTCGCGCGGCACGAGCATGAGGCGCGCGCGAAGGCGATCCTGGAGCAGAATCACCCGCACCTGTTCGTCTCCGCCTCGCATGAACTATCCGAGGAGTATCGTGAGTTCGAGCGCTGCTCGACGGTAGCCGCCAACGCCTATATCGGGCCGATCGTTCGACGATATATCGGCGAGATCGACAACCACATTCGCCGCGAGGGTTTCTCCGGCTCGTTCCTGATCGTGCAGTCGACCGGCGGTCTCTACCAAGCGGAGCAGGCCAAGCGGCACTGCGTGCACATGCTGGAGTCGGGACCGGCGGCCGGCGTCATCGCCACGCAGGCGCTTTGTCGGGCACTGGGGCTGAAAAATGCCATCGCCTTCGATATGGGCGGCACCACCGCCAAAGCCGGCGTCATTCACAAGGAGGAAGCGCTTACCACCGGTGCGGCCTTGATTGGCGGCTACGACAGGGCGCTGCCGGTCCAGATCGCGATGATGGATATTTTCGAGGTCGGCACCGGCGGCGGCTCGATCGCGCGAGCGGAGGAAGGCGGGCTGCGAGTTGGGCCGCAAAGCGCGGGCGCGGCGCCGGGCCCCGCCTGCTACGGCCTCGGCGGTAAGGAGCCGACGGTGACGGATGCCAATCTCATTCTCGGCCGGCTTGCCGCCGATCGGTTCCTGGGCGGCGAGATGCGGCTCGACGTCGAGGCCGCAGAACGCGCGCTCACCGAGCGCGTGGCAAAGCCGCTCGGTATGGATGCGACGGCGGCGGCCGAGGGAGTCTTGCGTATCGCCGCAACCGCGATGTCCTATGCGGTAAAAGGAGTCACCACCGAGCGCGGTCTCGATGCCGGCGACTTCGCCCTGGTGGCCTATGGCGGCGCCGGCCCGTTGCATGCGGTACAGGTCGCACGCGAGCTCGGGATCAGGACCGTCATCGTCCCGACCGGGCCGGGCGTGTTCTCGGCGTTCGGCATGCTGTTCTCGGATCTGCGCTACGATTTCGTGCGCACGTGGTTCACACGGCTCGAAGAGGCGCCGTTTGCAGCGATCGAACGCGTCTATCGCGATCTCGAGCGCCAGGGCCGCGCGGCAATCGCGGGCGCCGCACTCAAGCCGCAGAAGGTCACGCTGCGGCGAGCAGCCGACATGCGCTATGTGGGTCAGGAGCACGCGGTGACGGTGGACCTGCCGCTCAAGCTGTTCGAACGACAAGACCGTCGCGCAATCAAGCGCCTGTTCGACGCCATGCACGAATTGCGCTACGGCACCTCGGCGCCGGAGGAGCCCGCCGAAATCGTGAGCCTGCGCAGCACCGTCACCGGTGTCATGCGCAAGCCGCCGCAGGAGACGATCGCACGCGGCACACGCGCGCCCGGCCGATCCGCCTTTACCGGCAGACGGCCGGTGTATTTGGATGGAAAGTTCCGCCCAACGCCGACCTATGCCCGCACGGCGCTCGGCGCCGGCAACCGAATCAGCGGACCCGCGCTGATCGAGGAACATGCGGCGACAACTTTGCTATTGCCGGGTGATCGGCTCGAAGTCGATGTCCGCGGGCACCTGATGATCGACGTGGCAGCAGATCGATAATGGGCACGGCAGAAATGAGAAATCGCCTAACGCGCGACGCGCGTATCCCCCGCAGGCGGCGCAGCCACCACAAGATCGATCCTGTGATCACGGAGATCGTGCGCAATGGCGTCATTGCCGTGACGGAGGAAATGAAAACGAACCTGATGCGCACCGCTTACAACATCATCATCTACGAGGCGCTCGATTTCACCACCGGCCTGTTCACGCCAAAAGGCGAGACGATCTCGATCGGCATTGGCTTGCCGATGTTCATCCGCGGGATGGCCGAGACGGTGAAGGCGAAGATCGCGCATTTCGGTCTTGCCAACATGCATCCCGGTGACATCTACGTCACCAACGATTCCTATCTCACCGGCAGCCATCTCAACCATGTCACGCTGACGCTTCCAATCTTTCGCAAAGGCAGGCTGGTCGCGTTCTCCTGCTGCATGGCGCACTGGCTCGATATCGGCGGCATCCTCGGCGGCATGAGCACCGACATTTTTTCGGAAGGACTGCAGATCCCGATCCTCAAATATCAGGACCGGGGGCGCGTGAATGCGACCGTGGTCGACATCATCCGGCAGAATGTGCGCCTGCCGAGCCGGGCAATGGGTGATCTGCGCGCGCAGGTCACTGCGGTGAAGACCGGCGAGCGGCGCTTCCTCGAGCTCATCGCGCGCTACGGGCGCGACGCCGTGCTCAACTCGATCGCCGCAATCATGGACCATGCGGAGGCGATGGCGCGTATGCGCACGCGCACGATTCCGGACGGCATCTACGAGGCAGAATCCTACATGGACGACGACGGGATCGACATCGGCCGCAGAGTACCGATCCGGGTACGCGTCGTGGTTGAGGGCGACGAGATGACAGTCGACCTGAGCGACGTGTCAAAACAGGTGCGCGGCTTCTACAATTCCGGCATCACCACCGGCTACGCCTGCGCGCAGGTCGCGTACAAGTGCCTGACCTCGCCCACGGACTACCCCATCAACGACGGCTCGTTCCGCAGTCTCAAGACCATCGTCCCCCCGGGTCGGGTGATCAGCGCGGTGCGGCCGGCGCCGATGCGCTGGTGGATGACATATCCAATGACCATCGTGGACACGATCTTCAAGGCTCTGGCACCCGCCATTCCCGACCGCGTGATCGCCGGCCACCACGCTGATCTCCTGGCATCCTCGTTCCACGGCATCAACGAGCGCACTTCCGAGTTCTTCATCGGCAGCTTCGGGCCACTGGGCGGCGGCTGGGGCGCCAAAATGAGCGAGGACGGCGTCTCCGCCACGGTTTGCATCAACGATGGCGATACTCACAACAGCCCGAACGAGCAGGCCGAGTTCAAGTTTCCCATCGTGGTCGAACGCTACGCGCTGGTGCCCGATTCCGGCGGTGCCGGCCGCCGCCGCGGCGGGCTCGGGGTCGAGCGGGTGGTGCGCGCGCGCACGAACATGGTGGTCAACAATCAGAGCGAGCGCGCCCATTGCCGGCCCTGGGGGCTCGATGGCGGGCTCGACGGCACTGGCAATGCGGTGGAGCTGCGCATCGGCGGAGATTGGAAACGCGACTTTCCCAATGCCAAAGTCTTGGTGGCGCAGCTCAAGCCCGGCGACGCGTTCAAGATTCGCTCCGGTGGTGGTGGCGGCTACGGCAACCCGCTGGCGCGGCCGGTCGAGCAGGTTCGCGAGGACGTGCGGCAAGGCTACGTGACGGTCAAATCCGCGGCGGAGCTCTATGGCGTGGTGCTCGACCCCGAAACCTTCGAGGTTGACGTGCTGGCAACGCAGAAGTTGCGTGCGGCTCGGGCCGCGCATCGGAATGCAGCGGATGCACAGTCGGCGTGATGGCAGAAGGTGATGAAAGCGAAGTCTACTAACGAACTCCGCTGCTGCGCGACAAAGCCAGGGCACGCTTGTGCCGACCCGCCCCCCTCTTCATCGCGTGAACCGCGACGCTAAGGCTTTTCGCGCCTGAGCTTCGCGGTGAACGATATCGCGCCGCCCCCGCAACAGGGACAGCTCATCGCAAGCAGGATCTTTTGCTTCTGCTCCTCGTCGAGATCGGCGCGATCGATGAGCTGCCGGGCCTGTTGCTCGAACAGCGCATGGAGCGAGAGGGCGCTATACGAAATCTGATCCTCGGGAGAGATGGCCGGCGCAGCGGGCTTGGGGAGGCCCTGTTTCGTCGCCCGGCGGCCGCGGCTGTTCTGCTTGCGCCTTGCCATCGATCTCTGCGCAGTCTTGCTTTTGGCCGCCGGGCCGATGCTGCGCGGGATTCATCACGTCTGCGCCGCGCCTGCCGGTACCGTGTTCAGGATCGGCAGGCTTTCTCTGCCCATCGAGCTTCATGATACGATACCTTCCTCCTGCGTAACAGACGGACGCGTTTTCCCATTTGCCTGGAAAGCGCTTGGGTCGTTTCTGGTGGGAATGGGCGCCGTGACTGCTGCATCTGAGAAGAATGCTCCAGATGTGGGGGCAAAGGAGATGACGGGCAGGTCATCGGGCCGCGCGCGGCCGGGGGCAATCGACTTCCACGCGCACGTCATCGTGCCGGAAGTCTATGCGGTCGCGGCGCAACACAACGTCTTTTCCGAGCTGCCCACCGATCCCGGCGTCACTGACGAGATGCGACGCAATATCAAGGAGCGGGCCGCCACAGTCCTCGCGCGCATGAGCGACGTTACGGAGCGCATCGGCAACATGGATGCGATGGGGGTTGGCGTCCAGGTCCTGAGCGCAAGCCTGGTCCACCAAGGACTGGAATGGGCGGACGCGCAAACGAGTCTGCGGCTTGCGCGTACGACCAACGATTGGATCGCGAAGGCCGTTGCCGCGCATCCGACTCGACTGATCGGGCTCGGCACGCTGCCGCTGCACGTCCCGGCGCTCGCAGTGAGCGAGCTCGAGCGCTGCATGCGCGACCTGGGACTCAAGGGGGCGGCGATCTCGACCACCGCCGGGCCGATGGAACTCGGCGATGCGCAGCTGCGGCCGTTCTGGGACAAGGTCGAAGATCTCGACGCCGTCGTCTTCATCCATCCCGGCGGCAATCGCGACCGCCGCTTCAAACGCTTTCATCTCTGGAACAGCGTCGGGCAGGCATTCGAGGAAGCCATGGCGATCTCGTCATTGATGTATGACGGCGTGCTGGAGACCTTCCCAAGGCTTAAGATCTGCATATCGCATGGCGGCGGTTACATGCCCTACTATATGGGCCGAATTGACCGGAACTACGTCGAAAAGGCCAACACCCGCATCAACATGCGAAAGCCGCCGATCGAGTACCTGCGCATGCTTTACTTCGATAGTTGCGTCTACGACCGCGCGGTGCTGCAGCATCTGGTCGACAAGGTGGGCGCGGAGCGCGTGCTGCTCGGGTCGGACTATCCCGTGGGCGAAAACAAGCCGATCGAATTCGTCGCCGAGACCGGCACGCTGTCGGCGCTACAGAAAGACGCAATCGTGCAGGCGAACGCCGCGGGGCTGCTTGGCGTGCCAAATCCCTAGCCGATGCGGCCGGGCCCATAGATACGGTTCCAAGTCAGCAGCGGCGCATCAAGCTTACGGAGTTCCTTCACCATGGATGCGAGATGATCGACGAAAGACTGCTCAATCCGATTTCCACCGGCGAGCTCGAACGGCGCTGGGCCGCGGTCCGCAAAGCTATGGCCGAGCGCAACATCGATGCCCTAGTGATGCAGAACAACAACGATTGGCTCGGCGGCTACGTGCGATGGTTCACGGACACGCCGCTGAGCAACGGCTATCCGCGCAGCGTCATCTTTCCCGCCTCCGATCTCATGATCGTAGTCGACATGGGCCCGCGCGGGGCGCGTCGCCGGATCAACGGCGACGATGCAGCGAACCGCGGCGTGGGGGAGATGATCTTCACGCCGGCTTTCACCAACGTCGCCTACACGGACGAATACCAGGCGGAACTCGTCGCCCAAGAGCTTCGCGGCTACCGCACCATCGGATGGGTGGGCAGCGGCGCGATGCCGCACCGGTTTGTCACCCACATCGAGCGCGAACTCGCTGGCCGGGCGAACTTCGTGGATGCGACCGAATTGGTCGACCGGCTCAAGGCGATCAAGAGCGAGGAGGAGAGGGATCTGATCCGCAAGGCCGCGCAGATGCAGGACGAGATTTTCAACCGGTTGCTCGGGAAAATCCGGCCCGGCATGACCGGCAATGATATTACTGCGCTGGCGCAATACGAAGGCCGGCTCCTCGGCAGCGAGCAGGGGCTCTTCCTCGGCTCTTCGGCGCCGCTCGGGCAGGCATCGCGGTTCCTCGATCGGCATTTGCAGGCGTGCGCGCTCAAGCCTGGCGAGCACTTCGCGCTCTTGATCGAGAACAATGGACCCGGCGGCTTCTACACCGAGATCGCGCGCACCATTGTGCTCGGCAAGGCATCGAACGAGCTGATCGACGGCTTTGAAACCATGAAAGAGGCGCAGGCCCACACATTGCGCCTGCTCAAGCCGGGCGCGTCTTGCGCCGCCGTCGCGCAAAGCCACGACGATTACATGCTCAGCCGCAAACTGCCGCCGGAGCTGCGGCTTTATGCTCACGGCCAGGGCTACGACTTGGTGGAACGGCCGCTGATCCGCTGCGATGAGACGATGACGATCGAGCAGCACATGAACCTTGCGGTGCATCCGGGTTTTGAGACACCGTCGATCTTCGCCGTGATCTGCGACAATTATCTCATCGAGTCCGACGGCTCTGGCGATTGCCTGCACGAGACCTTGAAACAGGTGTTCGAAATCTGACACCTCCATGAAGATCGACGTGTTGAGCATCGGCTCGTTTCCCGATGCGACGAATGCCGAGTTGGCGAATCGCTTCGCCGTCAGCCATTACGCCCGCCGCCCGGCCCCGCACGCGCTTGCCGCCGACCTCAAGGACCGCATCCGAGGGATCGCGACCGAGGCCAACCACGGCGTCGACAGTGCGCTGATCGCGGCGCTTCCGAAGCTCGAAATGATCGCCATTTTCGGCGTCGGGACCGATTTTATCGACCTCGCCGCCGCGCGCGAGCGCAACATCCCGGTGACAAATACCCCTGGCATCCTCACAGACGAAGTGGCCGATCTCGCCATCGGACTGATGCTCGCCTCCGCGCGACAAATCCTGTTCGCGGATCGTTACGTGCGTGACGGCAGCTGGGCCAGCAAGGGTCCGATCCGGCTCGGTCGCAGCGTCGGCGGCAAAACCATGGGCGTGCTCGGCCTCGGGGGCATCGGCCGCGCGATTGCGGATCGCGGCAACGCGTTGCGCATGCATGTGATCTATTGCGGGCCGCGCCGAAAAGCGGATGCGCCATACGAGTACGTTGCCGATCCCGTCGAGCTGGCGCGGCGCAGCGATTATCTGATGGTCGCCTGCAAGGGCGGGCCGGAGACCCGCCATTTCGTCTCCGCGGCCGTAATCGACGCGCTCGGTCCCAAGGGCACGCTCATCAACGTTGCGCGCGGCAGCGTCGTCGACGAGCGCGCGCTCGTCGCGGCGCTCGCCGGAGGCCGTCTCGGCCATGCGGCGCTGGACGTGTTCGAGACCGAGCCCAACCCCTCACCCGAACTTCTGAAGCTGTCCAACGTCATCGTGCAACCCCATCACGGCAGCGGTACCGTAGAGACCCGCGCCGCAATCGGCCGACTCATGGTCGACAATCTCAGCGCGCATTTTGCGGGCCGGCCGTTGCTGACGCCGGTGCGCTAAATCGGTTTACTCGCCGATAGAAGAACAGGAGGAGCACTAGGCACGAATGATTTCGCCGCGCCTGCAACTTTCATTCGATCGATTTCACAACCACAATGAAACTGCGCTAGCCTAACCCAAATCGGGCGGGCACGGGCTGCAGACAATGGCGCAGGCGCAAATCGTCATCGATGGCGTGAGCCATTGTTATAGGCCCCCCACTGGCCGCCCGGTGCTCGCGCTCGAGGACGTGTCACTCGATATAGCTGCGCGTGAGTTCGTTGCGTTACTCGGGCCCTCGGGTTGTGGCAAGTCGACGTTGCTCTATCTGATCGGCGGCTTTTTGCCCACGGAAACCGGCAGAATTCTTGTCGAGGGCAAGCCGATCGGTGCACCGGGCCCGGATCGCGGTATTGTCTTCCAACATTTCGCGTTGTTTCCGTGGAAAACGGTCCGCGCCAACGTCCTCTACGGCTTGGAGCGGATGGGGCTTGCACGGGAGGAGCGCGAGAGGCGGGCGCAATCCTTCATCGATCTCGTCGGGCTCACCGGTTTCGAAGACAGCTATCCGTCGCAACTGTCAGGCGGGATGCGGCAGCGCACCGCAATTGCGCGAACGCTCGCCTTCGACCCGAAAATCCTGCTGATGGACGAGCCATTCGGCGCGCTCGACGCGCAGACCCGCGGACTCATGCAGTCCGAGCTGCTGAGCATCTGGGAACGCACCCCGAAAACCGTGATCTTCGTTACCCATGACGTGCAGGAGGCGGTCTATCTCGCCGACCGCGTGGCGGTGATGTCCGCGCGGCCAGGCCGGATCATCGCGATCGTGGACACCAAATTCGACAAGAGCGATCCAGCGATTTTCAAGAACCAACGCTTCATCGACAAGGTCGACGAAATCTGGAACTTGGTACGCATCGAGGCGATCAAAGCGCAGCGCGCACGTCAGGCGTGAGCAGATGGCGCACGACCGTCGTGGCGCTCAGGACCGAGATTCGCGGATAGCTGCATGAAGCCAGCACTGCCGCGTTACCTTCCGCTCCTCTTGCTTGCGCTGGCATGGGAGGCCGGCGCGCGCAGCGGCATGATCTCCACGCTGGCCTTGCCGCCGCTAAGCACCGTGGTGGCAGCCTGGATCGAGCTCCTCAAGGACGGCGAGCTCGTCAGCAACGCTGCGGCGTCGCTGTGGCGCGCTGGCGCCGGGCTCGCTCTGGCGATCCTGATCGGGGCCGGGCTCGGCATTTTTATGGCCTGGTGGCGTCCGGTTAACGTGCTGCTCAGTCCGTTGGTGGAAATGTTTTATCCGATGCCGAAGTCGGCGCTGATCCCGGTCACCGTGCTGTGGCTCG
>WNFP01003305.1_pt1 | contig 22798 bp, 26 predicted proteins | sample 5400201 | NCBI WGS metagenome assembly WNFP01 (sample SAMN13153355, study PRJNA577476) | soil metagenome | isolation source: 115 cm saprolite under Madrone tree | place: USA:California | collected 2016-06-14
GTGCCGGTCGATTACACGGGCACGCTGCCCGACATCTTCAAGCCCGGGATCACGGTTGTGGCCGACGGCAGGCTGGGCGCGGACGGGGTCTTCCATGCGCGTGCGGTGCTCGCGAAATGCCCGTCCCGTTTTTCGACCAAGCCTTACACGCAGTGAACCGGTGATCCTGGCCTACCTCGGCGCCGGTGCACTTCTCGCCGGCCTTGTGCTGGCCGCGTTCTCGGCGCTCCTTTCCTTCTGGGCCGGCCGGGCCGAGAACGGCGTGATGATCCAGGTCGGCCGTCGCGCGTTCTATGCAACCGCGGTGATGATCTTCATCGCGGCACTCATTCTCGAGACGGCACTTCTCACGCACGACTTCTCGCTCGCGTATGTCACAGAGCACAGCGATCTCTCGACTCCGGTCGCCCTCGTTGCGGCCGCGTTCTATGGCGGCCAGGAAGGGTCATTGATCTACTGGGTGCTCATCCTCGCCATCCTGGGCAGCGCCTCGCTGCTGGCGAGCTCGACGCTCGGACCGAGACTCGCCGCTTACGCCGCCGGGGTGATGGCGGTGATCGTCACCTTTTTCCTCTTCGTGCTCGTGCTGGTCGCGAGCCCGTTCGACGTGTTGCAGATAACACCACCCGACGGCCTTGGCCTGAATCCAGTGCTGCGCGATGGCGGGATGTTGATCCACCCGCCGGTCGTGCTCGCCGGTTTCGCATCGTTTGCGGTTCCATTCAGCTTCGCGGCGGCCGCCCTGCTGGCCGGTCGCACCGACGCGGCCTGGATCGCACACACCCGGCGCTTTGCACTCGTCGCCTGGGGGCTGCAGAGCACCGGGCTGCTCCTGGGCATGTGGTGGGCCTATCACGTTCTCGGCTGGGGCGGCTATTGGGGCTGGGACCCGGTCGAGAACGTCGCGCTGATGCCGTGGCTCGCGACGACGGCCTACCTGCACTCGTCTCAGGTGCAGGAGCGTCGCGGCCGGTTGCGGGGATGGAACTTTGGGCTCGTCATCCTGGCTTTCCTGCTCGTCGTGTTCGGCACCTTCATAGTCCGCAGCGGGATCGTTCCCTCCGTGCACACATTCGCGGTCAGCGCGATCGGTCCGTGGTTCCTCGGCTTTCTCGGTGCGTGCCTGCTGTTTTCGGTCGGCCTGCTCGCCTTCCGTTCGGGCCCGCTCAAATCGAACGTTGAGCCGGCGCCGGCTGTGTCGCGCGAAGGCGCGTTCGCGCTGCAGAACCTGCTCCTCATCGGCGTCATCGCCGTCGTGTTCTGGGGCACCGTCCTGCCGCTGGTGTCGGGCCTGGCGGGCCAGCAGCGCGTCGTCGGCGCCGCTTATTACGAGCGTGCTGCGGGTCCGCTGTTTGCGGCCATCCTCCTGCTGATGGCGGCCGGTCCATTGGTGCCGTGGCGCCACGCGGGCGGGCCATTGTGGCGATCGCTGCGATGGCCGGCGGCGGCATTCGCCGTGCTGCTGGCGGCCTTGATTGCTGCCGGCGTTCGCTCGCTGCCAGCGCTGCTGGCGATCCCGTCGGCGTTCGCGGTTGCGAGCACCGTGCTTTACGAGTACGCGCGCGCGATCGGGAGATGGCGTCTCGCGGGCGGGGGCTGGTCGCGTGCTCTCGCATTGGTGGCGAGGCGGCGGCGGCGTTATGGCGCGTACCTGGCACACCTTGGGTTGGCCGTCGTCGTCATCGGCCTGGCCGCATCACATTTCTGGCAGCAAGACAAAGACGTGACTCTCCAGCCCGGGCAGCAGGTTTCGATTGCCGGCTACACGCTCACATACGCCGGGGTCCAGACCCGCGAGCTCGCTGACCATTCAGAGCTCGTGGCTGCGATGCAGTTCGGTGACCAGACGCTCGAACCCGCCCGTGCGACCTACGCAGGCCTCGGCGGCCAGTCGTTGACGCACGTCGCCATCAGCACCACACCCTTGGCTGACGTCTATGTGGTGCTGGCCGGCACCAACAGCGACGGCTCGGCTTCGTTTCGGGTTTTCGTCAACCCGCTCGTGAGTTGGATCTGGGCCGGCGGCGCGATCATCATCCTGGGCGTGCTCCTCGGCAACGCGGGCGCTCGGCGGGCGGCATTGGTCCCGGTGGCGTCGCGGGTGGCCAGTCCCGTGGGCGCGTCATGACCCTGCTCGTCGCGACGCTGCTCCTGTTCGCGGCCGGCCCCTTCGTGCTCTGGCCGCTGCTCAAGACACCTGAAGACAGCGCCGCATGAGCGCCATCGTCGCCACCTCGCTCACGCAGCGGTACGGATCCGAGGTGGCGCTGGACGACGTCGACCTGGCTGTTGACGCCGGCGAGCACCTGGCCGTGCTGGGAGAGAACGGGGCCGGCAAAACGACCCTGCTTCGGATCCTCGCCACTGCCGCGCGTCCGACCTCGGGCACTCTGGAGATGTTCGGTCTCGACGCGCTGGTTGAGCGCCGCCGCCTACGAGCGCGAATTGGTTACGTCGCTCACGCTCCCGGTTTATACCCAGCGCTGTCGGCCGCCGAGAACCTCGCCTTCTTCTGCACTCTCCAGGGGGTCGAGCGCGGGCGGGTGGCTGAGGTTCTGGACCTTGTCGGTCTCGCCGAGCTCGCAAGCCGGCTCGCCGCCAAACTATCTCGCGGCGCGCAGCAGCGCTTGTCGATAGGCAGGTCGGTGCTCCATGACCCGAAGTTGCTGGTGCTGGACGAGCCCGACGCCAGCCTCGACTCAGGTGGCGCGGAGCTGCTGGCTCGAATCATGCGGGGACGCACCGCGGTCATCGCCACCCACGACCACGCGCTTGCCAACCGGTTGTGCCAGCGCACCGTCGAGCTGCGCCGAGGGCGTGTCGCCGGAGTGCCGACGCGTCTTCGCGTCGTGCACTGATGCGTCCGATCGCCGTCGCGCTGGCCGTGGCGCGCAAGGATCTGATGTCCGAATGGCGCACGCGCGAGCTGGTGCCCGCCCTCGCTCAGTTCGTCGTCCTGGCCCTGGTCATCGCCAACTTTGGGTTTCAGTTCGACTCGCACAACGCCCCCGCAATTGCGCCGGGGGTCTTGTGGATGGCGCTCGTTTTCGCCGGCCTCGTGGCCTTCGGGCGAGCGTTTGCCGCTGAGCGCGAGCAGAGCTCCCTCGAGGCGATGCTGATGACGCCCGCATCGCCTGCCGCGATCTTTGCCGGTAAGGCCCTGGCGGCCGCGGTGCTCCTGGTGGTGTGCGAAGCCGTTCTCCTGCCCGCCCTCGCGCTGTTCTTCAGCGTGCCGCTGTCGGTCGCGGTCGTGTCGGCCGTCTTGCTTGCGACTGTCGGCATGGCGGTACTCGGATGTCTTTTCGCGGCGATGGTGGCCCGCGTCCGCGCGCGCGAGCTGCTCCTGCCCGTGCTCACGCTTCCGCTCTGGATTCCATTCATCGTCGTCGGCGGGCAGGCTGTGCAGGCAGCGATGGGCGGTGGCGGCGGCGGCGCGAGCCAAGCCACAGGCCTACTCATCGACTTGGACATACTGTTCGTCGTGCTCACTTCGCTCACGGCGAGATTCGTGCTCGATGACTGACAAGCGATTGCAGACCGCTGCCGTCGCGGCCGTCGCCCTGATGCTGGTGGCGGCGGGCTTCATCTTTCTCTACGCACCGACCGATGCGCTGCAGGGACCGGTGCAGCGGATCTTCTACCTCCACGTCAGCTCTGCGATCGCCGCCTACGGATGCTTCACCGTCGTCTTGCTCGGAGGCATCGTCTATCTCTGGAAGGAAAACACCACCGCCGATCGCCTCGCACGTGCCGCAGCGGTGGTGGGCCTTGTTTTCACAACGGTGACGTTGGTGATGGGCATGATCTGGGCGAAGCCGATCTGGGGCACGTTCTGGACGTGGGACGCGCGCCTCACATCGACGCTCGTCCTCTGGATCATCTACGCCGGCTATTTGATGATCCGCAGGCTCGCCGAGCCTGGACGCCAGGCTGCCCGTTTCGCCGCTGTGGTCGGCATCTTCGGTTTCATCGACGTGCCGGTGGTGCACTTCAGCGTCACATGGTGGCGAACTCAACATCCAGGTCCGGTCGTGATCAACGACGCGCTGCCGGCGCAGATGCTGGTCGCGTTCTTCGTAACGATGGCCTGCACACTATTTCTCGCGGCGGTGATGATCGGGATTCGTTACCGCATCGAAGTCCTCACCGACCAGGCGGCAGAGAAGGTCGTGGTGGCGCCAATCATCGCGTCGAGCGAAGCAAGGACCGCCCGATGATCTACCTCGTCACGGCCTATAGTTTCGCGGTCGCGACGCTGGGGGGCTACCTCGTCTGGTCGCTGTTGCGGGTACGCGAGCTGTCCAGAAAGCAGTAATCGTCGGCGCCGGCCCGGCCGGTGACGCTGTGGCCGCGGGCTTGCGCGACGGCGGCTTTCAAGGCGACATCCTGCTCGCCGGCGCTGAACCCGGCGCGCCGTACGAAAGGCCGCACCTGTCGAAGGGCTTCCTCTGGGGAACGGTGCCAACAGAGCGCCTGGGGCTGCGCCCACGCGAGCAGTACCGCGAGCTCGGCGTCGAGCTGATGCTCGGTGAGCGCATCGCCGAGCTCGACCTCGACCGTCGGAACATAGGCCTCGGGAACGGGACGCGTATTGCCTGGGACCTGCTTTGTGTCGCCACCGGATCGTCCGCGCGTCGCCTCGATGGCTTCGACGACGCCATTTATTTGCGCGAGCTGCCGGATGCTCGGCGCCTCCTAGCAGAGCTCGAGCGCGGCCAACAGATCAACGTGGTCGGAGCGGGATTCATCGGCTGCGAGGTGGCCGCGGCTGGGCGCCGTCGCAGTTGTGGGGTCACCATGTTCGAAGCGCTCGCCCAGCCGCTGCAGCGGGTGCTCGGTCCGGAACTGGGGGCCTATCTGGCCGAGGTTCACCGCGAGCGCGGCGTCGACCTACGAACGCAAACGACACCCCCACTAAATCTCATCACGCCAGTCGTGGTCGGCGTGGGCTCTTCTCCCCGGACAGGGCTTGCCGCCGAGGCCGGCATCGCGGTCGACGGCGGCATCCTGGTCGACGAGCTCGGACGTACCTCCGCCGCCAACGTCTTCGCAGCGGGCGATGTGACGAAGTTCTGGAGCCCGCTCTATGAGGAGCGGGTCAGGGTCGAGCATTTTCAGACCGCCCAGCGCCAGGGCTTCGCCACCGGTCGGGCGATGGCCGGCGCCGGATCGCCGTTTGCGGAGGCGCCGTGGTTCTGGTCGGATCAGTACGACATGAACCTCCAGTACGCGGGCGCCGGGCTAATCAACGACCACCACACAGTCGCGCGCGCGAGGCATCTCATCGAGGCGCGAGCGGTAGTCACGGTTCAGCAGCTGGCGGATCCGGGATTTGATCTTCGGAGAGCGCTGCGGTGAGCTTGGGGGCGAGTCCCGCGAAGATCCGCTCGGTCAATCCCCACACCACGCTCTCCTCGTGTGCGAGGTAGCGGAAGCGCCACGGATCGCCCGACTGCAGCCACGGATCGCCCGACTGCAGCCAAGCGCTGTCGTCGAGGAGGCGATCGAGCGGGATCTCCAGCACTCCCTCCAGCTCGCGCTCATCGTGCACGAACGTGGGCACCGGATCCGGGAGGTACGCGACGAAAGGCACGACTGAGAAATTCGAGACGGCCGCGTAAATCGGGTCGCCGGCGCCCAGCGGAACCAGCCGGCCGACCGGCACGCCGATCTCTTCCTCGACCTCCCGCTGCGCCGCCATCCAGGCTGATTCGCCCGCCTGGACGCCTCCGCCGGGGAGCGCAACCTGGCCCGGGTGGTCGCGCAGATCCGCGCGGCGGCGCACGAAAGGTACCATCCACCGGCCGTTCGCCCGATACAGGACGAACACCACCGCGGCCTTGCGCGCGCCTCGCCGAAAGTCACCCCAGGCGTCGATCGGATGGAACAGGTGTTCGAGGCGATTGAGGAAGTCAGCCAAAACCGCCTCTTGGTGAACTCGGCGGAAGCCGGTAAGCTAGGAAAGGTAGCTGAGTCAAGGTAAGGAAATGATCGATCACACAAGTACACGAATCGAACAGCAGGAGACGGCGCTCCGGGTCCTGTGGCAGCTCGAAGAGATGAACCGGGACGGCGTGAAGACCGTACCACCGGTGGTTCGCACCGAGCTGCGCGAGGCGGTCGAGCTCATGCCGAACCACGTCCGCGAGCCGCTCAAGGACACCGGTCACGTGCAGGACACGCTGGACAGCCTTTTCGAGGTACAGGAGCGGCTGTTCCGCTGGCGCTACCCGGATTGGGACGACACCGAGCCCGACGACTTCGACTACGCGAGTTAAGACGCTAAGGTCAGGACAAGGTCGGTCGCGTAGGCGGTAAGGAATCCGAAAAGGAGTCCCCACGCGAATGGGATCGGGGTGCTCAGCCGGCGGCCGACGTGGAACAGCTCGTTGACCACGTAGAGAAGAGCGCCCGCGGCGACGGCGAGGAAAGCGACGTAGAAGTAGTTCGACGACGCCAGGTACCCGATCCACGTGCCGATGAAGGTCGGACCGCCGCCGATGAGACCCGCGAGCCCCAGAAAACCCCACGACGCGGGCTTGGGCTCCATGGTCATCGGCGCGGCGATGCCGAAGCCCTCGGTGATGTTGTGCAGCGCAAATCCGACCACCAGGACGCCGACGAACGCGATGGCGCCCGCGCGGGCGGACTGGCCGATCGCGAGACCTTCCGACAGGTTGTGCAGACCCAGGCCGGTGGCGATGGCAAGCGACAAGCTGCGTGGGCTGGGCGTGTGATCTGCGTGCTTCAGCCGGCCGAAGATGGCGCGGTTGAAGTACACGAGGCCGAGGAGGCCGGCGCCGATACCGACTGCGAAGATCAGCACCATCACCGCGAATGACCCCACCCTCGTGTTTGTGCGAGCAGCCACCAGCGCCGTCTCCACCGGACCGCTGGCGTGGCTCAGGATGTCCCAGAGGATGAAGATCAGGATTCCGGTGGCGAACGCGTTCAGGAAGCCCTGTACGCCCTTCGACAGACCGCGCATGCGGGCCACCGGGAGGCCGAGGAATATGGTGATCCCGGCGACGGCTCCGAGCGCGACGGCCGTGCCCTGGCTCATAGTCTGATCACAGGATTAGTACGTGCAAAAGTCTCAATTAGATAAGTCTAACGGCGAGCCGACCGAGGTCATATCCCGCTACCTCGAGGCGATCTATTACATGTGGTCGGAGGGCGAGCCGCCACGCAGCGCGCGTCTCGCCGACTGGTTGGGGGTCAGCAGGCCCACGGTGACGGTCGCGCTGCGGCGGATGACGCGCGACGGCATGGTGCGCATGAACGCTCGCAAGGACATCGAGCTGACAGTCGCCGGGCGCCGGGCAGCCGAGTCGATCGTCAGGCGGCACCGCATCATGGAGCGATGGCTCACCGACGTGCTGGGCCTGGACTGGGTGGTGGCCGACGCTGAGGCCGCCCGGCTGGAGCACGCCATCTCCGAGGTTGTCGAAAAGCGGCTGTACGAAACCCTCGGGCGCCCGAAGACCTGCCCCCACGGCAACCCGATCCCCGGCCACACGAGATCGTCTCCGAGAGAACGGCGCCTCGCCACTCTCGAGGCGGGCGCCCGGGCCGCCATCTCCCGCGTGTCGGAGGTCGCTGAGCGCGAGGCTCCGCTGCTGCTCGCCTACCTGCTCGAGCGCGGTCTGATCCCGGGTCGGGCGGTCGACGTGGTCGAGGTGGACGAGGTCGGACGCACGATTCGGATCCGGGCCGGAAAGCGCGAGATCACGCTCAGCCACGACACCGCCGCCAAGCTGTGGGTGATGCCAGCCTGACGGTTTCGGGCTCGTCTGCCGGGGCAAAATAGAGGCAGGGAGATGTCCTTTCCGCTCTGGGATCTGGCGCAAGACCTGGCAGTAGCCCGCGGAGGCGGCGCCGTAAAGACGGATCCTATGGAGCTGATCGAGTCCCGAACCCTACGCAGGCGCATCGCGGCGCTGGCTTGGATCCCAAGTGCAGGCGGCATGCTGGCACTCGCGGCTTGGACGCAGAGCTGGATTGTGGGCGGGGTGGGCTTCACCCTACTTTTGGTTGCTCTCTGGCTGTACGCCGAGCGCCCGGCGGGATTGGGCCAGCTAATCCGGAATCGAAAATGACGCTCCCGCTGACGGACCTCTACAAGGAGCTCGCCATCGCCAATGTCCACGGGCGACCGGACGCAGACCCTGAGGCTGAAGAGATCTTCCAAGCACGTGCCTTTCGCCGCCGTCTTGCCGGCCTGATGTGGATCCCAGGAGCGGCAGCCGTACTCGTGGTGGCAGGATGGACGGGCAGCGCAGTGTTGGGCGTAGCCGGTCTGATCGCCCTGGTGATCGCGCTCTGGATATATGCGGAGCGCCCCGCGTACCTCACGACGAGACTGACAGGACCACTTTCCCGAATTGCTCGGCGGCGTCCAGGCGCGTGAGCGCCGCCTGCACCTGATCGAGAGGGTAGACCGAGTCGACCACCGGGCGCAGCCCATGATCGATCGCTTTGAGCAACGCCTCGAACTCGGACGCGTTCCCCATCGTCGATCCGAGCAGCGCGGCGTGCCGGAAGAACAGCCGGGGCATCGTGATCTCGGCCTTCACCCCTGACGTCGACCCGCATGTGACGATGCGCCCACCCAGCGCCAGCGAACGCATCGACTCGTCGAGCGTCGCCGGGCCGACGTGCTCGAAGACGACATCGACGCCGTCGCCGGTCGCCTCGCGAACTTGCTTGCTGAAACCGGCGGAGTCGAATGCCAGGTCGGCGCCAAGCTCGAGCGCGCGCTTCCTCTTCGCGTCGGACCGGCTGGTCACAAGTACGCGCGCGCCGATGTGCTTCGCGATCTGAATCGCCGCGACGGCCACACCCGCGCCGGCTCCGATCACCAGGACGGTTTCATCCGCTCGCAATTGCGCGCGAGTGGTCAGCATCCGCCAGGCCGTGAGGAATGTCAGAGGAAAGGCGGCCGCCTCCTCCCAGGTGAGGCCGGGCGGCTTTTGGAACACGTTGCGCGCGTCGATGTGCATCAGTTCACACGCCGCTCCGTCCGAATGCTCGCCCAGCACTCCGAAATGCGGACAGAACACATTCTCTCCAGCTCGGCACCATTCGCATTCCCAGTCGCAAAGGGTGGGGAAGAAGACCACCTCGTCGCCTGGCTTCCACGCCTGATCGGCAGACTCGTGCACGACCCCGGCTCCGTCGCCGGCGATTACTCTCGGGGGCGCGATGCGCTGCGCGCCGTGCGCCAGCCACAGATCCAGGTGGTTGAGCGATGCTGCGCGAATCTCCACGGCGACGGACCCTGGCCTTGGGTGAGTTCGAGGTCTTTCGCGGACCCTGACGCCCGAGGGCCCGGTTGGTTCCTCGTACACCGCCACCTTGCCTTGGCTCAGGACGCTGATATCGACAGACTCGTGGGCCACGATTTGCGAAACTTAACCAATCCGCGGCCCGTTGTATGGCGCGCGGCACCAGTCTTGAACTTGATGCGCATCCGCCATCTCATCCCACTCGCCTCGGTGGCGTTCCTGCTGATGCAGAGCGTGCCGGTGTACGCCTCGCAGGCATTGCCGCCGGGCCAGAAGCACGACCGTTACGTACGGTGGTTCTACCCGAGCCAGACGTCATACGGCCCGTACGAGGATGGGGCCGGCAACACGAGTGCCAAGCCGGCGCCAGGCGCCTTCCTGACCCTGCCGTTCATGGGCCCGCACATCGTCACCTCGTTGTTCGACCACTGCTACCCCGACTACGGCGTCGACGGTCGCGTCTGCCGATACGACGGAGTGGAGGCTTCGAGCAAGGTCGGCGGTCCCGACCCGAGCTTCGGCGAGGGCTATGCGCGGACGCCGGGCGGCACCGACTACCTCTACTACGACGGCCACGACGGTTATGACTATGGGCTGACGTACGAGCCGGTCGCCGCTGCTGCCCCTGGCACCGTGATGTACGCGAACTGGCTCGACCCGAACTGCCACGAATGCTTGAGCGGGATGACTATCGAGATCAACCACGGCAACGGCTTGCTGACCTTCTACGGTCATCTCTCACGCATAGACGTGGCCAAGGGCCAGAACGTCCGCCGCGGTCAGGTGATCGGCATTTCTGGAATGACCGGTACCGCCACCGGTCCACACCTGCACTTCGGCGTGTACTACGTGCACCGCAGTCAGACACCGGTCGATCCTTACGGCTGGTCGGGTTCGTATCCAGATCCCTGGCCATGGGACCTTGGCGATCTCTGGCTCACGGGATCGCCGCGATACGCGGACGTGCCGCTGCCGGCGGTGAGCGTCGCGGCGACGCAGGATGCGAGTGATCCCAACTCGATCGACGTCTCATGGTCGAGCCCTGGCGGCGGAGCGCGTTTCCAGGTTTACGCGGTCTTGCAAGACGGGCGCATGAAGCCATGGTTGGCGGGAGTAGGTCCGGGCTCAGCGGTTTTCAACGGCCGCGCGGACCAGTCCTACTGGTTCTGGGTCTCGGTCACGACAGACCTTGGTTGGACCGATGCCGGAGGCTCGACGCCAGTCCAAACACCGCGCCCCAACCATGGACAGGCTGTATAGCAGGGTGCCCCACCACCGACTCTAGAATCAGTCGGTCTTGATTGCAGAGGCCTTCAAAGGCAAGACCGTTCTGGTCACGGGCAGCACCGGTTTCCTTGGCAAGTCGATCGTCGAGAAGTGCCTGCGTTCAATTCCAGAGGTCGGGCGCATCAACCTCGCAATCCGCTCGAGCGCGCGGCGTCCCGCGTCGGAACGGCTAGAGCGCGAAGTGCTGTCGAGCCCGGCTTTCAAGCGCCTCAAGGAAGGGCTGGGCGACGCTCGATTCGCGACGCTCGCGAAAGAAAAGCTGGCCGTGCTGGAGATCGATCTCGGTCGTGACGGACTCGCGCTCACCGACGCGGGACGCGAGCAGCTCCGCTCTTGCGACATCGTCATCCACTCCGCGGCGGCGGTCGAGTTCGACAACCCGGCGGATCTTTCCGCGCAAACCAACCTGCTCGGCGCCGCACGGCTGGTCGAGGCGCTGCAGACTTCTGGAGCGCGCCCGCACCTCGTGCATATCTCCACCGCGTACGTCGGCGGAATGCTGCGTGGCCTGGTCCGCGAAGAGGCACCACTCGATCCCGGCTTGAACTGGCGACATGAGGCCGCGGTGCTGACAACGCTTCGCGGCCCGGTCGAAGAGGAGTCGAGGCGGCCGGAAATCTTGAAGAAGCTACGGCGAGAGGCGCAATCACGCATGGGCCCAGCGGGTACGCCGGCGGTGGCGCGAGCCACCGAGCGCTTACGCGAGCGCTGGGTCAAAGACAAATTGATCGAACGCGGGCGGGTGCACGCGAACTCGATGGGTTTCGCCGACATCTACTCGTTCACGAAGGCGATGGCCGAGCACGCGGTGGTCGAGCTGCATGGCGACATTCCGCTCTCGATCGTGAGGCCGTCGATCATCGAGAGCGCGCTCGAGGAACCGTTCCCCGGATGGCTCGAAGGCTTCCGAATGGCGGAACCGCTGATCCTCGCCTTCGGACGTGGCATATTGCGCGACTTCTCCGGCCTCCCCGATTCGCTGCTCGACATCATCCCCGCGGACTACGTCGTCAACACGGTGCTCGCGGTCGCTGCGAACCCGCCGCCGGATTCGAAGCCGCGGATTTATCACGCTGCGTCGGGTAGCCGCAACCCGTTGCGCTTTCGTGAGATGGCGGAAGAGGCGACCCGCTATTACACGAAGCATCCACTGCGCGACCGCTACGGCCAGGCCATCGGCACGCCCACATGGACGTACCCGACACGCGGCGAGCTGGCCGCGAAAGGTGAGGCCGCCTTGCGGTTTGTGAGCGCGGCCCAGTGGGCGGTCGAGCGCCTTCCGCTGGGAGCCAGCGTCGCAGGCCTGTCGGACGATCTCAATTCCGAACGCGAACGCCTCGAGCGCGGCCTCAACCTCATTCAGCTCTATGGCGTCTATACGGAGGTCGACTGCATCTTCGACACGCGCAACCTCATGTCGGTCTGGGAGCGCGTCCCGCCGGCGGAGCGCAAGACGTTTCCGTTCGATGCTGCCCTGTACAAATGGGAGCACTACTTCCAGGACGTGCATTTCCCGACAGTGGTGCGAATGTCGCGAGCGGAAACCGTCGCGCGCAAGGGCCGGCAGCCGAGCGGCAGCACCACGCCGAAACCGGAGACGAGCTCTATGCGCGCTGCGATCGAGAAGCGCAGCGGCCGCGGCGACGTGCTCGCTGTTTTCGACGTCGACGGGACGCTGGTCGAGACCAACGTCGTCGAGTACTTCCTGTGGATGCGCCTGCGCGCCCAGCCGGTCGACGAGTGGCCGGCGTTCATGGCGCAGATGGCGCGCGAGGCGCCGCGCTGGTTGTATCTCGAGCGGCGGTCGCGGGCCGAGTTCCAGCGCAGCTTCTATCGCGAGTACGACGGACTCGACTACGAGGTCATGAAACGTCTCGGACGCGAGGCGCTCAACGCGGTGACGCTGCGGCGCATCTACCCAGAGGGCATGCGGCGGATCAGAGAGCACAAGCGCGCGGGCCATCGCGTGCTGCTGCTCACCGGAGCCCTTGACGTGGTCGTCGAGCCACTGGCTGAGCTCCTCGAAGTCGAGGTCGACTGCGCCCGCCTGCTCGTGCGCGACGGACGCTTGACGGGAGACCTGGAGTCGCCACCCCCTGCAGGCGAGGCGCGCGGCGTCCTGCTCGAGGAGTACGCATCACGCAACGGGGTGGTCGTGGCCGACAGCTTCGCCTATGCGGACTCGCTCTCCGACCTGCCGATGCTCGAGCTGGTGGGCACCCCGGTTGCGGTCAACCCGGACGCGCGGCTTTCGCAGGTGGCCGGACAGCGCGGCTGGCGGGTCGAGCGGTGGAAGATGGCGCCGGGCAACTGGCGGCTGCCGATGCCCGATCCGCGTTCACCGGAGTATCGGGAGGCGGTCCGACGCTAGCTCTCCAGTACGTGAGAAGCATTCCGTCGTACGCCCTTGTCCGTGCGGCCGGTGGAGGGCCCGCGGTCGCGACCAGCGCGCTGTCCATGCTGCACCTGGGCGACGTGGCCGAACCCGAGCTGCCGGCTCGGGATTGGGTGCGCGTGTCGCCCTCCCTATCGGGAATCTGCGGCTCCGACCTCTCCGCGATCGGCGGCCATGCGTCGCTGTACCTGGATCCTCTGACCAGCTATCCATTCGTGCCGGGTCACGAGGTGGTGGGCACGCTCGACGACGGCAGTCGCGTGGTCATCGAGCCTGCGCTCGGCTGCAAGGTCCGCGGCATCGAGCCTCCGTGCCCGCGCTGCGCGGAAGGGCGGCCGGGCCTCTGCTACAACGTTACCGAGGGACCGATCGAGGTCGGGCTGCAGACGGGTTACTGCGCCGATACCGGCGGAGGGTGGGGCGAACTGCTGGTCGCTCACCCAAGCCAGGTTCACCCGGTGCCGGAGGCGCTGTCTGACGAGGCGGCGGTGCTGATCGAGCCGCTTGCCTGCTGCGTCCACGCCGCCCTCCGCGGCGCCGCCACCAAAGACGACATCGTGGTCGTGCTCGGGGCGGGCACGATCGGATTGCTGACGTTGGCGGCGATCCGGTTGTTCACGCCGCCGAAGCGACTCATCGCGGTCGCCAAGCATCCGACCCAGCGCGACCTTGCCCGGAAGCTCGGAGCGGACCAGGTGATCGACCCGGCCGACGTCTACCAACGCATCCGTTTCGCCACCCGCGCGCGCCGCCTCGACGGCGTCGATCGCTCGCTGCTGCTGGGTGGGGCGGATATCACCTTCGAATGCGTAGGCCGCGCCGGCAGTCTCAGCGACGCCGTCCGCTTCACGCGCGAGGGGGGCACGGTCGTGGCGGTCGGGATGCCTGGCGAGGAGAAGGTCGACTGGGCCGCGATATGGCAGCGCGAGCTGACCGTGATGGGCGCCTATGCGTACGGCGCGGAACCGAAGCGTAAGGGCAAGCGCACGTTCGAGCTGGCGTTGGAGGCAGCGCCCGAGCTCCACCTGGAGACCCTGACCGGTCCTCTGTTCGGTCTCGGCGAGTATCGCGACGCTATCGCCTACGCGATGAGCGCCGGCAGTTTAGGTGCAGTGAAGGTCGCGTTTGACCTGCGAGGATTGAGGATCTAAATGCCACGTCCTGGAGCAGTCATCGAGGTCGATCGCAACACCCCGCCGGTGCTGTTCCAGTTCGGCGAAGGAGTGCGTCTCGAGAAGCTGCCCCTCGGATCGAGGATCGTTTACCCGCCCGACCCGCTCGAGCCGATCGCGCATCCCGAGCGGGCGATCAAGCGCGCGCTAGGCAAGCCGCTCGAGGACGACCCGCTGAAGTCGCTGCTCCGGCGTGGCATGAAGCTGACCATCGCCTTCGACGACCTGTCGCTGCCGCTGCCGCCCATGGCGGCCCCGGATGTCCGACAGCTGGTCATGGAGGAGGTCATCGACATGGCCGCCGAGGCGGGTGTCGAGGACATCCACCTGATCGCCGCGCTCGGCCTGCACCGCCGCATGACCGCGGACGAGATCCGCCACATCGTGGGCGATCGCATCTTCACAACGTTCTGGCCGGACCGCCTCTACCAGCACGACGGCGAGGACCCCGAGGCCAATGTGTACATCGGCAAGACCGCGCAGGGAGAGGAGGTGACGCTGCACAAGCGTGCCGCGGAGTCAGACCTTGTCGTCTACGTGAACCTGACGCTCGTGCCGATGGATGGCGGCCACAAATCGATGGCCACCGGCCTCGCGACCTATCGCGGCATTCGCGCCCATCACAACGTGAAGACGCTTCTCGGCTCGCGCTCGTACATGAACCCGCCCGACTCCGCGCTGCACCACTCCTGCATCCGGCAGGGCCAGCTCATCGAAGACACCGTGCGCGTGTTTCACATCGAGACCACCGTCAACAACCACGCGTTTCCCGCGATCGCGAACTTCATGCAGAAGCGGGAGACCGACTGGACCGCCCAGGACCAGGCCATGTTTCTAGCCACCAAGCAGCTCACAGATTTCGCGCCGCCGGCCGTCAAGCGCAACTTCTTCCACGCGATGCGCGCGCCTTATGGGCTCACCGGAGTCAATGCGGGCCAGGTCGACGCAGTGCACGACAAGACTCTCGAAGCCGTGCGCAACCAGCTCAGCGTGCGAGTCGAAGGTCAAACCGACATCGTCACCATCGGCGTGCCGTACCTCGGTCCGTACAACGTGAACTCGCCGATGAACCCCGTCCTGGTCGTGTGCATGGGCGTCGGCTACCTGTTCAACTTCTATCGCAACAAGCCGGTCCTCAGGAAGGGCGGCGTGCTCATCCTCACGCACCCGTGTCGCTATGAGTTCGACGCGGTCCAGCACCCTAGCTACATCGACTTCTACGACGAGGTGCTGGCGGACACGACAAAACCACTGGAAATCGAGGCCAAGTACGAGCTGCGGTTCGCGGAGGACCCTTGGTTCCGGCAGCTCTACCGCAAATCAAATGCGTACCACGGGGCGCATCCTTTCTATGCGTGGTACTGGGCTGCGCATGCGATGGAGCATGCGGGCGACATCATCGTCGTGGGCGGTGAACGCGACGTCGTTCATCGCCTCGGATTCAAATGCGCGACCACCCTCGAGGACGCGTTCGAGATGGCCGAGCAGACCGTCGGGCGCTACCCGAGCGTTACCCACATGCGTATGCCGCCGATTCTTCTCGCCGACGTCGAATGAGCCGCAGCGTCCTGGGTCTGTTGGTCGTCCTGACCCTCGTGGGCTGCACGACGGCGGCTCATACGAACACCGTCAGCGCCCAGAGCATCGCGCTTCAACCTGGTGACGTGTCCGGGCTGGTGAGATGCGCCGGCAGCGGCGACATCCAGACCGTGATCGGGCGAGAGAAGTCAACCGACCGTGGCGCGGCTTCGCAATATGCCGTCGAATGGGAGCAGTGGAAGACCCAGGGCGCGACCGAGGCGTATTTCGCCGCCTACGGACAGACGTCGACTGACTGTGACGCGCTGTCCACAATCGGAACGGGCGCACCTACGGGCGGTCTAATCGCCGGATTGGTCGTCACGTTCAAAGACCAGGCAATCGCCGCGCGGACCTACCGCGCCGACTCAACGCTGCTCGGCTTCGGCCCCAAGGACATCAGGTTCATACAGCTGGTCGGTGGCAGCGTGATGACAGGCACCGGCACCGGCCTCGGTCCGGAATCGGTGGTGGGCAGCGGCTACGTCAGCGGCGCCACTTACTACTTCGCCTTCTGGCAGAAAAAGGTTGTCGATTCGTTTTTCATCGCGTACGACATGCCATCCGCCGTCGCGGAAGGTGCGACCCGCAGAGTGAACCAGAGAATGAACTGGTGACCTGGTACTCGGGAGAGGGTGGACTCAGCGGGCTGGTCGGAACCGTCGGCCGTATCACCAAGGACGTGACTCGGGTGCGCCGAGGTTGGCACTGGGACACCCCGCGGCCGCACGGCTGGCCCGAGCAGGGCGCGGTCGTGCCTGCGCCCGCCAGTGATCTCGGCTGGGCACGGCAGGAGCCGGTTCGCACGTTGCGCTGGCTGATCCAGCGCGGCCTCCTGCTTCCTTTCACGGAGGTAATGGCACATCCCAAGGTTGAGGGCCGCGAGTGGGTGCGCGAGCTCGACCGCCCGGTGATCTTTGCCGCCAACCACTCGAGCCACGCGGACACATCGCTCATCCTCCACGCGCTTTCGGACCGTGCTCGCGACCGCACTGTGGTCGCGGCGGCCGCGGATTATTGGTTCAAGCGGCCGGCGCTCGGCAACCTGGTTAGCCTTTTTCTCAACACCTTCCCGTTCTCGCGCACGGGTGGCGCTCAGGCTCAGCTCAACGCGTCGAGCCGGCTCCTCAAGTCCGGCTGGAACCTCGTCCTGTTCCCAGAGGGCAGCCGGTCACCCGACGGCCGCATCCAGGAGTTCAAGCCGGGCGTCGGCCACCTCGCCAACGAAACCGGGACCCCGGTGGTCCCGATTCACATTCGCGGCGCCTACCAGATCATGCCGAGGGGCCAGAAAATACCGCTGCCAGGTCCTGCGCGCGTGAGGATTGGCAAGCCGATGGTCCCGCATCCGAAGGAAGGCTCGCGCGAGTTCACCGGCCGCGTCGAGAAAGCGGTTCGGGCGCTGGCCGCCGAGCCGCAACAGCCCGAGATTCAGGGCGGCTGGATCGAGCGCTGGCGTGCGTTGGCGCCGCGCGAGCCCGAATATCAGGACTGATCGAGTCCGGGCTTACGATAGGGCGCTATGACTTACTCAATCGTCGCCCGTGACAAAAAGACCGGTGAGTTTGGCGTCGCGGTGCAGTCGCATTACTTTCAAGTCAGCCCAGCCGTGCCATGGGCGCTGGCCGGGGTCGGGGCGGTGGCGACGCAGTCGCAGGTCAACATCAGCTATGGACCCCTTGGCCTGGACCTGCTGCAGGCGGGCTACACGGCCGAGCAGGCTCTCAAGGCGCTGACGTCAGGTGATCCCCAGGCAGAGGTGCGGCAGTGCGCCATCGTCGACGCGACGGGCGCCGCGGCAGCACACACCGGCAGCAAGTGCATACCCGCAGCCGGGCATCGCGTCGGCGACGGGTTCAGCTGCCAGGCCAACCTGATGGAGAAGGACACGGTCTGGGACGCGATGACCGAGGCCTACCTGTCCACAGAAGCGCCGCTCGCCGAGCGGATGATGGCCGCCCTGGAAGCAGCAGAGGCCGAGGGCGGCGATATCCGCGGCAAGCAGTCGGCTGCCGTGGTGGTGGTCGCCGCGACCGGAACCGGTCGCCCCTGGGTCGATCGGCTCATCGATCTGCGGGTCGAAGATGCACCCGAGCCGCTGCCTGAGCTGCGCCGCCTGCTGCGTATCAAGCGCGCATACATGACGATGTCGGAAGCGGACCGCATGTCGGACGCCGGCGACAAGGCCGCCGCCAACGCCAAGGCTGACGAGGCGATCAGGATGGCGCCGGAGATGGTCGAGATCCGTTTCTGGACCGGGCTCGAGATGGCGATCAACGGCGACGTGGACCGTGGCGTCGATCTGATATCCGGCGTTGTACGCGAGAAAGGCGAGCGCTGGGTGGAAACGCTGCGCCGGCTCGCGCTTGTGGACAGAGTGCCGGCCGATCTCGCCAAGACCATCGAGGCGCGTCTCGCCGCTAAAGTCGGGTCCAAGTAGACTTTCACGCGACTTGGGGAAGAACAAGAGCCAGCGTCGCGGTCCGCGCCGCCCGGAGAAGGTACGCAAAACCGAACGCGACGACGGGGATCAAAAAGAGCAAGCAGTCGTCATGGACGCGGTGGTTTCCCAGGCCCTGCCGAACGCGATGTTCGAGGTGGAGCTGGAAAACGGGCACAAGCTGATCGCGTACGCGGCAGGTCGTATGCGCCGCTACTTCATCCGCATCACGCCAGGAGACCGGATCCGCGTCGAGCTGTCGCCGTATGACCTGACGCGCGGCCGGATCGTCTACCGCTACCGCGAGTGAGCCTCCTCGAGGCTCTAGGCGCCGCTCGCGTCTTCGATCTCGAACAGCCAAGGTTCGCAGGGGCGCCCTCGCACCCGGCTCATACCCCTGGCTTCAACTATTTCCTGCATCGCCACCATGCACGCGGAGCGCCCGAGGCAAGGACGAACGCGTCCGGTCTGGTGGTCATGCCCGAGCACTCGGGCACGCACATCGACGCCCTGGCGCACCAGGCCGAGAACATGCTCCTGCACGGTGGCATCCATGTCGACTCGGGCGTGCAGACGTCGGTGCAAGCGTGAGCGAGGTGGAGGTGCGCGCCGGGGATGTCGTGCTGGTCCGCACCGGGTACGGCGCCCTTTGGGATGACGCTTCGCAGTACCTGCACGCGGCCGGGGTCAGCGCAGATGGTTCGCGCTGGCTGACGGATCGCGGTGTGCGCGCCGTCGGCGCCGATAACATGGCCTGGGACGTCATCGGCCCGCAGGACCCGGACCTCGGCGTGACGCTTCCGGGTCACTTGCTGCTCCTCGTGCGGGCCGGGATCCCGATCATCGAGAACCTCAACCTCGAGGAGCTGGCAGCCGCGGGAGCTCATGAGTTCGCATTCGTGTGCTTGCCGCTCAAGATGCGGGGCGCCACGGGGTCTCCAGTGCGCCCGATCGCGCTGGCCTAGCCGCTGTAAAGACGGTTGGCGTTTGCCGGCGACCCGCTTAGCATCACCGCGATGGCTGTCTGCGAGGACTGCGGGCAGGAGATGCTTCAGGCAGATACATGCAAGGCGCGTTCTGTGATGACGTTCGCTGACGAGGTCTTCAAGCCTGTCGCCTATGGGTCAGAGACGATCTGGCCGGGAGGCTTCTCCGGGCCCTGTGGCGACTGTGGAGTATCGACAGGGGGCTCGCACCACTTCGGCTGCGATATGGAGCAATGCCCTCGATGTGCGGAGCAGCTGATCGGCTGCGATTGTGTGGAGGATTTCGATCTACACCTGATTCCGAATTAGGTAAAAAAGCTGCGGCCGGGGTGAACCCGGCCGCAGTTAGTGACGCTCGATAAGACGGTTCGCCGCTAGCGCCGCCCCACGGTCTGGAAACAATCGAGGCAGTAAACCGGCCGCGCCCCTGTGGGCACGAACGGCACTTGCGTCTGTTTCCCGCAGTTGGAGCAGATCACGTCATGCATCACCCGCGCCCGGCCGTTGCCCTCCGACGAGCGCCGAGCCGCCCGGCATTCCGGGCACCGGCGAGGCTCGTTCTGAAGCCCGCGCGACTGATAGAACTCCTGCTCTCCGGCCGTGAATATGAAATCGCGCCCACAGTCACGGCACTGCAACGTCCTGTCCGAGAAACTCACCGTCTGGCCTCCCCATGAAAGTCGCTCAGAGGCCCGGGCGAAGTTGACCGGTCTACCCCCTCTAGCGTTGCGGGGGCGATTTTAACTCGCTTGGCAAAAAAGTGGAGGTGGCGCTTTTTTAGACGGGAACGGCCTCGCGCGACTCCTCCGCGTGATCCGCGGGGACCGGATCGCCCAAGCCGGTACGGCTAGGGGCGCTGGTCAGCGGTACCTCTTTCAGGAAGACGGTCGAGATCAAGGCCACGATCAGGATCAGTCCCGCGAAGAGGTAGATGTCGTGCAGGGTGTCAGCCAGGGCGAAGCGGATGGCGTTCGCCACCGATGCCGGGAGCTGAGCGAGCGCGCCGGGCTGCAGGATCGAGTTGGCGCCGCCGGAGGGAAGGTGGCTCAGCACCTGGGGCGGGAGGTGCAGCGCCCCAACCCTCGTGTTGAGGTAGCCCGGCAGGCGGTTGGCAAGGACTGCGCCCAGGATCGAGCTGCCCACGGTGCCACCTAGGTTGCGCCAGAACTGGATCTGACTCGACGCCACGCCCAAGTGCTTGGGCGGCAAGGCGACCTGAACGGCGGTGAGGTACAGCGGGAATGTGACCCCGATGCCGAGCCCGACCACGATGAGCGCAGCGACCACTCGCCATTCGGGCAGGCCCGGCGTGATGAGTGAGAGCAGGTACATGCCTCCGATCATCACCACGACGCCGAGGGTGCCGAGGTATCGGTAGTACTTGATCCGGCGCATCACGAATCCAGTCGCCGTGCTCGCGCCCAGCAGGCCGAACATCATCGGAGTGATCAACGCGCCCGAGTTGGTGGCGCTGATACCGAGCACGCCCTGGAAGACGAGCGGCGTGAACAGGATCGAGCCGAACATGCCGAACGCGGTCAAGAACCCCACGATCATCGACACAGTGAAGGTCGGGTTCTTGAACAGCTCCAGCGGCACGATCGGCTGCGCGACACGGCCCTCGACGAAGACGAAGGCGGCCAGCATTGCGGCTGCAAACGCGAGGAGGCCGACCACCTGGGGCGAGGTCCAGGAGTGGTCGCGGGTGATGGAGAGCGCGATCAGGAGGGGCACCACACCGGCGGCCAGGGTCAGCGCGCCCAAGAAGTCGATGTCGCGCCACGACGCCTTCGACCGAACGTAGGGAAGGCCCGCGAGCACGACCGCCACAGCGACGATGCCGACCGGGATGTTGACCTCGAAGACCCATCTCCAGCTCCAGTGGTCGGTGATGAATCCGCCGGCAGTCGGGCCGATGATGGAGCTCAGGCCGAAAACAGCACCGAAAAGGCCCTGCGCGCGGCCGCGGTTCTCAGGCGGGAAGAGGTCGCCGATGACGGTGAAGACCGTCGCGAACAGGACACCGCCGAAGACGCCCTGGATGCCTCGGAACACGATCAGCTGCGTCATGTCCTGAGACAGCCCGCAAAAAGCTGATGCCACGACGAAGCCGATCATTCCCGCCAGCAGGAACGGCTTGCGGCCGAACAGGTCGCCGAGCTTGCCGGCGATCGGGGTCATGGTGGTCGAGGTGACCAGGTATGCGGTCGTGACCCACGCCAGGCGGTCCAGCCCGTTGAGGTCGGCGACGATGCGCGGAATGGCGGTGCCGACGATGGTCTGGTCGAGGGCGGCCAGCAGCAACGCGAGCATCGTGCCCGCGGTGGCGAGGATCGTCCGGTTGCGCGACAGTCCTTGAGTGATCACTTTCCCAGCTCCTTCCTGGCGCTCTCGACCAGCTTCAAGCACAGATGCCGGAGCTGCGCCAGGTCCTCCTTGCTAAATGCGTGCACCACCTCGAACTGGTGCTCGATTCCTTCTTGCCAAATGGCCTCGATACGAGTTTTGCCGGCTTCGGTGAGCCGAGCCCGGACCGAACGCCGGTCTTCAGCGTCGGGAACCCGTTCGACCAGGCCGTCGCGCTCGAGGTGGTCGACCAGCCCGGTGATGTTTCGAGGTGTTGAATCGAGGTTCTCCGCCAGATCACCCAGCGGCGTATCACCACATCGATAGAGGCGGAACAACACGCCCATCCGGCCTTCGGTCAGGCCATGCGCTTCCGCCCATCGCTCTTGCAGAAGGTGGAGGAAGCGGCCGGCGATCTTGAGGGCGGCCAGTGCCTCCACCGCGGTGATGTCCACCTTCAGGGGCTCCAGCAGCTCCCTCATATGTACGCTGTAAAGCCGGCCTGACTCGTCGGTTGCGAGCTCGTGGGGCAAAGTAGACTGATTCATGGTGTTCTGGTTCATAGTGAAGGACTTCATTATCCCCTAATACAGGGATTCGGGCCAAGTTATTCTCGGCGAGCAATGTTTGCCGTCCTGGGAGGAGAGACCGGCTTCTGCGAGTGGGTAGTCCGTCTGGGCAGCCAGGCGACCCTCGCGGCCCCGACAAAGCACGGCGGCTGGTCCGGCGCCGCCCTGGTGTACATCCAGGCACAGCGGCTCTTCGAGGATTCGCGTAAGGCCGGGTTCAGGTCTGCGGTCGAGGGGGCCAGGCGGGATGGCGCGCTGCTGGCTGTTGAACTGGGCGATGCGGGCTGGATCAAGAAGCGTGGCGGCCCGCAGGCTGCATACGAGCTGGCCACGATCCGCCCGGACATCCTCTTCGCCACAGAAGCGTCGTCGGCGGAGCTAGGCGTTCCGCTGGAGGGCCTCGCGTCGGTGCCCGTGACGATGCTCGATTCCGGCGGTTGTACCGTCCACGGCCGCCGCGCGCTTGCAGCCGGGGCCGAACAGGACCGCGACGCTCTGACGGCTGCGTTCTGCGTCGCCTTTTTCGAAGGAGAGGCGCCAGTCGAGGCGGCCGGCCGTGCGGTGCTGGTGGCCGCGCGATGATCGTCGACGGCCACCTCGACATCGGCTGGAATGCCCTTGCGGACGGTCGCGGCTTCCTCGGCCCTCCCGCGCCACACTATTTGATCAGCCGGTCGGCCCTGACCGGTGCAGGGGTCGGTCTTGTGTTCGCGACCCTGTATACGGCGCCGGCCCAAG
>WNFP01003388.1_pt1 | contig 22785 bp, 22 predicted proteins | sample 5400201 | NCBI WGS metagenome assembly WNFP01 (sample SAMN13153355, study PRJNA577476) | soil metagenome | isolation source: 115 cm saprolite under Madrone tree | place: USA:California | collected 2016-06-14
TCTACAAGCAGCAGGCCCGCGAGACCGATCGGAAGAAGCGTGAGGCGATGCTGCACCAGATCCAGCGGCTCCTCTACGAGCGCGTGCGGCTGGGGGTCATCTACGAGTACATCTGGCCGAGCGGCGTCGGGCCGCGCGTCGCGGACCCCGCGCTCATGCTGATCGATCCGTATCCGTGGTCGGCGCCACTCGAGGACGTCCGCCTCAAGAAGTAGCAGGTCCGCCGGGCGCCGATAAGGACCCATGTGCGACCCAGACGTAGTTACATGTTGGGACGCCCTCGGCCGCTCGCTCGACGTACAGGGAGTACGCCTCGCGAGCGACCTTCGGGTGCCGCCTCGCAACTGGATGGACCCGTCTTGACGCCCTGCACCGTCGCCTCGCACGGGCCCTTCGGCTACTGCTTCCGGTCGGAATCGGGCGCGTGCATGTCGCCGCCTTCGCCGGAGCCCCGGCGCTGCTGCATCCGCGCCGCCCACAGACCCTTCAGCTTTTCCCGCTGCTCGGGGGTGAGCTGCGCCTTGGCCGCCTCGGCGGTACGGATGGCGGCGATACGACCGTCACCCTTGAGCTTCTCGATCTCGCGCACCTTGGCCTCGACCTTGCCCATGTCCACCGGATCGCTGAAACGCAGGCTCATGAGGTCGAGCTGCGCGACTTGGCGATCGGCGCGCTGCCGGATCTCCGCGCGCCGCGAGTCCATCCCCAGCTTTCGGAGCGAGTCCACCTGCTGGGCCGTCAGTCCGAGCTGCTGCTGGTTGCGCAGCAGCATGCCGATGAAGGACGGCCGGTGGTGGCCGTGCGAGCGGCCCCGCTGTCCCATGTGCCTCTGCCATCCGCCTTGGTGCCCCGGGGCGTGCATGCCGGGACGATTCCCTCCGCTGCCCGTCCCTTCGTCGGCCGCCGGTGACATGTCGGGCGGCTCCGCCGCCACCGCCGCCACCGGGGCCGCCAGCCCAAGCATCAACGCCAACCCTGCCAGGATCGCATTCGTTCTCATGACCTTCCTCCCCATCGTCGGTTCGCATCGCAGGCTCCAGAATCCGATCGGGCCTGCTCGAACCCAAGCCTCTCGCCGGCGTATGAAGGCCGTGTGTGGCGAGTGTAAACGAATGTGAAGCGGCGCGGGGCGGATCGCGTAAAATCTGACGGCGGCCGGGCGGATCACGTTCTCGAGTGGCCGGCGTAGGCTCATCCTACAAGGAGGAGATCAGTGCGAATCGCGAATGACGTGACAGAGCTTGTCGGCAACACGCCCCTCGTCCGGCTGCGGCGCCTCGTCGCCGGGTGCAAGGCCGACGTGGTCGCCAAGCTCGAGTTCTACAGCCCCGCCCACAGCGTCAAGGATCGGATTGGCGTGTCCATGCTCGACGCCGCCGAGAAGGCAGGCAAGATCAAGCCCGACACCATCATCCTCGAGCCGACCAGCGGCAACACCGGCATCGGGCTGGCGTTCGCGTGCGCGGCCCGCGGCTACAAGCTGGTGCTGACCATGCCGGACACCATGAGCAAGGAGCGGAGGATGATCCTGCGCGCCTACGGCGCCGAGGTGATCCTGACACCGGGAAGCGAGGGCATGCCCGGGTGCCTCAAGCGTACCGAGGACCTGGCGGCGAGCGATCCCCGCTACTTCATCCCGCAGCAGTTCAAGAACCCGGCGAACCCCGAGATCCACAGGAAGACGACGGCGGAGGAGATCTGGCGCGACACCGACGGCAAGGCCGACATCCTGGTGGCCGGCATCGGGACGGGGGGGACCATCACCGGAGTGGGGGAGGTCATCAAGGCGCGCAAGCCCGCGTTCAGCTGCGTGGCGGTGGAGCCCGATGCCTCGCCCGTTCTCTCCGGGGGGCAGAGGGGTCCGCACCCCATCCAGGGCATCGGCGCGGGCTTCATTCCCGAGGTGCTCAACACGAAGATCTACGACGAGATCATCCGCGTGAAGAACGACGATGCCCTCGCGATGGCCCGCCGCGCGGCGCGCGAGGAGGGGCTCCTCGTCGGCATCTCCTCCGGCGCGGCGCTCTGGGCTGCCGTGGAAGTCGCGCGCCGCAGCGAGAGCGGGGGGAAGCTCATCGTCGTCATCATCCCCGACTTCGGCGAGCGCTACCTGAGCACCGCTCTCTACGCCGATCTGGCGGACTAGGACCTGGACGAGGGCGCGGTCCGGGTCGAAGATCACGCCGAGCGGATCGCGCTAGAGTTCAGAAGTATGACCCGCCTCCGGCCATCTGGCAGGATCGATCGGCGGCATGGCAGCGTACAGGTCCTCGCTCGAGGGGGAAAGATCATGCGACTGGGATTCCTGGTAACCGTCATGGGGGTGTTGCTGGCGGTGAGCGCTCGGGGCGAAGCCGCCGACACCACCAAGAGCGCAGGCGGCCTCCAGGGCACGTGGACGGCCGTGTCGGCCGAGCGGAATGGCGCGCCGGCGGACGATCTCAAGGGACACCGGCTGACGTTCGCCGGCGACCGCTTCACCATCCGCTCCAAGGGCAAGATCCTCTACCAGGGCACCTATCGGATCGACGCGTCAAAGAACCCGGCGACCATCGACTTCACTCACGCGGGCGGCGAGGCGAAGGGGAAGATCTGGCAAGGCATTTATCTCCTGGAAGGGGACGGCCTGAAGATCTGCGACAACGCGGACGATCTCGCCAAGGGACGGCCCGCCGTCTTCGCCACCGAGCCGGGCTCCGGCCGGGTGCTCGTCAGCTTCAAGCGCGCCAGCCCGTGACCGACGGTGCCCGCCTGGTCCGAGACCTCGACCGAGGCTTGTCCCTGCCGTCCTCCTGGTACACGGACCCGGCCGGTGTCGAGCGGGAACGCGCGCGAATCTTCCGGCGGTCATGGCAGTACGTGGGCCGGACCGCCCAGGTCGCGCGCGCGGGCGACTACTTCACGGCGGTCGCCGGCGACGTACCGGTGGTCGTCGTGCGGAGCGGCGAGGGTCTCGGCGCGTTCGTCAACGTCTGTCGCCACCGCCGCCACGAAGTGGCGAGCGGGGCGGGGAACTGCAAGACTCTCCAGTGTCCCTACCACGCATGGACGTACGGCCTCGACGGCCGCCTGCGCGCGGCCCCCCGCTCGGACCATGAGCCGGGTTTCGATCGCGACGACTTCCCCCTCTGCCCGCCCGGCTCGACACCTGGGGCCCTTTCGTCTTCGTCAACGTCGATCCGGAGGCCTCGCCGCTGGCCGACATGCTGGGCGAGCTGCCCCGGATCATCGCGGGAAGCGGCTTGGATCTGGCCGGGCTCCGTTTTCGCGAGCGGGCGGATTGGGAGGCGGATGCCAACTGGAAGGTGCTGATCGAGAACTTCCTCGAGTGCTATCACTGCCCGGTGCAGCATCCTTCGTTCAGCGCCATCGTGGACGTGGATGAAGAGGCCTACAGCCTGCGCGCCTACCGGTGGTTCTCGAGCCAGGTGGCCCCGGTGCGACGCTCGGCGCTCGAGGGCCAGGGGCGAAAAGCCGTCTACGATGCGCACGGAGCCGTCACCCAGGCCCAGTATCACTTCCTCTGGCCGAGCTTCACCATCAGCATCAATCCCGGCCAGCCCAACCTCTCGATCGACGTCTGGCTCCCGGACGGCCCGGAGCGCACGCGTGGCTTCACGGATCGCTTCTTCGGCGCCGGGGTGCCCGAGGACTACCAGCGGGAGATGATCGCGTTCAACAAGCAGGTGAGCGCCGAGGATGACCGCCTCACCAGCTCTGTCCAGCGGGGACTGCGCGCGGGGCTGCCGGCTCAGGGGCGCTTCCTCACGAAGAGCGAGCACCTCGTGGTTCACTTCCAGAAGCTCGTGGTGGAGGCCGTCGGCTGATTCGGGGACGTTTGACCCCTCTCCGCGGCTCTGTCATCCTCGGCCCATGACATCGATCGCTCAGGATGCAGAAGTGCGCGTCCTGCGTCTCTCCGCGATCCTGACCATCCTGTTCACCGTCGGCGCCGGCGCGGTCGCTCTCGTCTCCGATTCCGAGACCATGACCCTCGAGGCGATGTCCGGCCTCGTGGACGTGGCGGTGTCGCTCCTGGCCATCTTCGTCGTCCGCAAGATCCAGGAGCCGGCGAACAGCCGCTACCATTTCGGCTATGCGAAGTACGAGCCGCTGATGATCGGGATGGAGGGCACGCTGGTCGCTGCCGTCTGCCTGGCCGCGATCGCCTACTCCATCAGGGACCTCATGCATCCCGACCCTTTGACGAGCCGCACCTCGTCATCATCTACGCGGGGGCGGGCTTCCTCCTCTCGGTCCTCTTCGGGGCCTACATGAAGCGCGTAGGGAAGCGCACGGGCTCGCAGCTCGTGCTGGCGCAGGCCGATCTGTGGATCGTCGAGGGCTGGCTGAGCCTGGGAGTGTTCATCGCCTTCTTCCTGGCCGTGGTCCTCTCGAAAGGCCCGAAGGCGGATTACAGCGCCTACGTCGATCCGGCCGTGTGCATCGTGCTGTCCGTGATCCTCCTGCGCAAGCCGCTCGAGATCCTGAAGGAGAGCTTCGCCGACCTGGTGGATGCCAACCCGTTCGCCGAGACGGCGAACACCGTCGAGGAGTCGGCGCGGCAGTGCGCGGAGCGCTACCGCCTGAAGGGCGTCCAGTGGGTGCGGGTCCGCAAGGCCGGCCGGCGCGTGTTCGTCATGGTCTCGTTCCTGGAGAACCCGGAAGAGTCGCCGGAGGAGCGGGAGCGGGTGCGCCAGGCCGTCGACGCGGACATGCTCAGCCTCAACCCGGACGAGGACGTCTCGGTGCTGTTCCGGAGCGGGCCAGCCGCGGGTGAGCGGGTGGAGCTGGGCGGAAGTTGACTTCCTCAGGGGCGCGGTGGGATGCTCTACCTGTGAGAAAGCGCCTGCCCGTCCGCTTGATGGCATTCCTCTGGCTGGCGACCTATGTCGTCTGCATCGGCTTGGTCTGCTCCTTCATCCTGTTCGAGGTCCTCGACATCGACGGCTCGGACTTTCCCGCTCCGCCGTCGAACGTCGCGACGCCGATCAAGCTGGCCGAGCCTCCCCACGAGATCAAGCGCGCCCTCCTGGGGGCGCCGCCGCAGTTCTGGGCGCTCCTCCCCGTCGTGATCTTCCTCGTCGAGTCGGCAGGACTCCGGCGTCTCGGCGCGCCTCCCCGTGTGCCCTCGCAACCCGGTCCGCGCGGTCGGCGCGGACTTCGTATCGCCCTGCCGCGCGCTTCGCTCGCTGACGCCGCTCCGTCCGCCTGACCCTCAGCTTTTCCTGTCGCTATCCACGTTCTATCAAGGGAGTCGCTTATGGTCAGGATCATTGCTGTCGCGTGTTGTCTGGTGCTGCTGGGCGCACCGGCCCGGCCGTCCGCCCAGGCGCCGGTCTCCACGCTGACCCTGGACGAGGCGTTAAGTCTCGCCGGCGCGGCCAACCCGACCGTGCGGGCCAAGGAATTCGAAGTGCAGGCCGTCGGGGCGAACGAGGTCACCGCGGCGCTCAGGCCCAATCCGAGCGCGAACTTCCTCGCCGAGCAGTTCGGCGGGGCCAGCAGCGCGTCTCAGATCCAGTACACCTTCAACGTGGGCCAGCCCATCGAGCTGGGCGGCAAGCGCCAGCGCCGCATCGAGAGCGCGAAGGCGGCGACCAAGGTCACCGGCCTCGAGCTGGCCGATCTCAGGCGCCAGCTCGTCTTTCAGGTCAAGAAGTCCTTCTCCGACATCCTGGTCGCCCGCGAAGCTTTGGCCCTTACCGAGCAGAACCTCGCGGCGCTGGGAGAGCTGGAGCGCGTCCAGCGCTTCCGGGCCGAGAAGGGCGACATCTCAGGGCTCGAGCTGCTCCGGATCGAGGTCGAGCGCTTCGCGTTCGAGCGCGACGCCGCCGACGCCCGACAGGCGCTCGGAGCGGCAAAGGTCGCGCTCAGGACGGCCGTCGGCCAGGAGCGCGTCGCGGAGCAGTTCGAGGTCGTGGGCGAGCTGACCTTCCCGGTGGTCGCCAGGAGCCGCTCCGAGCTCTACCGCATGGCGCTCGATGCCCGCCCGGACCTCCGCGCCGCCCAGGCCGCCCGCGAGAAGGCGCGCGCGGACATCGACCTGGCCAGGGCCAACGCCTGGGGGGACATCACGCCGCAGATCGAGTATCAGCGCATCGGCCCCGACAACACCATCGGCTTCGGCTTCAGCCTGCCCATCAAGCTCTTTGACAGGAACCAGGGCGAGATCGCCCGCACCCAGGCCGAGGCCAAGCGCGCCGAGGCGACGCGGGAGGCACTGCTCGCCCAGGCGCTCGCCGAGGTGGACCTGGCCCTCGCGGCCGTCACCGCGGAGCGGGCCAAGGTCGCCCTGCTCCGGGACACCTACCTGCCCAAGATGAAGCAGGCACGCGACACGGTTGAATTCGCCTACCAGCGGGGTGGGGTGACCCTGCTGGACTTCCTCGATGCGCAGCGGACCTACCGGGAGAAGTCGCTGGACTACTTCCGCTCTCTCGGCAACTATCACACCGCCCTCTACCAGCTCGAGGCCGCCATCGGCGGCCCGCTGGAGAAGTAGGATGCGCGCCCTGCCGCTTCTCCTCGCCGCCGCCCTCGTCGCGGGATGCGGCGACGCCAAGTCCTCCCCGCCGGGAAAATCAGCCGCCCCGCCCGGCGCCGCCGTCAACCCGGTGACCATTGTCCATCCCGAGTACCGAACGCGCACGGCGCTGCTCGAGACGACCGCCAAGGTACAATTCAACGAGGAGCAGCTCGTCCGCATCAATGCACCCGTCACGGGACGCGTGGTTGAGGTGCTGGCCCGGCCGGGCGAGGTCGTCGAGCCTGGCCACCCGCTCTTTGTCCTCGACAGCCCCGATCTCGGCCAGGCCAAGAGCGACTATGCCAAGGCCGTCTCCGACCTCGCGCGCTCCGAGAAGGCCCTCAGTCTCGCGAAGGAGCTCCTGGAGATCAAGGCGATCGCCGCGAAGGACATCCGCGAGGCTGAAAACGACTCCAACAAGGCCGTGGCCGAGCGGGAGCGCGCGGCCGCGCGGCTCCGCACCCTCGGCATCAGGGCGGACCAGCTCAGCGCGTCACGCTGCCGTGCTGCCCGCGGGACCGCTTCGAGGGCAGGGTCACGAACATCGGCGCCGCCGTCGACAAGGAAAGCCGCACGCTGAAGATCCGCGCCGTCGTGCCCAATACCGGTGGCGCCCTCAAGGCCGAGATGTTCGTCAAGGCGATGATCGACACCGGCTCATCGCAAACGCTGGCCGTGCCCCAGAGCGCCATCCAGCGGACCGACGGAACGACCTTCGTTTTGCTCGAGAAGGGCAAGGGCGAATACGAGCGGCGCACCGTGAAGACGGGCGCGGAGTTCGACGGGATGACGGAGATCCTGGATGGCTTGACGACCGAAGATCGCGTGGTGAACACGGGGGGTGTCCTGCTCAAGCGCGACGCGCGATGATCGACCACCTCATCGCCTTCGCGCTGCGCCAGCGCTTCATCACGCTGGCCCTGGTGCTTCTCCTGACGGTGATGGGGGTGGTCTCGTTCCGCAACCTGCCCATCGAGGCCTATCCGGACGTGGGGGACGTGCGGGCCGAGGTCATCACGCTCTGGCCCGGCCACGCGGCGGAGGAGGTCGAGCGGCTCATCACCATCCCGCTCGAGAACGAGCTGAACGGCATCGCGCGGGTCACCGTGGTCCGCTCGGATACCCTCTTCGGCCTGTCCAATATCCGCGTCGTCTTCGCCGACGGCACCGACGACTACTGGGCCCGTCAGCAGGCACAGGAGCGCATCTCACAGGCCCAGCTCCCCGCCGACGCCAAGCCCGGCCTGGGCCCGCTGTCGAGCGTCATCGGCGAGGTGTACCGCTACACGCTCGAGTCCAAGACCATGCCGCTGGTCGAGCTCAAGGCACTCCAGGACTGGGTGCTCGAGCGCGAATTCAGGCAGGTGTCGGGAGTGGCCGACGTGGTCTCGTGGGGCGGCGGTACCAAGCAGTACGAGATCATCGTGGACCCCGCCCGGCTGCGCGCCTACAACCTGACGCTCAAGCAGGTGCTCGATGCCGCCGCCGGCGCCAACTCGAACTCCGGCGGGGGGTACATCGCCCAGGGCGAGTATCGCGTGACCGTCCGGGGCCTCGGCCTCATCCAGTCGATCCGGGATATCGAGAACATCGTGGTCAGCGCCCAGAAAGGCACGCCGGTTCGCGTCCGCGACATCGGGACCGTCAAGGTCGGCACCGCCATCCGGCTCGGCGTCCTCGGCCGCGACCATGACGACGATCTGGTCCAGGGCATCGTCCTCATGCGCAAGGGCGAGAACCCGGACGCCGTCATCAAGGGGGTCGCCGCCAAGATCGAGCAGATCAAGGGGGCGCTGCCGCCCGGAGTCGAGCTCCGGGACTACTACAGCCGCGACAGACTCGTGCGCGCAACCGTGACCACGGTCATGCGCAACCTCATCGAGGGTGCCGCGCTCGTCGTGGTGCTGCTCTCGCTCTTCCTCTACAACGTCCGCGCCGCGCTGATCGTGGCCGTCACGATCCCGCTCTCGCTCCTCTTCGCCTTCATCTTCATGGACCTGCGCGGCATCCCGGCGAACCTGCTCTCGCTCGGCGCCATCGACTTCGGCATCATCGTGGACGGCGCGGTCATCATGACCGAGAACATCGTCCGCCACCTCTCGGAGCACAAGCCCCGCGGCCACCGCGTGGTCCGCGAGGTCCAGCACGCGGCCGTGGAGGTGGCGCGGCCACTGACCTTCGCCGTGCTCATCATCATGACGGTCTATGTGCCGATCCTCACCTTCCAGCGCATCGAGGGCAAGCTCTTCCGCCCCATGGCCGTGACGATCTCGCTGGCCGTCATCGGCGCCCTCCTCCTCACCCTGACCTTGATCCCCGTGCTGTCGAGCTATCTCTTCCGGCGGCCGCCGTCGGCAAAGGAGAGCCCTCTCCTCGCCATTCTCCGGCGCCCGTACCGGCCCGCCATCCGCTGGTGCGTGCGGAAGCCTCTCGTCCCTATCGTCGGCGCCGCCGCGCTCCTCGCGGTCTCCCTGTGGACGTTCAGCCTCCTCGGGAAGGAGTTCCTTCCCGAGCTCGACGAGGGCGACCTCTGGGTGCGCGTCCAGTTCCCGGTGGGCGTGTCCATCGAGGGCATCCAGCCCTACGTGCACGAAATCCGGGAGCGTCTCCTCCGCTTTCCGCAGGTGCGCGTCGTCGTGTCCCAGCACGGCGCGCCCGACGACGGCACGGACCCCGAGGCCCCGGACAACGCGGAGTTCTACGTCGGGCTCAAGCCGCGGGAGGACTGGCCCGACCAGAACAAGGTGAAGCTGGTCCAGGCCATGACCGCGGCGCTGGCCGACATCCCCGGGATCAGCACCAACTTCTCCCAGCCCATCAAGGACAACGTGGACGAGGCCCTCGCCGGGGTGAAGGGCGAGCTCGCGATCAAGCTCTACGGGCCCGACATCTTCGTGATGGACGGCATCGCCAAGCAGATCATGGCCGTACTCAAGGACGTCCGCGGCGTCGCCGACCTCGACTATGACCATCTCATCGGCCAGCCCCAGTTCCAGATCGCCATCGATCGCGGCGCGGCCGCGCGCTACGGCATCAACGTACAGGACATCCAGGACACCATCGAAGCAGCGACGAAGGGGCGCGCGGTCACGGAGATCTTCGAACAGGAGCGTCGCTTCAACCTGGTCGTGAAGCTGAGCCAGCCGGGCGAGCCCGCGGCCCGGCTCCGCAACGTCGCGGTGAGCGCGCCGAGCGGCGAGCGCATCCCGCTGATCCAGCTGGCGGAGTTCACGCGGACCGATGGCCTCGCGGAGATCTTCCGGGAGAACAACGTTCGCCGGCTCTCGGTCAAGTGGAGCGTCAGGGAGCGCGATATGGGGGGGCTCGTGGCCGAGGCGATGCAGAAGGTGGAGGCCGCAGTGAAGCTGCCTCCGGGCTACCGGTTGGTCTGGAGCGGCCGCTTCGAAGACCAGCAGCGCGCGCTCTCGCGCCTGTACGTCATCGTGCCGCTCGTCGTCTTCATCATTTTCGTGCTGCTCTTCGGCGCCTTCAACTCTGCGGGCGACGCGCTCCTGATCATGCTCAACCTGCCGTTCGCGCTGATCGGCGGGACGCTCGCGCTCTTCTTCTGGCAGAGCAACTTCAACATCTCGGCGGCGGTCGGCTACATCGCCGTCTTCGGTGTCAGCGTGCTGAACGGCACCGTACTCGTCTCCTCGATCCGCTTCGCCTTCTCCGAGGGGGTGCCGCTGCGCGAGGCCATCGTCCGCGGCTGCGAGATCCGCTTCAGGCCCATCATCGTGTCGGCCATCGTGGCCGTCATCGGCTTCCTGCCGGCGGCGCTCAGCCACGGCATCGGCGCCGAGATCCAGAAGCCGCTCGCGAGGGTCGTCATCGGCGGCCTGATCTCGTCCACGGCGCTGACCCTCCTTGTCCTCCCCGCCGTGTACGCGCTGTTCGCGCCGCGGGAGGGCCAGCTGTCGCGAGAGCAACAGCAGCCGCGGGAGCACCACGGGGATGACGAGCCCGTCGGTGCGACGCCGGACTAGCCGCCGCCTGACGGCAAGGGAACGCACGCGCCGGCCGCGACGGTCGCGCTGACCTTCTCGCCGAGCCGCACGCGCGGCGGCGCCGGGCCCGCCACGCGCAGGACGACGTCGCTGTCGTCGATCTGCACTTGGTAGTCCACTCCGTCGCCGAGATAGCTCGCGCGCACCACCGTGCCCGCGAGGACGTTTGCTTCCGGCGCCGCCGGCGCCCCGGGCAAGTCTCGAGAGGCCAGCTCGATCTGGTGAGGCCGGATCGAGACGGCGACGGGCGCGCCGGGCATCAGGTCGACCGCGGCGACGCGGAGGCGCAGGCGGCCGCGCGCGACGACTCCCGTCCCTTCGGCGACGCCGTCGATCAGGTTGGTCCTGCCGATGAACTCGGCGACGAAGCGCGTTCGCGGACGCTGGAAGAGCTCCTCAGCGGTGCCGATCTGGGCGACGCGCCCCTCCTGAAGCACCGCCACCCGGTCCGAGATGACCATGGCCTCGGCCTGGTCGTGGGTGACGTAGAGCGTGGTGATCGCGAACTGCTCGTGCAGGCGACGGATCTCGAAACGCATTTCTTCTCGAAGGTTTGCATCCAGGTTGCTCAGAGGCTCGTCGAGGAGGAGGATCTCCGGCTCCACCACCAGCGCCCGCGCGACGGCAACGCGCTGCTGCTGCCCGCCGGACAGCTCGCCGGGATAGCGGGCGCCGTAGCCCTCGAGCTGGACCGCCTTCAGGATGTCGTTCACGCGCCGGTCCCTGTCGGCCTTCGGCGTCCCGGTGAATCGCAGCCCGTACGCGACGTTTTGATTCACCGTCATGTGCGGCCACAACGCATAGCTCTGGAAGATCATCGCCATCCGCCGCCGCTCGGGCGGGACCACCGACGCCGGCGACGAGAGGCAGCGCTCTCCGACCCAGATCTCTCCCGTCTCCGGCTTGAGAAAACCCGCCACGAGCCTGAGCGTCGTCGTCTTGCCGCACCCCGATGGTCCGAGGAGCGCCACCAGCTCGCCGGGCTCCACGCGCAGGTCGAGGCCCTCGACTGCGGCGACGTCGCCGTAGCGCTTGGACAACCCCTGTATCCTCACGCCGGGCACGGCCGCTATCCCTGCGCGCCCGAAGAGGGGCGGGAGCCCAGGACGTCGCGGCCGAGCAGGCCCTGCATCAGCGCGACGATGGCGAAGGTCATCGCGAGCATGAAGAGGCCGAGAACCGCGATGGCGCCGAACTGGCCCTCCTCCTTGAGGTCGAAGATCACCACCGACATAACCTTCGTATTGGGCGTGAAGAGAATGATGGAGGCCGACAGCTCGCGGATGACGCCGATGAAGATGAAGCACCAGGTCGCGATGATGCCGCTCTTCGCCAGCGGCGCGGTGATCTCGCCGAGCACGCGGAGCCGGCCCGCGCCCAGGATGCGGCCGGCCTCCTCCAGCTCGGGGTGGATGCCTCGGAACGTGGCGTCGGACTGGGAGTACCCGACGGGCATCTCCTTGGTCAGGTACGCGATGAAGAGGATCCAGAGGGTGCCGTAGAGCAGAAAGGGCGGGCGCGTGTAGGCGATGAACAGTGCGACGGCGAGGACGGTGCCTGGAATGACGATGGGCGCCATCGCGAGGAAAGCCAGGACCTGGTGGCCCACGATGAGCCGGCGATTCGTGACATAGGCGAGCAACGCCGCGAGCCCCGCGCCGACGCAGGCCGTGAGCACGCCCAGTTCCAGCGTGTTGACGATGGCGCCCTGGGTGGAGCTGTACAGGAACGTGAACGACCAGTTCGCCAGCGTGAAGTTCTCCCAGGTCAGCGGCTGGGCCCAGGCGCGCGAGAAGGCGGCTTTCGCGAGTATGCCGTACGGCAGGAATACCGAGCAGGCCAGCACGGCGAGGCAGCCGAGGAGCGCGGGGTAGCTCCAGGCTCCGAGCGGGATCAGCCTGCGCTGCGCGCCCTTGCCCCCCACCGACGCGTAGCCCCGGCGGCCAAGCAGCCTCTTCTGGACCAGCAGCAGGAGCGCCGTGGCGAGCAGCAGCGGCACGGAGAAGGCGGCGGCCATCTCGACCTTGGGGGGGTACTGGAAGAGCGCCCAGATCTGGGTCGTGATCGTGTGAAAGCCTGCCGGCAGCGCGAGGATAGCGGGTGAGCCGAAGAGCGCCAGCGCCTGGAGGACGGACAGGATGAAGCCGCTCAGTATCGCGGGCAGGACCATGGGCAGGGTGATCGTCAGCGCCACCCGGAGGCGGTTGGCGCCGTGAATCGACGCGGCCTCCTCGAGATCGGAGGCGATGAGCCCGAGCGTGTTGGCGATCATGATGTAGACGTAGGGGAAGGTATAGATCGCCACCACGAAGATCAGTCCGGGCATCGTGAAGATGTTGAGGAGTGGTCCCTCCGCGCCGGTGAGACCGCGGTAGAGCTTGTTGAGGTAGCCGGCGTTCGGGCCGGCGAGCATGACCCACGCGAAGGCGCCGAGGAAGGGCGGCGTCACGAACGAGGCCATGATGAGGCTTCGGATCACCCGTGACCAGGGCAGGTCGGTGCGGGCGGAGAGCCAGGCCATGGGCGCGCCGATGACGACCGACACGAGGCCAGACCAGAAGGCCAGCACCAGGGTGTTCCAGAGTGCCTTCTGGAGCTGGGGATCCGCGAACACGCGGGCGTAGTGGGCGAGCGTCACGCCGCGCTCGCTGCTCACGCTCATGTAGCCGAGCCAGCCCAGCGGGAGGAGGATGAGCAGCGCGAGCGCGGCCGCCGTCAGCACCCACACGGGCGCCGAACGATCCATCGCGTGGAAGCGCGGGATCGTGTCAGGCACGGGCTTGGCGATGCTCACTGGATCACCTCGGCCGCCCGCTGCAGCAGCGACTGCGGGATCGTCAGCCCGAGGGCCTTGGCGGTCTTGAGGTTGATCACCAGCTCGTACTGACTCGGCGACTCCACGGGAAGGGTGGCCGGGCTGGCGCCGCGGAGGATCTTGTCCACATAGAAGGCAGCGCGGCGGAACTGCTCGGTCAACCGCGCGGAGTAGGACATGAGGCCTCCCGCTTCGGTGAGCTCTCGGGACGAGTAGATGCCCGGCAGCCGATGCGCGCGCGCCAGCTCGGCGACGTGCTGACGCTCCGTGAAGAAGAACGTATCTCCCGGGACGACGAGGGCGTCGATGCGATCCCGGGTCATCGCCGCAAAGGCGCGGTCCAGGTCGTCGCGGTTCCGCACTTCGACGAGCTTGACCCGTAGCCCGAGGGCTTGGCCGGCGGTCTCGTACTCATGCAGCCCCACCGTCGTGGCCTGGCTGCGAAGCACCGCCACTTGGGAGCCCTTGGGCAACACCTCCTTGAGGAGCTGGAGCTGCTTGCCCCGGATCTCGGGGGTGATCTGTTGGCTGAGCCCGGTCACGTTGCCACCGGGACGGGCCAAGCTGGCGACGAGGCCCACCTCCACCGGATCCGTGGCGTTGACCATGACGATCGGGATCGTCTGCGTCGCCCTCTTGGCCGCGAGGGCCGGCCCCTGGGAGGAAGCGACGATCACGTCGACCCGTTGCCGGACAAGGTCGGCAACCAGCTCGGGGAAGCGCTCGATATGGCCTTCGGCCCAGCGATACTCGAGGACGACGTTCTTGCCTTCGATATGGCCCAGCTCTCGCAGCCCCTCGGCGAACGCTGCCGTGATGTGTGATGCCGCCACGGGGGTCGTGGTCATGACCAGTCCGACCCGGCGAGCCTTCTCGGGCGTCCGGGCGTGGGCGGCCCTCGGCCACGGCACGGTGGCGCCGACGACCCCTGAGATGAACGCTCGCCGGTCGATCATTGAATGACCTCGAGGGTGAGAACGACGGCGACCGCTCGGCTCATGTGGCCTTGGCCACCCTACGCGCCGAAGAACTCGACGAAGCGCGTCTTGATCTCCTCGTTGCGCTTCTCCAGCTCCTCCGGCTCGACCCTCAGCAGTTTCAGCTCGGAGAGCTTGGGCCGGTCGGCCGGATACTTCACGTCGGGGTGGCCGGTGTAGAGCCCCTCGCTGTCGGCCAGCACCTGCTGGAGCTCGCGGCTGAAGATGAAGTCGGTGAAGAGCTTCGCCGCGTTCGGATGCGGAGCGAAGCTGGTGATGGCACTCGGCGAGACTACCAAGGGCACGCCTTCTTTCGGGAAGACGATCTCGACCGGATTGCCCTTCTTCTTGACCTGGTAGAACGTGTAGTCGCCGCCGTCCACCGCGACCGGTCGCTCGCCCGAGGCGACGATGCCGGAGGGATCCACCGCCGACTGGACCAGCATGGGCTTGTTCTGCGCCAGCTGCTTGAAGTAGTCCCAGCCGTGCAGCTGCACCAGCGCCAGCACGTGGGTCGCGATGACGCCGCTGTACCCCGGGTGCGCCGTGACGAGCTTGCCCTTCCACTTCGGGTCGAGCAGATCCTTCCACGTCTTGGGTGCCTCCGCGGCGGAAATGATCTTCGAGTTGTAGGCGATGACGTTCACGGTGGCGCGGAGCCCGTAGTGATAGCCGTCCTTGTCCTTGAAGGCCGCCGGGAAGCCGTCGACGCCGGCGGGCGTGTACTTCGCCAGGAGCTTCTTCTCCTTCAGGAGCACGTAGTGGCCCGCGTCGGAGGTGTGGACGACGTCGGCGATCTTGAGGTTGGCCTGGAGCTCCTGCATGACCCGCTGGAGGATCCGCTCGGAGCCGGTCCGGTGCACCTCGACCTTGATCCCCGGATACGCCGCCTCGAAAAGCTTGGCGACCTTCTCCGCGCTCGTGAGCGCGAGGGAGGTGTACCAGACGACTTTGCCTTCCTTCTTCGCCGCCTCGACTCGCGCGTCCTGCGCGGGCAGGGGGGCGGCGGAGAAGATCAGGGCGAGCGCGGTCAGACTTGCCATGAGTCGCAGGCGCGTCACGTCGTCACCTCTCGGCTGTCAGTGAGTCCATCAGGGCCGTGACGTGCTGCTGCGCCGCTAGATCTCCGACGATCTGGATGATGCGTGATGCCTGCTCGTGGGGGACGGCGAGCGCGGCATTGCCGCGGAACTTCGTCTCGACCTCCTCGCGCGTCATGGGAAAGTCGGGGCCGCCGCGCGGGTGATCCTGACGCTCTTCGAGGAGGCGGCCGTCGTGGAGCCGGATGGCGACGTGACCGATGAACTGGCGCGGGTAGTCGATGGTCGCGTCCACCTCGTAGCCGACCTTGCCCGCCACCGCCAGCACCGCCGGATCCCGCGCGGCCTCGTCGGTGAACTCGGCGAGCGTCACCCGTCCCTTGACGAGGATCGCCGCCAGGAGATACGGGAGGCTGAACTTGCTCGCGTAGCCGTTGGCCGGGTTGTGCTTGCTCGCGAGCGGTTCCCAGAGGCGCGGGATCGGTCCCTCCGCCGTCCGGCAGCGGATGGACAATATCTGTTCGGGCTTGATCCCGTGCTGCTCCCGCAGCCGGAGCGCGCAGTCCATATAGGGCTGAGCGATGGAGCCGCAAGGATAGGGCTTGAGCGTGAGCTCGGCCAGCTCCCATGTCCGGCCGAGGCTTCCCAGCAACGTCTCGAGTCTCGGCTCCTCGAAGCCGCCCGCGAAGGCCTGGTAGAAGCCGTGGGTGCCCTCGAAGACCGTCTCGGGTCCGGTGAATCCGGAGCGCGCGAGGAGCGTCGCGGCCACTCCCGCGTGAGCCGCCCAGCCGGGATGCAGACGCTTGGTCCCCGAACCGTCGGCCAGGTACTCGATGATGCCGCCGGCCTGGCTCCCGCATATCCCGAAAGCGTGGACGATCTGGTCTTCCGTGAGCCCGTAGAGCTTGCCCGCGACGGCCGTCGCGGCGAAGCCGCCGGTGAGCGACGTCGGATGATAGTGGCGCGCGTGGAACCTGCCCGGCACCGCGAGCCCGACCCGGCACATCACCTCGACGCCCACGATGATCGCCTCGATCACGGCGCGGCCGGAGGCGCCGAGAGCTTCGCCGACGGCAAGCGAGGTGGTGACGGCGACGCAGCCGGTGTGAACGATGGCGTCCTCACGGGTGTCGTCGAAATCGAGACCGTGGGCGAGCGTGGCGTTGGCGAGGACCGCGCTCGCGGCGCCCGTCCTCGCCTTGGTGCCGATCAAGGTGCTCTCCTGGGGGCCGCCCAGGCGCTCGGCGGCCGCGAGGACGGCCCTGCCGAACTCTTCCCGCGACGACGCGAGGCAGCTGCCCAGGGTGTCGAGGGCGAGTGAAGTCGCCTTCGCCACGACGGGCACGGGCACCTGATCCAGCCCGAGGCCCCGCACGAAGCGGGCGTAGCGCCGGGCAACCGATGGATGTGGCACGTCAGATCTCCTGTCAGGTCCGGAATGGATGCTGTCTACCGCGCGGCCGCGCAAGAATATCACGCGGCCGGGGGGGAGTCGATGCGGACCCGCGGGTTGACCTCCGTCTGCCGATCTGTCAGGCTCGGCGCCATGAAAGTTGCAACGTGGCGCGGCGAAAGCCGGTTCACCATCGACGAGACTCCCGATCCCATTGCGGGTCCGGGACAGGTCGTGGTGGCGGTCGAGGCCGCCGGCATCTGCGGCACCGACATCCACGCCACCCAGGGACTCTTCCCGTGGACGCCCCCCATGGTGCTGGGCCACGAGTACACCGGTGTCGTGCGGGAGGTGGGCCGCGGCGTGAGCCGGCACCTGCTCGGGCGCGCGGTCGCCTGCGAGCCCTCCTATGGGTGCGAAGAGTGCGCCGCGTGCGAGGCGGGGCGCATCTCGCAGTGCCCGAGCGCGGTCCGCGTGGGCGGCTTCGCCGAGCGCGTCGCGCTGCCGGCCGCCTGCGTGCATCCGCTGCCTCGCGGCCTGGACCCGACCGCGGCCGCGCTGACCGAGCCCGCCGCCTGTTGCCTGGCGGGCCTGGAGACGTTTTCGATGCCGCGTGGGGCGACGGTGCTCGTCATCGGCGGCGGAATCATGGGGCTCCTCACGATGGCGCTCGCGCGCCGCCGGGGCGCCAAGCGCCTGATCCTCTCCGATCCGATCGAGGAGCGCCGCCGGATCGCGCGCCGCCTGGGCGCCCACGTCGTGGTCGACCCGTCGCGGGAGAGCCTGCACGATCGCGTGATGGGGCTGACCCGGAACCGCGGCGCGGATGTCGTCTGCGAGGCCGTGGGCAAGCCCGAGCTGGTTGCGGAAGCGATCGGACTCACCCGGGCCGCCGGAGTCCTGCAGCTCGTGGGCGTGAACCCGAAGGGGAGCCGGCTCCCGCTGGACCTGTGGGATGTCCACTACCGTGAGCTCAGGATCGGTGGTGCCTTCGGTCGCGGCACCGCCTTTCGCCGTGCCCTCGCGCTGATGCCGAAGATCGGCGTCAAGCGGCTGATCACGGCGCGCTTCCCGCTCACCCGGATCGGCGAGGCCTTCGCCCATGCCGCGGCCGGCCACGGCGCCAAGACCGTGATCACGCCGCAGGGCGCCGTGGGCTAGGCTCAGGCACGATGCTGACCCGCATCGATCACGTGATGATCTGCGTCCCCAACCTGGAGCAGGGCATCGACGCTTATAGCCGACTGGGCTTCAACGTCTATCCCGGCGGCGCCCATACCGGGAAAGGGACGCACAACGCCATCGCGTTTCACGGCGAGGACTACCTGGAGCTGATGAGCGTGAGTGATCGGGATGAGTACCTGGCGGCAAGGGCAGCCGCCGGCGGCGCCGGCCCCTCGCTCGTGGACTTTTTGTCTCTCGGCGGCGGGTTTCGCTACGCGGTCGTGCAAAGCGATGATCTCGCGGCCGACGTGGCTGCCATGCGACAGCGCGGCGCCGACGTGCAGGATCCGATCGACGGCGCGCGCCGGACCCCCGCCGGACAGGAATTGCGATGGAAGGTGGCCGCGCTCGGCGCGCGGAACCCGCTGCCCGTGCTGTTCATCCAGCACCTGACGCCACTGAAGGAACGTCGCGCGCAAGTGCCGCGGGCGGGGGACCATCCCAACCGGGTGCTCGGCGCGGACCGCGTGTACATCGCCGTCTCTGACATTGCCGCTTCGGCGGGAAGCTATGGCCGCGTGCTCGGTTTGCCGGTGCCGGCGATCCAGCGTGGCGCGGTCATCAAGGCGGACATGGCGGTGTTCGATCTCGGGCCGACCGGCCTCACCGTGGCGGAGCCCGCCGAGCCCGGCCCTGCCGCCGAGGCGCTTCGCCGCCGCGGGCCGGGACCGTTCCAGGTGTTGTACCGCACCCGCAGCATGGACGCCGCCGCTCGCTGGATGGCGGACCACGGCGTGCCGCCTCCGACGCGCGGTGTCCGCAACACCGGCGAGCAGGCCATGCTGGTGGGTCCGGAGCATGCGTGCGGCGCGTACGTCGGCTTCGTAGGACCGGCGTCGTGACCGCCGGATCTCCAACCGCTCTCAAGGAGACCATCATGGACGCTCTCGTCAAGACGATGAACGCGCTCTGCGACGCCCTGCCGTTTCAGACGAGCTGGTACCTGAAGGATCTGAAGACGGGCAGGACCGCGAGCCGGCTCGGTGATGTGCCCGTGCCCTCGGCGAGCACGCGCAAGATTTCCATCCTGATGGCCGCGCTCAAGGCCGTGCACGACGGCAAGCTCGCGCTCGACCAGAAGGTGACGATCGAGGCCAGGTACCAGGACAACGACTCGGGTACCTTCCAGCACATGACACCCGGCTTCTGGATCACCTTCCGCGACGCGCTCGTGCAGATGATCATCGTCAGCGACAATACGTGCACGGGCACCGTGGTGGACATGGTGGGGCTCGGCAACATCCAGAGCTTCTGCGAGTCGATCGGCATGACGCGGACCGTGCACCGCTTCGGCATCCCGCCGCGGCTCGGTCCCGACCACACGCTGGAGCAGGTGACGACGACGACGCCCAACGACCAGGGCATGCTGCTCGAGATGATTCTGCGTGGCGCTTCGGACAAGGCGGCGGCCGCCAAGCTCGGCTCGACGCCCGAGCTCTGCCGGCTGGGCCTGGATATCCTGAGCTGGCAGAAGCTGAAGACCCGCCTGCCGTCGCAGCTTCCCCTCGGCACCAAGGTCGCCCACAAGACCGGGACCGGGTCGCGCGGCTACATGGACGCGGGCATCGTCTACAAGGACGACCAGCCGCTCTTCATCCTGACCGCCTACACCGAGCACGTGCCCGCCGCGCTCCCCGACGGCACGCCGGGCTTCGCCGCCGCCTAAAGAATGAACGTGCTGCCGATAACCTGCAACAGCATGACCGGTTCCTTGAACAGCGTCCAGCTCATCAGCAGGGTAGAGATATAGGCGACGGCCGTAATCGGGAAAGCCTTGCTGAGGGGAACATGTGTCAAAACATTCAGCCAGAGGAAGAAGCTCAGGACTTCACTCGCCAGAACCACCGCCGCCCACGGCGAATGCGTGGCTTGCGCGAGCCAGCTCCAGTGAAAGGGCGTCTCGCGCATCTCAGCGGCAAGCATTTTAGTGCTCGCCTGGAATACGGTGGTCAAGACGGGAAGCCCCACCCATAGGGAATAGAAAGCGAATCTTTTCACGCGGACTTCTTCAGTGTCTCGTCGGCGCCAAGCAACGACGCGGCACACCTGAGCAACCCGTGCGCGAAGATATTACGGTGCTTGAAGTACATGGTATTGCGCGCGAGCCCGCTGCCTAGACGCAGCTTGTTTTCATAGGATGCCTGACCGGTCTGGTAGCGTGTGAAGCCGTGCTCCAAGCACGAGCGAATGTTGTTCAACCAGCTGAGAAAGTAGAGATTGTATGCGCGCCCGTGCTCACGGTTCATACAGAAGAATTTGTCGATGAGCGTGTCTTTGCCATGGATCAACAAGTTGGCTGCCAGCAAGCGATCGCCGGCATAGTACAGCATGCAGAAGGAGCGCTCGGCCATCCGCGCGAGCACTCCTTGAAAATAGCCCGGCGTGAGCTCTTCGAACTGCCATTCGCTACGGTTTCTCGTGTCAAGATAGAGAGTGATGACCTCCGGTAAGACATCGTCGATATTGGTCCTGTATTCGACGCGCAGATGGTGGAAGGAGCGCAGCTTGCGGCGCATATCTTTGCGGGTGCCCGGAGAAAGCCGGCTGAGATACTCGTCCATGGAGGCAAAATCAATATCCAGGGAGGCGGTCGGCATGCCGGGCACCGTGGTGAACTTCGCCCGCTGGAGCTGTTCGCTGAAACGCTGTTGAAACGACTCCGGCATATCTTTGACACCGAGTAGGCGGCAGGCTTGCGAAGCCGCGTAGGTCTCGAAAGAGACGAGCATCTCGGCAAATAGAAGCTGCTGTTCTCGCTCGTCCAGTTCCGGATGAAACCCAATGAGACCGCGCTCCGTGCAGGGCGAACCAATACAGGCCAGTCTAAGGGTCAAGAGCTTCGGGAACGCGTGTGTGATGCGGGTCGTCAGTGTTTTGCCAACTCCCTGCAAGGTTGTGTCGAGGCTGTAGTCATTGAGAAAGAGGGGAGCCGCTGACTGCAGGATCCTGCCCCTCCACGCGGTCAGATAGCGAAAGGAAAAGCCCGCGATCGCTGATTCTTCGATCGCGAGCAGGTAGTCATAGTTTTCCACTTCCTCAGGAAAGCAGGTATCCCACTGCTGTTTGTCGATGTCATGCAACGTGTCGAGGACGCGGAACTCACGCATGGTTCCGCTCAAAGAAATCAGCGGTGAGGTCGGCGACCTCCTGACGCTCCTTGTCTACGTGGAGCATGTGATAACTATTCTCGAGCAGCACGATGTCGCAACGTCCACCATGTAGTTTCTGAATACGATCAGCATTGCGTGGATGGCTCACATCGTCTTCTCGAGCGTGAATCAGCAGGGTTGGCGTCTGCAGGGATGGCAGTGCCTTCTCGAGGGCCTTGTTCAGGCGGTAATTCTCGTAGAGCGCCCCCATCGGGAAACTGGGTCCGACGCCTTCGATGGACGCTCCATCGCCCATGACCGCCTTGCGGACGCGCTCTGACTTTATGCCGTAGGGTGCTGTTTCGCTGAATCCAAGCCGTTTCAGGAAAGGCAGCTTGACGAGCAAAGGAATGCCGTAGGGCGCCCAGGAATAGTAGAAGGGAACGTTCCAGCCGTCATAGTTCAGCGTCGCGGAATAGATGACGACCTTTTTTAGCAGCGAGGATTCTTTATGTGTCAGATAGAGCGCAAGGGCTCCGCCGACGCAGATACCCGCCGCGTGCACTTCTTCGACTGTTTTGCGGAAATCATGCAGGGACTCGCGCAAACCGTCGAGCCAGTCCTCAAATCTCGTGCGGACCAACGATATCTTATCCTGACAGTGCCCAGGAAGGGTGGGCGCATAGACGGTGAAGCCGCGCTTGTGAAGCTGTTTCCCGACGAACATCATCTCCGCGGGGGCGCCCGTGAGCCCATGCACGAGCAGCACGCCCTTGCCGTTGGTCCCCTCCCAATGGAAGCTGTAGTCCTTCATGCGCCGGCGATCTCCCGGTTTTCTTTCGCGAGAAAACCGAGCGCGTGACAGGTGTTGATGGAGTGAACGCCCGCCCGTTCTTGCTCCTTCTTTATCTGCTCGTGGAACCGGCGCATGTTGGTCCAGTGCATGCGCGGCCGGTAGTGGTGCTCGGCATGGTAGCCGTTGCCGAACCACAGGAAGTTATACAGATTGTTATAGCTGCTCACGCCCCAGGCAAGCGGCACATCGGGGTTGCCGTTGAAATGCTCGTAGTAGCCGTTCAGCGACGATAGGCAGTTGCCGAGATAGTAAAACGGCACGAGAAAGAGGAGTGCCTTCCAATTGTAGACGAGCGCGGCGAACGCCAAGGCGAGGAATGTCCAAAGCTCGAACCGTGCCCACCGCGCATCAAATGGGCTGCTCTTGGCGATAGCCTTGTGGACATCACCGATATTGTCGCGGAAGACACTGAGAAACGTATAGCCCCATACGCTCTCGGGCTTGCCGTCTGTGCCATGGCGGTAGAGGGAAATCCAATCCACCGTCTCGCCATGTTCATCCTGCCGATCGCTGTTTCCGACATGGTGACGCATATGAATCCAATCGTAGTAGGTCTGCGAGAAACCGATGGCGAGGGATTCCAGCAGGCTGAACGCGTAGTTCAGCCCGCGCGGCCGAAAATAGGGCGTATGGATGAAGTTGTGGGAGGCCCCGTTGATGTTCCATGAAATCGACACGGCATAGAGACAGCCGAGCAACACCGAAACCCAGAGAGGTCTACTGTTGAAGCCGACAATCAAGTAGACGTCAAAGAGCAGATGCGCTACCCCTGCGAGCACTGGAATGGCGTCCATGCGGGTATGGGCAAAGATCCGCGATCCTGTGTGTTCCCTGTTCATAGTCCCGTCGCTC
>WNFP01000931.1_pt1 | contig 22784 bp, 26 predicted proteins | sample 5400201 | NCBI WGS metagenome assembly WNFP01 (sample SAMN13153355, study PRJNA577476) | soil metagenome | isolation source: 115 cm saprolite under Madrone tree | place: USA:California | collected 2016-06-14
ATGCTGAAGGCTCAATTCACGTTGAAATGCAGGTGAAAGGAGATCAGATGACAGGGCGAGCCACATGGAGCGGACCGCCACCGCATAGCGGGTCGGGGAAAATCTCCCTGAAACGCGTGGTCGAAAAGTAAAAGCGCGGGATTGCGACGCGGGAGGCTTTTGCTTCAACTGCAAAGTTCCATAGTGGTTGGTCGCTGTCGTTGGTTTCTTCGTTCGCCTTGTTAATGGCGATATTTTATGCAATGTCGCATGTGTGCGACGGCAAATGGTCAACTGGTTTTACTTCGGCGCAAGGGGCGAAGTTGAGGTATATGGACTCGTCGATAAATGTTACGCGTAACATTTATTGACGAGCTGGAATATTTAAATCTAAAGCCGGAACAGACGAACATCTTCTTTAAGCTGATGTAGGAGCGCTACCGTCGCCACTCCACAATCATCACAACCAATCTCGTGTATGACGAATGGCCTAACTTCCTCGGCAATCGGCCCATGGCCGAAGCACTCTAGAGCCGCCTCCGCCACTACTGCCACACCGTCCACATTTAAGGCCCACCACTGCGCGATCCCCAAGGCTGAAGGCCACCCAGTCCCGTGTACCGGCAAACTCGAATCCAACCCAGAGAAAACCGAGCTACCAGGAACGAAGCTTCACTGAATTTCGTTTCGCTTCGTTCTGGCTGCAATTCTTTGGGACAGCCCTCGCCGTCCGCCAGGGGATGGACTTATTCTGGTTGGATGACGGGCTAACAGGAAGTGTTCCGGGCTGGCCGGCTTGCTCCACATTGAGTCGCACTCCTTTTCAAGGCGATCAGCCCTTTTCGCGAATCATCTCTACCCTCGCCGCCCCCAGGAAATCGAGTCCCGGTACCCAAGTTTCCGGTTATGCGACTCTAGTGGGCACTGACTCAGTCACGTCGTCGGATAACGCAAGCGACGCGGACAGTGGCCACCCACTGCAGGGTATGTAGCACCAGGAAGCCCAAGAAAATTGGCGCATCGAAGTAAAAGAGGACTGAGATTCCCCGAATGTACTGACCAATGGGCCACGTCTTGCTGTCTCCAAAAGTCACGAATGCGTTAGGGATACTTCCCATAATGCAAAATTCAAATAGATACAGGGTGAATAGATGAAGTTGCCGTAGATTCGCGAGGCGTCGCTTCAATTTGTCGAGAGAGTGCTCTGCGCGGTTGGAGTTGTCGGAGTAAAGGGAAACGAACACATACAAGCAGAGAGAAAGCGTGTAGACGACAACTCCGCAAAAGTACAGGAGGAAAATTTTATTGGCCACGGAAAGGGAAAGCCACACTGACCCAAGGTCAAGGTTAGACGTGTGTTCATCGAGCTTCCTGCGACCAACAGCGACAAGCCCCAGCGACCGTTGAAGGTCCGCTGAGAAACCCGGCAATCTAGGTAGTAACGCGGCTCTGAAATACAGCGAAATGAACAAAACCGCGACACGCGCCGCTATTCGTCTCGCAACGCGACCATCGGATCCACTCGAGTTGCCCTCGACGCCGGAATGACGGTCGCGGCAAACGCTACCGCCGCCAACAGGACCGGTACTGCCCCGAAGGTGAAGGCGTCTGTCGCACGCACCCCAAATAACAAGCCGGTCATCACGCGAGTCAACGCGGCTGCGCCCGCAAGGCCCACCACAATTCCAACCCCTGCCAACTCCATCCCCTGCCGCACCACCAGCCCGATGATGTTCCCGGGCTGTGCGCCTAATGTCACCAGCACACCGATATCATGGGTGCTCTGCGTCACCAGATGCGACATTACTCCGTAGAGGCCCACAGCCGCCAATAATAGCGCGAACAACGAAAACGCTCCCAGCATGGTGCTCGAAAAGCGCTGACGCGCCAGCGAATCGTGCAAGCGCTCCCTCATGGTGCGGATTCCGTAAACCACCACGCCCGGATCGACACTGTGGATTTGTTGAACGACGGCGGCCGAGAGCCCGCCCGGATCGGACGAAGTGCGCGCCACCAGGTACAAGTCGTTCCAGGGATTTTGCTCGTGCGGGAAATAGATCGCAATCTTAGTATCTGCTTCCAGGCCGTACTGCTTGACCACGCCCACCACACCCACAATAGTGAAAGGCTTCTTAGGATCGAACCACAGGTGCTTTCCGATCGGATCATCGTGCGACCAAAAACGCTGCGCGAATTTGTCGTCAATGATGACTGCCTGCGGCATGTCCATCGTGTCATGCTCGGAGAAAAATCGACCCTTCACCAGAGGAATTTCCATTGCGCGAAAGTAGTCAGTGCTCGCAGCGCGCATGTCGACCTGCAACTCCTGGCCTGGGGGTGGCTGATAGCCTTCCACGCTGATGCCTCCCCAACCGACAGATCCTGTGAGTGGCAGCGCCGAAACCGCGCCTTCCGCCACCACGCCTGGTAGGTGGGCGATGCGGGCTCCAATTTCTTTGTATAAATTAGTCACCGCTTTATCCTCATGATATTTCGGGTCATTCGCCGCAATCTGCATCGTCAGCACGCGGTCGATGGTGAACCCCGGGTGTACGCTCTGTAAACGCGCGAAACTGCGAACCAGAAGCCCAGCTCCGATCAACAGCATCAGCGAAAGCGCCAGTTCGGAAATCACCAGCAGGCCGCGCAAACGGTGCCGCCTTAGATGTAGACCGCCGTCGCTCTGGCCGCTGCGCCCGCCAGCCTTCAGCGAGGTGTTCAAATCCACCTTGATGGCGCGCCACACGGGTGCCACGCCGAATAGAATGCCGGTTGCCAGCGAAATGCCGAACGTGAACGCGAGAACGGTCCCGTTGATGGCGATGTCTCCCAACCGCGGAATATTGCCAGGATTCATGGCGCGCACTACGTAAAGGCTTACTTGAGCGACCACGAGTCCGGCGGTCCCGCCGAGCACTCCCAACAGAATGCTTTCGGTGAGTAGTTGCCGCGCAAGCCGCTGCCAGCCCGCCCCCACAGCCGTCCGGATGGCCACCTCCTTCTCACGCCCCGCCGCACGCGTCAGCAGCAGGTTCGCCACGTTGGCACAGGCGATCAGCAATACCAGCGCTACTGACCCTAGCAACACTAGCAGCGCTCGGCGAACGTCTCCCACCACCTGCTCCTGCAATCCCACCACGTGCATGCCGAAGCTGAGGTCGCGCTTGTCCTTCTCGCGGATCCGACTCGCAATCACGCTGATGTCGGCCTGTGCCTGCTGCACCGAAACGCCAGGCTTCATCCGCACCACGATGTTATAGTTTTCGTCGCCCCTCTTTTGCACTGCATCGGCTCCCAATGGCAACGGCAGAAAGACGTCCATTTTGTCCATCGGTCCTTCCGATGGCATCACTTCGGCGTTGAGCATGAACCCACGCTGCAGTACGCCCGCCACAGTAAACGGATTCCCATCGAGCGTGATGCTCTTGCCTACAATCCCCTGATCGGAATTAAATGAGCGTTCCCAGAGCCGATTGCTGAGAATTGCCACTGCTGGCTTGCCGGGTTGGTCCTCTTCCGGTAACAACAAGCGGCCTAGCAGAGGCTTTGCGCCAAGCATCTTCAGAAGGCTGGATTGCGCGCGCAATCCGTCAATCCGCTCAGGCTGCTCGCGGCCTGCCAGCGTGAAAGGCCGGCTCTGCGCGAGCGCCATCAGCTCGAAAGAATGGTTCTCGTTCTGAATGTCTATATATTGGCCAGGCGATGGCCAGTCGCGCAGAATTCCGATTGCGGGAGAATGCAACCACACGGCAGCTAGCCGGTCCGGTTCCGGGTAAGGCAGTGGACGCAGCAGTAGCCCGTCTACAACGCTGAAAATCGCCGAATTCGCACCGATTCCGATGGCTAAAGACGCAACCATCACCAAGGTCAGCGTCATGTTCTTGCGAAGGGTGCGTAAGGCAAATCGAAGGTCTTGAAACAAGGTGCGCATTATCCCTCCCGGCTTTGAATGATTGTATGACCTGATTGGTCTTCCGGCTAAGAAGGATTTTGGCTGGCGTTCAGCCGCCACTGCTCCGGCAACCCGCACGTAGTTTCGGGCGGATGACGGGCTAACAGGAAGTGATGCGCCAATCCAAGCACTGCAGAGCAGAACCTACGACAGGTTTTCCCCTCCCCTGATGCATTCAAGGTGAGCGGTTATTTTCTGTAGCTCCAACGATTCGCTGTCACTGCTTTGCCGAGTCAGTCGCAAGCACTCTCGTCTCGCATGTGCAGCATCCGAAATTCCACTCCAAGTATCTCCCTGACCAAGGCCGCGTCAGTACGATCAAGTGCGTCGTCACGTCGGCATTTCGAGCTAAAGGAGGATGATGACATGCAGCAGGGAAGTGTGATTCGAGAACACCGCAAATTGGGTCCAGACGCACGATGAAACGCCTACGCCCAATCGCCATCACCGTAACGTGCCTGTGCGCGATGTCGATTTTCGTTGTCTCGAATACCGTTTTGGCCAAGCCACCGTTTGGTCGTCAGTGCATCGTTGTGTTTTACCTTCCGTTTACGGACAAAGATTTCCAGCTTCCGATCTGGATGTGGGGCGGCGGGCCCTTCTTGGTGTTTGCGGTGTCGAAGCTGTCGGTGATTGCATGCCGGATAGCGCTCTTTTGGAGGTGGAAGTCGAGAACCCGCGTCGAAGGGCATGCATAAATGACGGGCGTTTCAGACGCACTTGTCAAGTCGGCGAACCGGACATTTGGTTTTGGGCCGTTTTCAGTTGCTGGGTTACGTCTATCAGGCCTTATCGGCGTTCGGCTTGGGCACCCTACGTTGGGCGCACGTCAGACCACAATCGTTTTGATTTTGACCTCGGCGTATTTTCTCTTCAGAACGCTGAGTTTCGGGATGTTCTTTTGTAGGGAAAGTGTGTAGTCGGACTTCGCCTTTTCTAATTCGCCTTTACTTTCGTAGACCATCGCTCGATTGAAATACACCCAAGCATTGTCAGGACAAAGCGATATTGACCGGTCGAACTCCGCCATGGCACGCTCAAAATCGCCAAGCCCTGCGTGGGCGACGGCTCTACCATTGAAGGAGTAGGCTTGAACCTGTGTCTTCCACAACGGTTCCTCAGATGTGTTTTGTTCTAGACTCTCATGCACAAAATCAAGGTCGTCGATTGCCCTAGCGTATTCTCCGCACTCCGCCAGCACTTGTCCGCGTCCCACATGAGCAAGAATCTCGTTCGGGTCTAGTTCCAGGGCAGCGGAATAATCATCTATCGCCTGTCGAAGTTCTCCTGAGTACCAAAGCGAGCCAGCGCTCAGCGTGTAGGCCCGGACATCGTTGGGATAAAGCCTTAGATACTTTGAGAAAAATTCCGTCTTCTCACGATACTGTCCGGTCTCAGCCCACGTCCACGCCAGAAGCTCTAAAAGCCAATTCAAAACCGCTACGTCCCGAATTTCATTCCTTTGTTCGAGCGTCTTCAGGAGCAGTTCTCTTGCGGCAAGATAATCACCTTGTTGGATGAACGAACATGCCAATTCGCCGCGGTGCCTTGCAGCGCCGGGAACGGACCTGTTACCTGCATTTCGACGAAGCCATTCTCGAAGCGAACTAAAGAGCCAAATACGTTGCCTTTTTCAGTAACGCGTTAAACGCGGAAATTCGTAGTCCTTGGCTTCCGTATCAATGTGACCTCGCTGAAAGTGGAGCTCATGTACCTCAGCGTCGTGAAACGATGGCCATCGGCCAAATATTGACGTTAGCTTTTCGCTTCCGATAATTAGTGGAGCAATTTCCGACATTCTGAGCCCTTCCCCAAAACATATTGGCTTTTCGGAGCGCGGCGTTTACTCCTCGTCTTTTCGTGGGATCTGCTGAAAGAACGCCGCCATGTAATCGGGATGTGTCTCACCCCATGCCAACGCTCGATTCCAAGACGCTTGTAAACGAGCGTCGAAAGCCCAATCTTCGAAATATGGACGGAGAGCGTTGGTTTCCAGCGTGTGTTCTAGAAACCCTGTTTCAATCGCGTCACGAACTTCCTGTCCGTTTTCGAGGTAGAGATTCTTCACTGCGCTCGCCGCACTCGATAATACGGACGAGGTGTCGTCCATCGCAACGAGATGGCGAAACCACACATGAAGAGACTTGGCAGCCTCATAGCGCTCTTGAATTCCTTTATTCTCGGTCACGCCGTCCCGAATGCACCCGAGGAGGTATCGCTGAATCAGAACGCATGTCGTTTCTCTGCCTAGTTCGGGCTGAATTCGATAATAACCTTCCCCAGTAAGTCGGTACAGTTTTGACAGGGTTGATAGATCCGAATCCGTGGCGGCCTCGATCCATGAAATGACTCGCGCTCTAGGAATTGGTCCGTCGCCGGAAAGTGCGGCGTCGATGTCAGACCTGAACTCGACCATGGTTGCTCCGTCTTCTCCACCTGACAGCATGTCTCGTCATCACGAATGAGGTCCAGATCAGAGTCTACAGCAGGCTGAATCAGAGCCGTCAGCTAGTCTTGGCGCTAAACCGATAAGCCGGCTTGCGGGTCAAGTGGATTCGGATCTCAAAGAACGGCCCGTCAGATTCACAGGGATCGGGGGTTGGTTTTTTCGATCCCCACCGCACCTACCATCCAACCCATTAGCTCAGAATGACTTAGCGATTTCGCGAGGCGGCAAAAGGCGCCAATAAGGAAAAAGCGAGCCTCATGGGTGGCACCTGCAGCTCGACAAAATGATGTCAGGACGACGATCTCGAGTAGAGGAAACTGCGGGGTCGCAGCTTTTGGCATGACGGTGTGGTAGATGGTGGAGTCTTGGAACCCAACGGCCCCCATCGCAAATTCTGGTAGTGGGTCAGTTTGAAGACCATCGGGTAGGAGTTGCGCGAGAGCAACCTTACGACAGGAAGTAGATGGCAGCTCAATACGCGCGCAGCCAGGAATGGCTGTGCCACGAGGAACGACGGCGCGGAAGAAGGCCGATCAGGAGACCGGCGTTCCCGGCTGGTCAAATTTTTTGCCGTTTCCAGTAGCCGCGTTTGAAGAGAAGGATGCTGACGGCAGCCATGGAAGCTTCGGCGACGACCACGGACCAATAGACGCCAGGAGCGCGCATGCCGGTGTGGATGGCCAGAAAATAGGCCAGGGGAATTTCGAGCATCCAAAAGGCGAAAAAATTGACGATGGTCGGCGTGACCGTGTCGCCGGCGCCGTTGAAGGCCTGCAGCATAACCATGGCGTAGGCGTAGCCGATGTTGCCGTAGCTGAAGATGCGCAGCGCGGAAGAGGCGAGCGGAAGGACGGCGGGGTCGTGGGTGAACAGGCGAACAACCGAGTCCGCGAAAAAGACCAAGAGGACGCCGATGATTCCAAGAAACAGCATGTTGAAGAGGCCGGTGCGCCAGACTGATTTTTCAGCGCGCTCGGGTTGTTTGGCGCCGAGGTTCTGACCGACGAGAGTTGCGGCGGCGTTGCTGAGTCCCCAAGACGGAAGAATCACGAAGATAAGAATGCGGACGGCGATGGTGTAGCCGGCAAGCGCGGCGGAGCCAAAGACGCTGACGATGCGGACGAGGCCGATCCAGCTAGTGTGAGCGATGGCGAATTGCAGGATGCCGGTGAGCGAAACGCGCAGCAAGCGGAAGAGAACTGAGAAGTTCAGATGGATTTGCTCGCGGAGGATGCGGATACGCTCCGAACCGCGCAGGAGGCGATAAAATTGGTAGGCGACGCCGATGCTGCGTCCAGTGAAGGTGGCGAGGGCGGCGCCGGTGACGCCGAGCTTCGGAAATGGGCCGAGGCCGAAAATGAGGCATGGGTCGAGGACTAGATTGATGATGTTGGAGACCCAGAGCAGGCGCATGGCGATGGCGGCGTCGCCGGCTCCGCGGAAGATGGCGTTGTTCAAAAAGAGCAGGAGTATCGCGCCGCTGCCGCCGAGAGCGATGCGCGCGTAGCCGGAGCCGACCTGGACGATTTGCGGAGATGCTCCCATCAGGCGGAGCAGTTCCGGCGCGAAAACGAGGCAGGGAATGCCGACGAGAGCGGAGACGGCGAGGCCAAGTGCGATGGCTTGCACGCCGGCGACAGCGGCTGCTTTGGGATCTTTTTCGCCGATGCGGCGCGCAACCATGGCGGTCGTCGAGAGGCTCAGGCCGAGGCCGACGGCGAAGACGAGGCTGAGCAGAGACTCGGTGAGGCCAACGGTGGCGACGGCGTCCGCGCCAAGGCGGCCGACCCAAAAGACGTCCACGACGGCGAAGAGAGATTCCAGCACCATTTCCAGGACCATGGGGATGGCAAGGAGAATGATGGCGCGGTTCAAATTGCCGACGGTGAAGTCCTGGTGCGAGCCACGGAGAGCTTCGCGGATGGAACTCCAGAACGACGGCGTAGGTGCAGCAACGGGTTGATCGAGTGGCGACATAAATAGACGCATGCATTCTGCGCCGGCTCGATTCTAATGGAAACGCGCCGGCGTGGCCCGAGAAAACCTAGTTAAGAAAGACAAGCAGAACGGAAATCGCCCAGGAGGCGATTAGAACAAGACAGCGACGAGAGCGAGGAACATATTTCGCCGCCGGCGTGATTGAACCTGTGCCGATAAAGTGATTGTATACGGTAGAAGAGCAGGGAAGCCATAGATATTTAGGGAGAGTGGCGGGCCGAATTTTGGCCCAGTTTGTCACGAACAAAAAAGTTCAAACTGGCCCACCACCCAAATTCAACCCAAATTCTGGCGGGCTGTCCCCAATCGAAGCGTGGTGCTATCCTCCATGGGCCGATCTTGGCCTTGGGTTGAACAGGATTTTTGACATGCCTCACATCCGCTTCACTGTCCATGCTGACTGCGACAGCCCAGAACCAAGCCGCATCGTGCCTGCGCTTCAGGGCGAAATTTTTGAGTTCGAAGGAGAATCTGACAACGAAGTCAGGATCGGTCAAATCGATACATACCTCGTTTTGCGAGGGCGTGCGCTGAACGAGCAGGAAAGCCTTTTCGAGGCGATGGATTCCATCGATTCGTCGGTCTTCGAATGTTATGAGGCGCTGCTCGATCCCGAGACGGATGATTGGAATCAGTCTGTACATGACCTGTACAAGGACCAAATAATGGGGCTTGATGTTTTATTCATTGAAAGCATCCAACTCAACGCGAATTATCGGGGGAAGGGAATCGGTGCTCAAGTCGTGCGGGAAACGATTGCGACTTTCGGAACACACTGCGGACTGATCGCTTGCAAGCTTTTTCCGTTGCAGTGTTCCAGTTTGCAAGATGAGGAACACCTCGAAATGCGGCAACAGCCCGGAACAAAAGAGAAGAGACTCGCTGATTTTGCCAGGCTTGCCAGATTCTGGACCGACTTAGGTTTTGTTAAGCTGGACGATTCTGACTTCTATACGTACGCTCCCGAATTGGTCCAGCAACCCGGCCCTGCTTCTGACGTTGCCCCCTTTCCGGTTGTCAACCGAGTTCCACGTGGTCGGCGCCGTCGCCAATTTCGATAGAGTCGTGTCTTACTTGGTTCATCTTTTGGTTCCGGCCCGGACCTGCCGAGTGTCGCCAATTCAAGCGCTTTCAGATTTTAATTCCAAGCTTCCCAAGCTTCGGACGTGGGTTCGATTCCCATCGCCCGCTCCATAAGTCTCGATGATTCAATTGCCTTTATGCGGCTGAGTCTCTGAAAATGCTCCTACAAACGGCCGATTTTGGACGCTAGATGGACGCCGGTCCTTGCCAATTGAACGCCGGGTATTATCGTAGATTCCACATGGTGTCCGTCAAAGTGAGTTAACTAGTGTTAGGGAAGTCTCGAGGGGCTCGGGCATCATTCAGAGCTCATCTTCTATGTTGATCTGATCTCGATCCAAACGGGACTGCTAATTTCATTCGTACGCGGGCATTTTGACGAACCGGGCAGTGTCTTTGTTTTTCGCCCACCACGCTTGCCATTTGTGAACATTCTCGGCGGTTGGATCTGCGTTGGGTGGCAAGGGAGGATCTTGCACCATCTGCGACAAGGACTTGAACAGAGCCTGATTGAACATGGCGTAAGCGGGATTAACGCTTGCCTCCAGTAGTGCAGACACTGCTTTTTTGCCGCCAACAACTTGCATCTTGAGGATCGCTGTTTGAAAGGCGTTAGTCTGAAGTTCGTGAACGACGATCGCAAACTCGTTGGCATCGCCCAATTCCGCCAGCGCCGTTTCCACATAGTCGTGTCGTAGCCAAATGAACGGTGCTTTCGTTCCAACGTAGCCGCCATATGGATAACCCATGGTTCCCAGCTTCTTGATCCCCGGCACGGCTCGCTGATCGCCTTTGGCGCCGAGGTCAACAATCGCCATATCGAAGCCCCATTCAACTTTTCGTCCCAGGCACTGCATGTACGGATCTTGAAAATCCCCGCTGATCGAAAACGGAATGGGCTTTGCCTGCTTCCACCAGTTCACCCAATCCTCACGAGAGCCCCTATATTTGCCGTTGGTCTTGATCGGCGCATTTTCCACGACATCCGCGATCGCCTTGAATATTTGGGGAACATAGTCGTAGCACGCATCGGTCGCGCATCCCAGCATGATCGGGCCTGGATGCGCATCCAGGAAACCCAAGATCATCGAGATGGATCTTGGGTTGTTGACGATGAGGAGCTTATTGATCGCCCATACCGAGTAGCGAAATCCGTTTCCATTGAGTTCGCTTTCGAGCTCCGCAAGAGTGCCCTCGTCTCCGAGCTTCGCCAAACTGGCTTGGGCTGCCCCGCCGACAGTCTCAGAGGACATCTCTGGTATGGAAAGCTTCCGCAGCGTGGGAACCACGGCCTGCCCCGCGATCGCCGCCGACCTGAAAACAACGTTGGGGTCCTTCGTTGATTCCATCCGCGCCGTCAATCCAGCAACGTCAATCGGACCGCGAGGGCACTGCTGCCCGAACGCTTGCCCGGTGCCGAGGAGCACCGCCGCAATGGAAACGGCCAGGATGGTGATCTGTATCGAAGCGCGAATGAGGCCGAGGCCCGAAGGTTTCATAGGGTGCCTTCCCGTCGGTCGTCCAAGAGACTATGGCTCAGTATAGTTGGAACGGATGACGCCAGATTTCTTGCAAACTTTGTCAACCTCTCTTGGTCGGCACGCGCTTTTCTCGTTAGCTGCTCTCTTATTTTCACCAAGTTAACGGCGAGCGCTCGCGCGGCGCTGTGAAGCGCCCGAAATTTCATAATTCGCTGATTTCTTGATGGTTCCTATACGGCAACCAAAGGTTGCTGTGCAGCACTGGCGACGTCGGTATATGCACCTGATGATGCGCCGGGAAAAAAGAATTGCCAAAGTAGCCATGGCCAGGAAACTCGCTGTTCGCCTGTACTGGATGTGGCGAAACAATTGGCGATATTCGCAGTTGGTTGAATTCGGTTCGAACGCGGGAAAGCTCGTACTCGGACATGGCGTGAAGTAAAGCGTCGTCCACTGACGTGGATTAACCGTTTTTTCATTACGACCCTTGTAGCAGACACTTTTATCGTCGTGGTTAGTTATATAGTGTTGTGGTTTTTCTGGAAAGGCAGGAACTGGGCTCGCCTTTGGGTGCTGGTTGTTTCTGTGCTCTCTGTCATCAATTTGCTCTCCCTCATTCATCCCCATGGAATTGTGATTGTCTACGATTCAGTCGTCATATCCTGGGCCATCCTTGGGCTCTACTTACTCTATCGGCTAAATCTGACAGATGTGCGCGAATGGTTTAAGAACCAGAAATAGAGCCGCTGACTAGCCAAACTCCTGATTGGCGGCTTCGTTCTAACGTGGTAATCGGAAACTATAATAGAAGTCTCCAGTCGGTCAGGGTTTTGTGACCTGAATCGTAAACGTGACAGTGGGATTTGAATCCGTGTGCGGGATTCGGACTTGTGCTCCTCCCTCGGCAGTTGCCGTAAAACGGTACACCTGCTTCGGGCCACCTGGGTTCTGCTCCCGTGGAGGCGCGAACGCGGAACCCTCGAATCGGACTGCGCGGGAAGAGATTTGCGGCGTATCGTACCGCCCTCCACCGATGGTTTGAAGGGTTACAACGACCGGCTGACCGACTTTGGCTGTAACGCGTTGCCCATCGTTCATACGGTTCCGAGACAGCTCCTTTGGCGTGGTGCTGGGACGATGTAGATGAGGGCGTCATGCCTCGTGCATGTGGAATCTCCCTGCCTCCCTCGAAGTCCTAGTGTGAAGTGAGTGTTGATTTGCGTTTTTATTTTCAATCCCTCCTCGGCGAGGCGATGCGACTCGACCCTCGAAGCTTTGGCTGCTGTTATAGTGGTTATGTTGCCGCGCGGTTGGTAGAATGCTCCCGTTTACTCGATTGATTGAAACCTTAGCCAAAGCAGGAACCGAACCAATGAATCGAAGAGCTTTCTTGAAGACATCGGTGGGCGCGACGGCTGTTGCTGGTGTGCTAAACGCCCCGACTCAATCGCAGCGAGAGGCAGGCAGCGCCAAAGCACGCGAATATTACGAGCTGCGCCAGTATCACGTGCAGTCCGGCCGCCAGCAGAAACTCACCGACGCATTCCTTAAGGAGGCGTTCGTTCCTGCACTCAATCGCCTCGGAATTGCCTCGGTTGGCGTTTTCAATGTAACCATCGGTCCGGTGACTCCCACGTTTTATGTCTTGATAGCGGCAGCTTCCGTAGAGACCTTGGCGACGGTGGAAGCCCGGTTGGGCCAGGACGCTGAGTATCTGAAAGCGGGGGCGCCATTCTTGACCTCTCCCGCCGATCAAGCCCCCTTCATTCGCATTGAGAGTTCGCTGATGGTGGCTTTCGAGGGCTGGCCCAAGTTGAAGCTGCCCGCGGCCACCACGGAGCACAAGGAGCGCATGTTTGAGCTGCGCACGTATGAGAGTCCCAGCGACCAGGATCATCGTCGCAAGGTTGAGATGTTTAATAGCGGCGAGTACGACGTTTTTGAGAAGGCCGGCTTCTCGCAGGTCTTCTATGGCGACGTGCTGGTTGGTTCACGCCTGCCCTGCCTTACTTACATGTTGGGCTTCACCGACCTAACGGATCGCACCGCCAAATGGAATGCCTTCCGCGAGACGCCGGAGTGGAAGAAACTATCGGGTTCACCCCGGTACGCCTTTGAGAGCATCGTCTCTAACATAACCAACTTGATTCTGAGCCCCACGACGTATTCGCAGATCTAGGCGGGTTAGAATGTTGCCGCATGGGTTGCTGCCATTTGCTTTGCTGTGCAGATGGCAATTTCCGAATCGCCGACGATCCGTTCACAAATCCGGGAACAAAGTTTTCCCCTGGCCACCCGAAATAGGAAGAGAAAATGCTCGCGACAAGCGTTGCGACTTTCATAATGGCTATCACTTCCGGCCATCGCGTCGATGCCGCAGAATAGACCGATGCCGATTGAATTGCGTCCAGCTCTTGACCATAACTTTGAGTACTGCAGACGTCTCTATTTCGTCGAAATGAGATGGATCATGAAGAATTACATTTGGATAGAACCGCTCAAGAAACCAGCTTCAGGCAGCGGTGGAAAACGCCACCGATTCTTAACTTCTTTGGAATGATGGCGGGGACGACGAGACTCGAACTCGCGACCTCTGCCGTGACAGCTTCGGTGAGTTTTGAGGAGCCGGATGTCACCTCCGCGTCATCAGTTATCCTGCGTTGTGCTATGCTCCGCTTGCCCGTGGTGGTTTGTCCACCCGTGACCAGGTCCCCGATTGTCCCGACTTTTCGCTCAGGGATGCGTTGTTCTCTTTTCAGACTTCCGTCCTGGCGCCAGTTAAACGCTGAGCGCATATCAAATTGTGCAGTCCGGACCGGCCTATGCGACTCCTTAACCCAGCCTTGGCATCTCATGCACTTCGTCTTGCGTTACTTCTCACTGTCTCTAGTTGCTGCGTCAAGGCCACCGAGCTACGCATAACGACAACCCCCTTGGCATATCCCCTTTTTCGCCGCCCAATCATTTCCCTGATCGCGGAGGGAATTCGAGGAATTTGAGAATTAGCCCGCCGCAGAAGTTTCAGGGATGAACGAGCCGAAACCGCCTACGCTGCTCCGTCTCAAGCCCATGATCGCCAGAGCTCGATAGCACGATGCCTTGAATCTTGAAGGTCTAGACACGTTTATTCTCGACGGAAGACTTGTGTCCCCGCTGGCCTTTGCGAGGATCTCGATGCCTGCTTCCTGCCAGCGCAGCAATACATGAGAAAGGTCCTCCTGGGGCTGCGTTTTGTCGGCCTGCACGAGCGTCACGCGTCTTATTTTCTGTTCTGCGAGGAATTTCGCTGAAGGAAAGTCCTGCGGGAAGACCATCCATCGGTTATCGAACATATCGTCTCGAAGCGGATTCGTACCCTTCAAGCGCAGGGAGTCCAGGACGAAAGCTGGCGGCGCATCAGATGCGAGCGCGGGCCCTCGCATCCGATGCGTCCCTTCGCAAATTTCTCTCACCACGGAACTCATGTCGAGCACAACAATACTGATAGATTGAGACAGCAAACCAAGCTTCAATCCAATCGGGCCAGGAGATGCATTTATGATTGGCACTGGACGATACCCGCGCACGGCCAAAGCTAGTGCGAGCCGGACTGAATCTGCGCCTGGTAGATCGATAACGACAGCATTATCTGGACGCGCTGTCGGCTCGTGCCAAGACAGCTCGGGCACATGGGCCTGAGCCGGTGCGCCCCCTGTCGTGCAATCGATCTGAGCAAATAAGGCGGGAGAAACCCATTGCGACCAGATCGAATTATCTGGCGCCCAAATCTCAAATAGTTCTCTTCCGTTCATCTTCCACATGATCCTTTCTGCGAATCAACACTGCAATATCTTGTGCGTCGTGGTCGATCAATGGCTTTGCGGCGATTCGTCCGTAAGCTCCTACTGCCCGGCAATCCAAGGTGTAAACCCCAAGACAAGCATATTGAACTCCGCTGGCAGTTTCTAGCGGCACGGTGTCGAAGCGTCGCTGGGCAATCCAATTGTGGGGATGGCGCTCCACTTCCTTTAGAATTTCTTTGTACGCGCGCTGTTCGGTGACTCCCGCGATTGCTACGTCTTCACCGACACGCCCGAACACTGGCTTGAACACCCATTCCGGGGAGTTCGCCGATACATCACGTAGGGACTTTGTCTCTGGTAACAGCGATCGCCAGGTATTAAGGGATGTCGTCATTTCATCCCACACGAGCGGGAAACATTTGCTCTGAATCAGAATCGCGACTCCTGGATTGCTCATCGGGGTCTTGCCGCCGCAGAACCATGGCTCGTATGAGCATTGGCGCAGATTCGGTAGCCATTCGGCCGGAAAGAAACGCACGAGAAGGGCTGGCTGCACCGCGGGGAATGGCCGTATGAACCGCGCAGAACCGGACTCCCATTTTAGATGGCTAGGGCTAAGAGCCACCGCTTGCATGCCAGCTTGTTCAAGCCTTTGCCCGAGATATTGCATCACCTGTCTGTCGTCGCAGTGTGCTGTTGCGTGAACGAGTCCGATCAATGCCCTCTCGCCCGCAACCTCGGAAATTGCAGCGACGTATGCTTTAGTAGGGTCCGGCGGAATCGAATAACCTTTGTAATACCCAGCCATCAGTTCCGTGAAACCAGATGCCTCTATGAATCCTCCAGGGACATCAGCGTTCACCTCTGAAATACGCCAACCCTCAGGTGTAAAGTGGAAATCAAAACGCATGATCCGCGCCAGACCAGGTGGAATAGCTTTTGGTGAACACTTTCGGAGTATCTTCTGAATTCTTCCCGGCAAACTGAGTTTTGCGTGTAAATCGGGCCTGGACAATAACTCTTGCTCTGCTGCGAGCACCTCTTGGCTTAATTTCTCAGCGAGACTCGCAACTGACTCCCAGTCGTGCTCTTCGATAAATAGCGGATAATCCGTGACCACCGAGTGGTCTTCCGATTGGATGTCCCATTTGCAGCAGTCGAACATCAGTTGCACCCGGACGGATTTCCAGTCATCTGGTCGCAGGCGTTCACCGGCAGCCCAAGGTAACTTCATGAGTGAAAGCCTCGCGCAACAACCCAAGCGAGCCCCAAGCCGACGTAAACAGCAGAGACGACCGCCGACGGCATGGTCGCTGCAAAAAAACGAATCGAGGTACGCCTGAGAGCCAGTTCCAAAAAGATAGCAATAGCAGTGAGCGTCACTGCAGGCCAGGAATAGTACAGAAAATCTTTGAGCGTCGCCCCTGCAGAGACCCAGTCGCCCGCAACCGACCAACCGCTTAGCAGACCAATGCCGGCAAGAAAACCTGCGATTCTGATCCCGGCCCCTTTGGCTCGGTCGATTGTGATTGCATCGGAAATCGATGTTAGGAGGTCCAGGGCAAACCAAAGCCCAAAGAATAGTCCAGTAGAAAGACCTGACGAGAAGAGAACTACCGCCACGCCCGGTCCATTGCCGATGTTCCCGCCAGCGAAGGAGCACGACACCCCGGCCAAGGCGCCGACGACAGCCCAGGCGGACGCGCTATTTCCTCTCTCCAAAATGTCGTCCCTTGCGCTTATTCCGAGGAATGGGAAAACGAGGGTTGCGCCGCCGATCCAGGCTGCTCCCATGAGAAGGTAGAAAGCCAAATAAAGTGGGTCATTACGAACATCACTAGACGCCAGCTTCGTGAGAGTCAAGAAGATGAATGCAAGACTAATTACGGGGGCAGCGAATAGGACAAACCTTCGGTGAATTGGAACGCGGAAACGGTTGACCGAGACTAAATCGCCATACCAAGTCGACCATGATTTGAGAGCTAAGAAAACAGAAGCGATGAACGCCGGGACCTCAAGGTCTGCCAACGTATAACTCTTCCCCCTTTTCTCGAATGATACACACCTTGCACCTCAGCTCAACAGAAAACGACAAACGATTCGCGAAATTCGCCTTCGTCGCTTGAGGTTGTCGCGCCTCGCTATCTACGATACCTAGGCCACGGCGAGTTCAAGTCCGTCTTCGGTGAACCCGGAGGCCGCATATTCGACATGCAAAACCCGCCGGGGCGATCCTGACCGCGATTTTGAGGAGGCGTGAACGATCAACGGACGCATTGCGATAACCCCGCCCTTAGGAACCAAGCAATCCACGTTTGTGACCTCTTCAGCCAACTTGTGAATCGCATCGTCGCTCAATGCGCCCATCTTATGAGTCCCAGGGAGCACCCGCAAACGCCCATTGTCGGCTATCGAGTCGTCCAAGTGGACGCGGAGTGCCAACACCTGAGCAAGAGCGGTTGCTGGAGCATGCGCGTATATCACGCCGTCCTTGACCGACCACGGGCCCCAGCCTGGCGTTTCGTGCCTCTCGCAAAGCGGCAGTGCCGTATCCTGGTGCCACACCACTAGCCAGTTTGAATTTGGCGACTTATCAAACAGTGTCGCGCGGAACGGAACAGCGCCGCTTCCCAACACGCATCTGGCAATGTCAAGGAGCCGCTCGTCGTGCGCTACCTCTGCGACTGCGGAATGCTTGAGGGCGTGGCGCACGCCAGCTTTGCTGCGGCGCACATCTGCACATGCAAAGGCTTGTTCCAGTTTTGAGATGTCTGGGTCAAGCAATACAGCGGGAATGATCGCAAATCCCTGTTCCTCGAAATGATGCTGAAAATCCATGAATGGTCTTCAGGCAGAACGATTGTCGCGTGTAGGTTTAGAACGCTTGTGCTCGGTTATTTCCAAGACGGCTTCCCTTAATTGTGCCCAGATTTGGCCGAGCTACTGAATTCCTGAGACCCCATTTCAGAATAACTTCCGGTTGGCTGACGACTCGTCAACTGGCCGGCCGATTCTGGTTCGTGAGTAAAATCGCGATTTCTCGCCAACTTAAAAGCGACAATAATTCGCGTCATCTGCCATTCCTCTATTCATGACGATCGAGGGCGGAGTATCGCATGGTGTCACGCATCGTGATCGAGACGATGAGTGAAATAGCGATCACCGACGAGAGGTAATAGGAGAACCACACTTCGTGACCGATCGACTTGAACCACAATGCGATCGACTCGGCCGGCCCACCGAATATCGAAGTCGTGATGGCATACGGCAGACCGACTCCGGTGGCTCGAACTCTGGTTGGGAACAGCTCGGCCTTCACCACCGAATTTATCGACGTATAACCGGCCACGATCAGCCACGCCGCCGCGATCAAGACGAACGCGCCGCTGGCACTCTTTGCGGATTGTAGGGAACGAAGCAGCGGAATCGTGAACACGGCTCCCATCAGACCAAACCAGATCAGAAGCGGCTTTCGCCCGATCCTGTCCGAAAGCGCTCCGTAGATCGGTTGCAGGCAGAGCGCGAAGATGAGCGATCCCGCGCTGACCATCGTGGTCTGGTTGTCGCTCAGGCCGACCGACAGCTTCAGGAACTTTTGCATGTATGTGGTGTAGGTATAGAAAGCCGTCGTGCCGCCGGCAGTGAGCCCGATGACGATGAAGACCTGACGGGGATACTTCACAAGCGTCCGAATCGAGCTTTCGCGTCTCTGCGGTGTCTTGGCTTCGATGAAGGCGTCCGTTTCATGCAGCGAGCTCCGCATCTTCAGGGCGATGACGGCCAGCATTGCGCCGATGACAAACGGGATGCGCCAACCCCACGCCCGCATTTGTTCCGCAGTCAGGAAAACCTGCTGCAAAATGAGCAGGACGAGGGTGGCGCAGAGCGGACCTCCGATGAGAGTCACGTAATGAAAGCTCACGTAGAAGCCGCGGTGCTTCTCATCGGCCACTTCCGTCAAATAAGTGGCGCTGGCGCCATATTCTCCGCCGAGGCTCAGGCCCTGGACGATCCGCGCCAGGCCCAGCAGCACCGGCGCCGCCGCCCCGATCGAGGCATATGTCGGTGTGACCGCGATGACCAAGGATCCAAAACACATCAGGAGCACCGAGAGCATCAGGGCGTTTCTTCGGCCGTGATGGTCGGCGAGGTGTCCGAACAGCCAGCCGCCGATCGGCCGCATCACGAAGCCGATAGCAAACAAGACCGCGGCGTTCAGTTGCTGCAGAACAGGGTCATTGCCGGGGAAGAACGAATTGGCGAAATAGAGCGCAAATGCGGTGTACGCATAGAAGTCGTACCACTCGACCAGATTTCCGATCGATCCGACGAATATCGCCTTCAACCGGCGGCTGACGTCGTTCAACCGGAGCGAATCGGTTCCAACTGCGACCTGACTCATGGCGTCCATCATACTAAGGTGCGAAGGCAGACAGCGCTCAAACTACTTTCCGAACGGGTTCTTGTCAGATGACGGGCTAACAGGAAGTTATTCCGGGCTCGCCGGCTTGCTCCACATTGAGTCGGACTCCTTTTCAAGGCGATCAGCCCTTTTCCCGAATCATCTCTACCCTCGCCGCCCCCAGGAAACCGATCCCGGTACCCAAGTTTCCGGTTACGACTAACCACTTATCCACTTTTCTCCCCGTGTATTTTGATAGGATTTCACGTATGAGAAGACTCCCTCGTATCGCAATCCTGATTTGTTTTCTGGTTTCTATTACGCCAGTTGCGGTTCCACAAGGTTCCACACGATTAGAGAAGGTTGCGGAAGGACAATACTTACAATGGCAGGATGGGCATCCTGTTACGGATACCGCCCAAAGCTGGACAATCTGGCGCACGAACGATGGCTACGAAGTCGAAGACAAATTGCCGGTGGACAAGGGCGTAATGCTCATGGCTGCAATGGGGGCAGCTCTAGACACAAAGACGTCCCCCGAACTCCGGGAGGACATGAAAAACGCCACTTATGAAGACGGACATTAGTTTGCAGCTCACCAAAGACAGAGCGATCCAGGCGTTGATATTGAACGGTAAGAAGCTCAGCGACTCCAAGCAAATCGAAGTGGCAAATTGTCAAGTAAAGGAAAATGAGATTACTTGCAAAGGCCACGAAGGTTCTGCGCACATGAAAAACTCAGGTCAGGACCAACTTTTGTATCCATATCCCTTTCCTTTGCTGTTTGCACAAATCTTGAAGCAATCACAACCTGCGACTGGTCAGACGATTCCTATAACGCTGGCGGTGCTGGAAGAGGTGAAAAATAGACTCCAACTCGCGAAAGTGTCTGGACAACTTCGCGGCGAAGGGGAAGAAAGAATGGTGGTCGGCCAATACACTTTTGAGACCGAAAAATTTGTCTTAGCTTTCAATGCGAAGAATGGGGCTGCGCGGCAGATTACGCTATGGGCCTCCAATCAGGGAACCGTGTTCGCGATGGAGGACTCCCGGTTTACCCCTGGTCTCCGTGTCCTGCTCAGCCAGTACAAGAAATACTCGGAATTCTAGTTCTTCAATTTATTTTTGACGGAGCAGGTGCACCCCAACGAGTCGCTAATCCAAATTCTAGTTTGTGCTCAGAAACGATGGACAATGCGACGAACAGGCCTGGTAAACGCCGATCGCGGACAAGTGGAATCCGGCGCGAAAGCTGGCGTCAAATGGACGGGAACGCAACACAGGAGTTAGCCGCGCAATCCAGCGAAAGTAAATCCCTCAGAGGGGATGATGGCAGCTACGATCTGCCGACGAAGCTAGAGATTCTCACGGACCTTCCTCAAGACGGATTGGTTTGAATTGTCAGAGGATTCCTGCTCCACGATGTACCAAAGCCCGCAATAGGGAGTATAACCAAGGCATTCCGGAGGACCTGCCACGACCCACGCTTCCGCTCGGCTATTCACAACAATGTAGGACAGAACCTCTCTAACCCTTCGATTGTGCAATGTCCCAGACTTTACGGTTGACGACTTGCCCATGATGTCGCCAAGGAATCCTTTTATGCCCGGGTCAAGCGCAATTTGCAGTTGCCACCACAGCTTCGTGGACATCATTTGAGCAGTCTCTCCCTCTGGAATCTTGAAGATCGGGATGACTTTGTTCAACAAACCTTTGGCATGTTTAGAACCATGCTTATTCGTGATTTCTATAATTCCATTTCGCAGCTTCCACCGATAACTGTTGCCATTGAGCAAGATGGAATCAAGTGCCTGCCGAATCGTTTTGTGTCGCAGACTGACATTAATGGGCCGGTCCATCGATGCTCGGTCAACGTATTCGATGGCGATTGGAAGATGCTCCTCGTGTGAGAACTTGAGAAGCGTTTCAGTCAAGCCAACGCCCTTCGAGTTGAAGCTGGAAGCGCGTCTTTCAAGAGGGCCGCTCTGCCCGTAGACGCAGGGTGAGAAGAGAAGGAAGCCGCAGGCGATGGCACGACTTATCATCAACATTTGGACACCACAGACTCATAGGCGGTTCCTCAGGGAAGCGACCAAGTCAAGTCCTGGTGAACGCCGTACTCGCCAACTTGAACCTTGAACGGCCCGCAAGAGCTGCTGTTGCGGGTGCCATTGTGCCTGCCGATGGCCGAGGTGTGGGCAGACGATGCAAACGCAGGTAGAAGAGACGAGCCGAAGACTGCTGCCGCTGGAAAGCAGTGACCATGGAGGCCTCGGTCAAGACAAGCATCGTCCAAACTATACTTACGCCGGGACTTACACAATTACCGCCCGGCTTACAGAATGCGCATGCCGGTGCAAAAAAGGAGCAGCATGCAGAACGGAGGCCTGATAAAAGCCAACCGCCGGAATGGACAAGAAGTGTGGGAATTCCGGTGGCGCGATCGAACCAGTGGGAAGGCGGTCTACCGCAGGATCGTGTTGGGCAGTGCACAGCAATTCCCGACCGAGATCGAAGCGCGCGCGGCGGCCGCGGGCATTGTTCTTGAGATCAACATCAACGATCCTCGAGTACAGACGCACGCCCTTACGATGTCCCAACTGGCGGAGCATTACCGGCACAGAGAGCTATCTCCCGACAACACCTGGAAGTCTTACTCGACCAAAAAAGGCTACGAGAACTATCTGAAACGGTGGATCGTTCCCAAATGGGGGGAGTTCGCACTTTGTAAGATCAAGCCGATTGAGGTGGAGTTGTGGCTACGCCAGCTTCCCCTGGCGCGCTCGTCTTGCGCGAAGATCAAGAACATCATGAGCGTGCTGTTTAATCATGCTCGCAGATACGAATTGTTTGATGATAATCCCATCCATCTCGTTCGGCAGAGCGCCAAGCGCCGCAGGATACCGCTCATCCTTCTTGTCGATGAAATCCGGCAGCTTCTGAGCGCTGTGGGTCCATTGCCCCGCATCTTGATCTTTATGGACGCGACGACCGGCCTTCGGCAGAGCGAGCTGTTTGGGCTCCGATGGAGGGATCTGGACTTCGACGGTGGGCAGATGAACGTGGTGCGATCGGTGGTCCAGGGAGTCATCGGCAGTTGTAAAACGGAAACCTCCATGAAACCCATCCCGATGGGTCCTTACTTGGCGGACATGCTTAAGAAATGGAAGGACGAGGCTGTTTACGTCACCCCCAACGATTGGGTGTTTGCCAGCGTGCGCACTCAAACAGAGCCTAATGCGAAAGAAGATTCATCCGGTAGCGAAGAAATTGGGGATCAACAAGCGAATCGGCTGGCACACATTTCGACACTCGTATTCAAGTATCCTTCGGTCTCTCGGAACCGATATAAAGGTTCAGCAGGATCTGCTTAGGCATTCCTCGGCGCGGCTGACGCTGGACACGTACACGCAAGCGGTCACAACGGCCAAGCGCGAGGCCAAGACGCTGTCATTCGACTTCTGGTAACGGACGATCAAAGCACCCTAAATGCACCTGCCTAAACATACTGAAATCCTTGGGCTTATAGGCAAGAGTGAGGAGCTAGAAGGGAAGAGGTGCACCTTTTTGCACCTATGGGGAAAACGTCACCGATTCTTAACTTCTTTGGAATGATGGCGGGGACGACGAGACTCGAACTCGCGACCTCTGCCGTGAC